>VFSW01000474.1_pt1 | contig 59122 bp, 63 predicted proteins | sample 5358111 | NCBI WGS metagenome assembly VFSW01 (sample SAMN11554181, study PRJNA540505) | mine drainage metagenome | isolation source: sediment from site ElyBrook_90M | place: USA: Ely Copper Mine, Vershire, VT | collected 2017
TCGACCTGTTGAAGCCACTCGGGCGCGGTCTGATCGTCCCCATGACGCCGGATGAAGTCATTGACCTCTTCCAGCGGGTTTGCGGCGTTGCCGCTCGGCGTTGCCGAAGGGCAGTCAGCGCATTTTTTTGCGCAGGTGCAAGGCATAGTTGTCTTTTCTGGCCGGATGACGCCCCGGCTGGCGGTTGGTTCCATTGTGAATGCTCGTCGGCCCCGGTTATCCGAGACAACGATTGTGTGGTCGCTTATCAACCTCCGCCGTAGGGCTCGCCAGTTTCCAGGTGGTGAACGAGGCCCACGATGCAAGTCTCGGTGCTCCAGTTCGAACTCAGCGTCACCTTGCGTTTGCCGTTATTGAGGGCGACTGTCTGCCCCTCAACCTTGATCTGCCCTTGGCCTTGGAAGGTGGCAAAGCGGATCGGCTCGCCCGTTTTCTTGTCTCGCGCGAGAATGAAGCGCACCATTCCGCCTTGCTCGATCAACTCCGCCGCACGCCGTTGTGCGACTCCCAGAGAGTGGTTCTTCATTACGCCGGAAGCCATGTAGTAGCCGTGGTCCGGTTCCCCGTTGTCCTTGAGCGGCAGGACTAAGAACGTGCCCACCGCACTGTTGTAGGGATACGCGCCGTAGTCGGCCTGTGCCTGAGTCATTTGCTGCGCGACTTCGGCCAAGTTGACGGCGCCGATGCGGGCCGCCTCTTCGTCGAGGCGCAACTGGCGGCACCAGTCGGCTGCCTTCGCCAGGTTGTTCCGGTCTGCAATGTATGCCATCAGGAGGGGATACTTCAGTGTTGATTCTGCGAGCGTCATACGCACCTCTCGGGTGTTTTGGCCTGGGACGGATTACGCCCCGGCCAAGCGACTGTTATCTGTCCACGCGGGGTGTATTGAAACCACCCCTGCATGGGTAGAGGACGTCTATCGCCGGACGTTGGTGTTGGGGTAATACCGCGCGGTTCTCACTGAATAAGTGGGCCCGACGATTGCGCGGGGGTAGGGATAGTACACGGGCGGCGGGGGGCGGTACGCATACGCCGGATACGGTTGTCGCGGGTACGGGTAGCTTTGCAACTGGGGTCGAATCTGCAGCACCGGAGGCTGGTACTGAGTCGCAGGCATCGGCGCAGGCGGCAAGGCTTGCTGTAGGGCAGTAATTGCCGGCCAGTCCAGCGGAGGACGCTGACTTTGGGTTAGTGCGGATGCTGAGTCGAGGGGCTATTTCAAATTCATAGCGCGCATTCTGATCCAGTGGGCGAAAAACGGATCGTCGAATCTGAGTTGGATTTTCCCATCGGCAGCATCATCCCGGAGGACGTTCTGGTTCCTCAATCCTTCGAGTGCGCGATGCACCGTGGACGATGCCGCACCAATCGTTCGGACAACCGGAGCGGATGACAGACCTTTGCCATCCTCGCGTATGACGGCTCGCAGGGTATTCTGCTGAATGGTTGTCAGTTTGGTCCAGGTTCCAGTGTAGATAGGATCGAGTTCCATAACCGCTCGGACTAGGGCTTTCTGCAAAACGTCTGCGGTGAGTATCGGTTCTCCTGTTCCACGGGTGGAAAGCAATTCATTCCAACAACTATTCGCGAGGCTTTGGACGTTGTATGGCACATCCTCTGCCATCGCAAGGAGGGTGGCCACGATGGCGGGATCGGCAACTCGAAAACCGCTTTTGCGAAGATTCTTGGTAATGAAACCCGCGAAATCCTGGCGCGGAACCGCACCGACCGTCATCACTGTCCCAAGTCGGTAAAAAGGGCGATCATGATTCATTGTCATCGCCGTAAGCAACCGCGTATTGGACCCGGCAAAGACGTAACCAACACGCGAGTGCTGCTGGATGGCCGAACGAAGTTGGGCTTCAGCACGCTGACCGCCGAGTTCGACCACTCTTTGGAACTCGTCTATGACCAGGCCAACGGGTTTCGATGTCGGCTGCGCCATGGCGAGCTTTTCCAGACCGTTGAGTACCTCCACAAGGTTCTGAATTCCTTGGGTTCCCTCATCGTCTGTTCGAACGCCAAGAGTGACATTCCACTCGCGCTCGTTTATGTCGAATTTTGCCTCTGGCCTGAGCTTTGAGAAGAAATCGCCAAGATTGTCGACCACTTGGTGGACCTTCCCCTTCAGGTGGGAGGCACTCAGGGTAACAATCTTTTCGACCAGATCGTTCAGACTCGATATAGGGTCTGCGTCGACACGGATCACGATTGCGCCTTTAGCGGCAAGTCGTTCTGACGCCGCGCGAAGGATGGAACTTTTCCCAAAACGCCGGGGGCCAATAAGAAACAGTTTGCTCCCGTCACGGATCGTTCGTTCCACCTGTGCGGTTTCCGTGTCACGGTCAACCAAGCCTTCGGCACCGACATCTCCGCCGAACCAGAAGGGATTGCGTAGAGATTCCATATATCACCACTCTATCAAATTTTGCTAACTAGCGACACGCTAATATGCGTGTCGCACTATTGCGACACGCATATTAGCGCCATTGGAGGTTTTAGTCATTTGTAATACCCGGCAAGAGAGGCCCCTCAGTGCGCCATCCAGCGTCACATCATAACGGATGAAGGGTCTAGCGCCTGTTTCGCACTCAGGAGGTCGGGGCTTCGATGCCTCCAGGTCCACCAATTTTCCGTGTGTAGCGCAGTCCGGTAGCGCACTCCGCCTGGGACGGAGGGGTCGGGAGTTCAAATCTCTCCACGCGAACCAATTCGCAGTAATAGCTCATTGCAGCAGCGCCGCACTCGTACCCTCGTAGACCTTCTCAAAGAATCTATTGCTGTCAGTTGCCATACTTTGCTCCGTGCTTGCTGTTGCTACTTTTGGCCCAACACTTAAAGAGTGAAAGGGCTGCGCATTGTCTACGCAGCCCCGGTGCATCATTCGGGTTATGTGGGGTTAGGGTTGAAGAAAAAGATACCTGCGTTAGAGTGAACGGGAGTTGCAATAATAACGTCTCCTTATCCTACTAAGTGTTTGTATCTAAACGACTACGAGCACCCGCCAACGCTCGTTGCACATGAGGGGCACATAAAGCATGTTCCGGTCACGACGCATTGAGAGCCGCAGGTGCCGCAGAACGGAGCATTCCCAGCATGTGAATGGGAGACGACAGCTTCCGGCTTGGGGCCGGCGACTGCCATCTCCGACATGGGAGTGCTGGGCGCGAAGAGCGCGAGCTGTTCGCCTTCGAGAAAACGGTGCTGTAGCCAGCGCCCGAGGTAATCTCCAATGGACTTGGCGTAACCCATCTTCTCGTTGCCGGTCCAGCCCGATGGCTCAAAGCTGGTGTGGGCCATTTTGCCGCACAGCACTTCCATGGGCACGCCATGTTGCAGCGACACTGAGAACATCGTTGCGAACATCTCCATCAATCCGTTGATAGTGGATCCCTGCTTGGACATCCTGATGAAGATTTCGCCAGGCTTGCCATTCGGGTAGAGGCCCACGGTGAGGTAACCCTCGTGTCCTCCGATGGAGAATTTATGCGTGACTGCTGTGCGGTCGTCGTTGAGACGATGACGCCGAGCAGCGGGAGGACCGTTAGGGTCTTCCTCCGCGGCATCAGCAAGAACCAAGGACTTGGTTGTTTCCTTGGTCACGCTAACGGGCTGGCCGGACTTAGAGCCGTCGCGGTAGATTGCGATTGCCTTCAGGCCACTGCGCCATGCTTTGACGTACGCATCGGCAATCTCTTCGACGGTGGCACTGTTTGGCAGGTTCACCGTCTTTGAGATCGCACCAGACAAGAACGGCTGGGCTGCAGCCATCATGTCAACGTGGCCTTCCCAACGGATTGAACGAACTCCGTTGGTTGGGACAAACGCTCCATCGAATACAGCGAGGTCGGCATCGCGGAGGCCAGGAGCCCCTTCGATCGTGCCTGCTGCTTCAATGTGAGCCACGATAGCGGCAATCTCGGCTTGGTCGTATCCGAGACGGCTGAGACCGGCTGGCACAGCATCGTTGGCAAGAGTCATAAACCCCCCGCCGACGAGCTTCTTATAGATGACCAGGCCCATCATTGGCTCGATGCCAGTGGTGGAACAATCCATCAGGAACCCGATTGTGCCCGTTGGTGCGAGGACAGTGAGCTGCGCATTCCGGAAACCGTTTACGGTCCCAGATTGCAGAGCGTCATGCCACAGACACTTTGCCACGGCCGCCAGCGAGCGGGATTCGTCCGTCGTAGCGCCCTGGACGAGTGCTTCGCTTGCAGCTAGGTGCTTGGAGACGACTTCCAACATCGAAACCGAGTTCATCGCATAGCCCGGAAAGGAGCCAGTCGTTGAATCGTTCTCAATGCTCGTAGCCGGCGCGAGTTTGCCCATCTTCGAAGCGATTTCAGCCGACGCCATAGTTGCCGCACCGCCCATGAGCGATGTGACGGCCCCTGCCATCGAACGCGCGTCTGCGGAATCATAGGGAAGCCCAAGATTCATCAGAAGCGCGCCGAGGTTGGCATAACCAATACCCAGTGGGCGAAAGTCATGCGAGGTCTGCGTGATCTTCTCCGTGGGGTAGCCTGCCATGTCAACGAGGACATCCATTGCGATGACAAGCAGACGGACCGCCGCGGTAAAGCCGGTGGAGTCGAACTCGCCATTCTCGCCAAGAAACTTGACCAGGTTGAAGCTGGCAAGGTTGCAGGCGGAGTCATCGAGAAACATGTACTCGGAGCAAGGGTTGGAGGCGTTGATGCGTCCAGAGACCTTGGCCGTGTGCCATGAATTGATGGTGGTGTCGAACTGCATGCCGGGGTCACCGGACAGGTGTGTCTCAGTGGCCACCTGGTGAAGCAGGTCAGCCGCTTTGATCGTCTTTGTCGTGGAACCATCCTTGCGCGCTTTGAAGTCCCAGTCACGCCCATTGATGGCCGCTTCCATGAACTCGTCGGTGACGCGCACGCTGTTGTTGGCGTTCTGATACGCAACCGAAGCATAGGCCTCTGAATCGGGACCGCTGCCGTCGTAGCCTTCGCGCACAAGAGCCGCTGCCTTTAACTCTTCCTTCCCCTTCGCCGCGATGAAGTCCTCGATGTCGGGATGATCGGCGTCCAGAATTACCATCTTGGCAGCGCGACGTGTTTTGCCGCCCGACTTGATGGCGCCGGCGAAAGCGTCGAACCCCTTCATGAAGCTGAGAGGGCCTGAAGCTGTGCCGCCACCAGACAGACGCTCTGCGGAGCCGCGCAACACAGACAGGTTTGTGCCTGTGCCCGATCCCCACTTGAACAGCATGCCCTCCGTCTTCGCGAGGTCAAGAATCGAGGACATCGAATCCTGCACCGAGTTGATGAAACACGCGGAGCACTGGGGGTTGTTGTACCCGGTGTTGCCGAACTCAACTTCTTTCGTGCGCGGGTTCCAGTGCCAGTTGCCGCCTGTGTTGTCAGGCTCGAGCGCAGCACAACCCACGTTGAAAAAGACTGGGGAATTAAACGCGACCTTCTGATTGACCAGTAGAAACTTGAGGTCATTCTGGAAGGAAGTAGCGCTTTCAGCTCCATCGAAATAGCCGGCAGAGATGCCAGCCTTGGTAATCGTGTCGACAACCCGGTTGATGAGTTGCTTCACACTGAATTCGCGTTCCGGTGTACCAAGCGCACCATGGAAATACTTGCTCGCCACGATGTTGGTCGCGGTCTGCGACCATGAGGTGGGGACTTCGCAGTCCTTCTGCTCGAACACGGTCTTGCCGGAGCCCGACTGGATGAGAGCGTCACGGAGCGTGAATTCAACGCCATCGAAGCCGTGAGCGCCGGGGGCTGTGAAAACCGGCTCAATTGTGAATCCTGCAGTGGTAGTGGAAGTCATGTGCATTGTCCTTTATGGCGCCGAATGGCGTATTTGGTTCTGTGGTTCAGGTGAAGGGCTTTCGTTGGGGAATTATCCCTTTGGCCCATCGGCATCGTTCGTTGCGTTAGCTGGCTCTTGGAGGGTATGGGGAGTATTCAAATAAGCACGGGCTTCTTCGATCCATCGATCGTCAATCTCGCCGCTTACTGCTTGCTCAATGAGCGCATGCGCTGTCGGCGCGCCGGCAAACAGTTGTGCGACGTCGAGCGCTTTCCAGTCGAGGCCTAAGTTGCTATGGACGTGAGCGAGCAGATCCCCGTCTGGCCCCCAGACGGCAGCCTCGGTCCACCTCTCTTTGTCCAGGTATTGTGTAGCTAAAAAAGGGCCAGTTATTTTTGCGGTCATTTTCATTGCCTTTCGCGATGCATCCTCTGGAATATGACAATTTCTGCCTTTTTAGCTTGCCACGCTTCCCCATCCTTGGGTGTCCCGTCGCCGCGCTGTAATCGGCTTGGAATCAACGCGAAGTGGTGCCACGCGCTCTGTCCCCACAACCCCGCAACTCAACGCGTCGCGCCAGGCAGTGACTTCGTGCCTTCCAATGACGATTTGGTGGCCCTTATAACTCTGTTCAAACGGAAATTCGCTCTGCTCCGAAAAATTCCGGGTCGGCTTAATCTCCACGCCTGGTCTGGAAATCAGAATCAATTCGTGAGCAGCCAATCTTGCCATTTGTTGCACCGCAATCAGGGTCAGTTTCAACGTCTTCCGCCTCCATCGTTGTTCCGAAGGAGGTGGCGCGCCTATTCACTGAAAGGAATGGGGGGGGCGTTGAGAACTACACTAACGGCCAAACCCGTTGGATCCGAACAGTGGCACTAGTATAGTCCCCGCGTAACCATTTGGCGTGAACCCGGTCACACCTATCTGGTATATGCCAGGTCACTGGGTTATTCGACGATTGGAGGCTTGTCAGACCAAAGTACGGCTTGCTCGACGGATCGCTGCTCAAAAGTGAGATCGGCGACTCTGCGGCGCCAACTCAAGACGCTCCGTTCGGCGCGCTTCAGCTTCTTCTCAGCATCCTGCAACTTCCGCTTTGCTCGAGCGAGCTTGCGGGACTGAACTGACATCTCATTCCTCCTCGCGTCGAGCCAACGCTGCCATTTCATTATTCTCCACCCGCACGCGAATCTGGCTACGCTCTCGCCCTTTGCTGCAAAAGTATAGAATCGGTGAGTTGTAAAAAGCTGACAATCTACGACACGGAGGAGAGTAACGACTATGGATTTGACCGGCATTATTGCAGAGATTGACGCTCAGTTATCGAAGCTAAGACAGGCGCGTGAGCTGCTGTCTGGCTCCGCATCGACTCCTGTTGTAAGGGGGCCGGGCCGTCCCAAGGGGAGGAAGAGCGTCACGCAAGATCCCCATGTAGATCATGTCGTTTCGTGGACTCCAAAGCATCCGAATCGCAAACACAAGATGAGCGAAGAGGGGCGCAAACGCATCTCTGACGCTTCAAAAAAGCGATGGGCGGAAAAACGCAAGGCTGCTGCGAAGTAGTTTTTATGCGTGGCCGGTACTGCCGGCCATGCGCACTTTCACTGTCCCGGTATCGGGACAGTGCAGAGAAGGGAAATAGGGTTCGGGGAAAACCCGCTCAGGTGTTTCCCCGACGATCCGCCCGGTGGGGCGGTCGATTTTTTGAGGAGGCCGGGGATTATCCGGCACTCTCTGCTGTTATGCGCTCGGCGCGGTAGCTGACAATCTGCTCTGCTTCATTGGCCACGTTCGCCGTGGCGACACGGGCCGTCCCTTCGGGCGTTAAGCAGCCAACTGGTGTTATGCCGATCATGAGCGGCTGGGCGGACACCTCTTCGGCTCCTGCTTGCATTTCGGTTTTCTCGGCTTCACGTGCGGTACTTCGCTGCCAGCGACAAGAAGTAATTGCTTGATGTCCGCGATAATTGCGGGTTGCATGGAGGGACGGGGAAACTCGGTCTGCTCCATTCTTGCCCGATTTACTGGCTCGACAGAATCAACAGCAACCCCCTCCCACTTGAGGTAATTACGCCTGAACGTGGCTTCCGTCTGGTAGCCGTCCTGATCGATGTAGCCTTTCCCAGCTTTGAGGACTACATGCTGGAGGTGAGGTGTCGGATCGATACCAGGGACGTGATGCCCGAATACCCCGAACATCTCCAAGCCAAAGCCGGAGGCTAGGGCGTCGGCAAGGATCCAACATCCCCCGTCTCCCCAACCGCCCTCGCGGGCCTCCGTCTGTTCGATCACCGTGAAACTGGCGTCTGAATGAGTCCAGCGTCGAACGGCGTGGCCGAACTCCATCGGGGCGATCGCCATTAGATACTCCCGATGGCCCAAGAGTGCAGTAGTTGCGGGTTGCGCGCGTCAAGGTCACGAAAGGTTGTCTCTGCAGCCGTCTCACCCTCGGCACGCTTGGCGGCTCGTGTTGCCGTCTGTTCTTTCCATGCGGTCTCCGCGTCCGCACGAAGCTTCGCGGCAAACTCTGCGAGACCGCGCGCTGTCAGGTGTTTGGTCTTTTCGTAGTGTTCGAGCGCACCGGCCTCGCCGATATAGCTGAAAAGATTGCGAGCGAGGTTGCCTTCAGGATTCGCTTTGGCCCGGCGCATAAGGCCAGCGGCGACGGCGTCTCCGTCATACATCTCGAAGCAAGTATCAAACTTGCGGCTGGTTTCGCCGCCTCGTGCAATGACGGCAGCAGCAAAGGCGACGCGGGCCGCAAATGCGCCCGGGGCGTATACATCTGGCATGGTTGACAACTTTCTTTAGGCTTGCGACTCTTCTGGTCGACAATCGGAATGTTCCTTGACGAACGCTTTCACGCTGGCGGCAAGAACGTTCATTGACTGAGGTAGGCTGATCTTCAGGGTTTCTCCGCATCTACTGCATGTACCCAATGCCCCATCGTTTCCGCCCGTTACGATCCAGTCCGGTGACTTTGTCTTCATGGTTGTAATCTCATTTCTCAGCAAGTTCACTGTAAAGGCAACTGTTTCTTCGGCGCGCCTCTGCCTTCGCGTTGGCTCGTACTCGACTGCTCATCAACATCTCCACATCTGCTCCGTTACGAAGGAGCAAAAGGGCATAGTGCGCCGTGGGTGGCAACACTATGCCCAACTTGCTAGACCAGAAATGAAGATACCTTTCAAAACCGCATCGGCATTAAAATCAGCTTAAACCTCACGTCGCGATTGGCCGCTTCCGGTTCCAGCAGTACAGCACTCCGTCCATCCTTGAAGCTGAGCCTGACCTCTCCCAGGCTTCCGACAACTTTGCAGAAGTCGAGGATGAAGTCGGAGCTCAGCTTGATCAGGATTTGCTCCGAGGCATACGGACAGTCGATCGTGTCTTCCGACTCGCCGGATTCGGTGGTCGAAGCGCTGATTTTCAGAGCATTGGCTCCAAGGTCGATTTTCACGCCGCTGCTCTTCTGGTCCGTGAATTGCGCAACCCTGCGAACCGACCGCTCAACATCTACTGTCCGCAAGATAACCCGGTTGTTGTTGCTCTGAGGTATGACAGCCTCGTAGTTGGGAAACGACCCCGCCTTCTTTCTGGTTGTGTATTCCCGATCCCCGATCACCATAAACAGCGTAGTGTCGCTCTCCGCGATCTCTATGGTCTCGCTCTTGGTGGAAGCAAGTAGCGAAGCGAGGTCGTGCAGCGCCTGGTAGGGGACGAGAAGCTTCCGGGGAGCAGTAACGCCCTCCACCGTCTCATCCTTCTCGGCCAACGCGAGACGGGTCCCGTCCGTGCTGACCATCGAAACCTTGGTCGGTTCCAAAAGGAGCAGGGATGCGGTGAGAGTGTAGCGTGATTCCTCCATCGACACCGCACTGATCGTGTGAGCAATCAAGGAACGGAGTGTGGTGGTGGGAAGCGTCACCTTCGGCAAGCTGCCGATGGTGGGGATCGCGGGGTAGCTGTCCCGTGCCATGCCGACCATCTTGGTGTTGGAACGACCGGCCTGAATTCGGATCCAATCGTTATCCAACAGCTTGAGGCTGATGTCGCCGGCTGGCAACAGCTTGAGGTAGTCGTACAGCTTCCGCGCCGGGACGGTAGCAACGCCCGCCTTCTTCACGGTGGCTGGTGCCTTCGTGGTCAGCGTCTGCTCGATGTTCGACGCCGATATCTTGAGGAAGCCGTCTTGGGCTTCGATCAGGAGATTGGAAAGAATCGGAATCGTTGTTCTCGATGAAGTGATGCCTTGGGCGGCGGCGACTTCGGCCAGGAGTGCGTCACGGTTCACAACTACTTCCATGAGAACGGCTGACTTGGCTTTCGCGTCCGGGGTTGCGGTGACAAGCGTGAGGCCTTGCGGCGGAGCCTGTGGGGGTGGGGTTGTTACAGCAGCGGTGGACATTGGTGGGGACCTTTCAGGTTGGCGAGTCTACAGCGGTGGTTATTGCATGATTGAGCGAGCAGGGGAGGGAATTCATTCCCCGCCGCACTTACAGCCCTTCAGACATAGTCCGCAGCGCCTCGACGGCGGTAGCAGAAGCGACCGTGAGATCGCCATCGCATCCCGTATTGTCAGCCGACTCTACGAGTTTCTCTATCGCCTGCTTGACGTCATCGCTTGCATACGGCGAGGGTGACCAGCTCGGGCCAGCGTTTACGATCCGGTCTTCGATAACCTCTAGCTGCTTGCCCTTGGCAAAGATGCAGCCGCGATCGTCCACATCGTCGTCAGCCGTCCACCAAATGCTTCCGTCTAGCGAGTAGCCTCGCGAAGCAAAAAAATACTTAGCCAAGAGTCGCAGCCACATGCCGACGCCGGGATTGCTCTCGCCTTCCTCGGGAATGATCTTTGAGTCGTCTTCTGATAGCTCAAGGAGTCCTCCGTAATATGGCAGGTCCGGTTCCTCGCTCGCGGCAATGGCGTCAAAGAAAAAGCTTGTCTGCTCGGTTCGCTCGGACTTGACGATTGCGGCAAAGATGGCCGCATCGGCCTCCGTCATCGGCGGCGTGACGCTAATTTCGCCGTTGTAAAACACGTCATAGGACATATCGTGATCCCTTTCAGTTCTGGAACTGCAACGATTGCGGGTGCGGTGGCTCTATCCAAACAATGCAAACTGGACGTCAACAGTTGCTGGAACGGAAGCAGGGGCATAGGGTGAGCGCGCCCGTAGCCAGTAAATACGGATACTGGAGAACTTACGCAACATCAACCCATCCAGACCCAGGTGTACCAGTCAGCCAACTTGGTAAAGGAACGGGCCATCTTGGGGTAGCTACCGGGAGTCTTGAAGAGTCCGAATCCGAGAACCCAATCCTCGGCCGGATCGCAGCCCTTCGCCGGTCGATCATCTTCGTCTCCGGTGTATTGCAGTCCGACATTCGACGGGACGGAGATGCCCCTCTTCTCGAAGGCCGCAATAATCGGCTTGCGGAAGCGCTTAACCTTCGGGTCATCGGACGCCGAGTTGTATCCCTTGTCCATCCAGGTGCCGTTCTTGTCGCCGTCGTCAAGATACTGACGCAGTTTCTCTCTCAATTCGACGACTTCTGGGAACTTTTCGCTTCCGATATTGGACAGCAGGATGCCATAGGCTCCGCCTACTCCACATGATGTGCTCATATTTCTCCTTGGTACTGTGTCTGGCTTAGGCCACCGGGAGGGCTTACGCCGCCTTCGCTGAATCGCGTCGGCGACGTGCCTGCTTCGCTAGTAGCTCTGGATCGATGGAGATGGGCTGGGATCGCCCGACTCGGCGTTGTAGAAGGCACCCTGGTGATTCAACTCCCCATACCGCACGAGGCGCGTCATCATCGACAGTGCGCTGGTGGCGAGCAAGTTGTTGACGAAGGGTTCCTGCCGTTCCAAGGCTTCAGCAGCCGAGCAACTGGGCAGTGAGGGACACAAACAGCCCGGCGGAACTTGGCAGCGCTTCGGGAACCTCTCCCTCTTGAAACGGGAAGCCGCTGCCCGGCTCGTACGAGACGATCACTCGCACGTTGCCAGACTTGGTGGCTGTCAGCCAGACAGTATGACAAGGAACCTGCCTGCCAGCGCAGCTAATTTAAGCGGACTATGCCCTGATTTCCTAAGCGCCGCAATGTTCTGCTCGCCAATATAACTCTTGAATTGCACGGTCACATCTGCTATGTTAGTGTGCATAAAGTATGAAGAGGCCGCAAATGCAACCCGAACTCCATGAACTCGAGCGCTACGTTCAAGACGCCTTGGGCGTTTCCGTGAAAGCCACGCCTTGGAGCGGGGCCGGCCAGTTGCCCCCAGTCCTCAGGGAAAGATACAGTTTCGCGCAAGCGGAGTTGCTAGGACTACGCGCCCTTCTCGTCATCGACACCAACTCCGAGGAACAGTCGCCGGCAACGGTGCGCAAGCACATGGACATGCTCCAAACCAAGAAGCACGCGGACCTTATCTATGTCCGCGCACAGGTGACGGCATACAACAGGAAGCGGTTGATCGAGCAAAAAGTTCCGTTTATTGTTCCAGGCAACCAGATGTACTTGCCTATGCTGGCAATTGATTTGAGGGAGCATTTCCGCAGAATTCGCGAGGAGGCTCCCACCTTTAGCCCGTCCACTCAGGTTGTCGTCCTCCACGCAATGCTCCGCGACGCAGGTCAAGTGTTGATTCCATCTGAAATGGCCCCGCTGTTGGGATACTCGGCCATGACGATGACCCGCGCTTTTGACGAGTTAGAGACGGCTAGACTTGCTGAGGTGACGGTCCGCGGCCGGGAGCGTTGTCTCCGCTTCAACGGGGATCGAAGAGAAATCTGGGAAAATGCTCAGCCCTTCCTTCGCAACCCGGTAAGCAAACGACTGTTTATCCGCCGCATTGATGGTGCAGAAGGCGCTAACCGTGCGGGACTCACAGCCTTGGCTCACTACAGTATGCTGGCACCGCCGGCGTACACGACCTACGCGCTGAGCCGGGAGGAATGGAAAACGCTTCGGCAACAACACAAGATCATCGAAGTGCCAGCTCAAGACCCGGATGCCAGCGAGATTGAGGTCTGGTGGTATTCTCCGGCGCGCTTCGCCGAACACGGCATGGTTGATCGGTTGTCGCTTTACCTTTCTCTGAAGGCTGACCACGACGAGCGCACCGAAACTGCGCTGGAAGAGATGATGGAGAAATTCAAATGGTAAAGGGTTTGGAAGTCTTCCGTGAGCACTTCCGGAATTATGCCGACCGCTATGTGCTCATCGGTGGCACCGCATGCGATATCGCCATGACCGGAGCCGGACTCGCATTCAGGGCCACAAAGGACCTGGACATCGTTCTCTATGTCGAAGCTTTAGATAACGCATTTGTTCAGGTTTTCTGGGAATTTGTGCGGGCGGGCGGCTACGCAGTTCAGGAGAAGTCAACCGGCGAAAAGCAATTCTACCGCTTCCAGAAGCCCACGAACGCGAACTTTCCTTTCATGCTGGAGTTGTTCTCACGGCAACCCGATGTATTGCAGGTTACCGAAGGCAGCCACCTCACGCCGCTACCGGTTGACGAGGATGTGTCCAGCCTTTCGGCGATTCTCCTGGATAACGACTATTACGATTTCATCCGAGCCGGCAGACAGGAGATCGACGGACTCCCCTGGGTGGGCGTCGCGCAACTGATCGCTTTGAAGGCGCGGGCATGGCTTGATCTGACAGAGCGCGCAATGCGTGGTGAACAGATCGACAGCAAGACGATCAAGAAACATAAAAACGATGTGTTCCGGCTTTACCAGATTCTCGATCCAGCTATTGATCCAGCGGCTCCGGAGACCGTCAAGGAGGATGTTCGCGAATTCATCTCCCGCATGCGCGTCGAGGAAGTTGACCTCAAATCCCTGGGTCTGCGCACCGGCACACGCGACAGTATTCTGGGAGAAATCGCCAGAGTGTACCGTCTCGCAGAGAGTGAATAGTTCCAGGCCTGTCGCTTACACCGGCCTATTTTCTGAAAGTTTCTGCATCACAATCGCGGATCGACGGGATCGCCTGAATCTTCCTGCCCTATTATTCATCTTCTCAGCCAAGGAGATAGGATGAGGATTGCGAACTCTTGCCCTTGTTGAACCTCGTTAGAAACCCAATAGTCGGTCAGTTTGTTGCGAGTCTCCTGCCCGGTCATGCGCTGGGTAATCCATTTTTCACTGCGGCCCAGCTTGCGCCAATTCTCACGGGACCGCTCCAACGCTAGAGCGGGATCTGCAATCTCCTGCATCCGCTCGTATCCCACCTTGGCCAGCCACAGCTTGATTGGCTCGGCCTTGGGACTGGGGATGGATCGAACCAGACGCAGAAGCGTCTCGGCGGCGGCCACATCGGTCAGGTAATTCTTGCCGTCGGAGGCAGGCAATTTCAGTTGGTGACAATTTGTCACCAACTGACTGCCTTCCTAGTTCAGCTTCTGGTGACTTCAGTACAGGCTCTGCATCGTTAAGACGGGACACGGCGGCGGCGGCCAAGGGAAACGTCCAGCGATGTGATCCTGGTGAACATCTCAGCCAGACCGTCCGCATAGATGTCTTTGTGCTCACACGCGACGGTGTACTTCAGTCCACGGGTCTTCCCGAAGGTCACGTCGTAGGTGTCTCGCCAGTTGAGGCGGATGATGACGTGGTTGATGCCATCCGTGGCGAAATTGGAGGGCAGCTTGAAAGCCAGGCCACCCTCTGAACTTGTCAGATGGCGCGCTCCGGTCATGGCGATGAACATTCTCCCGCCGAGCTGCTGGAGAATGGTTTGAGCTACATCGTTCGGACTGCTCTCCGCTTCTTCTGTGACGATAGTTTCAGCTTCTTGGCTCATGATGCCTCCAGAGGTTCAAGCAGCTTACGCCGCTCAATGTTGTCAGCGGCGTGCATTATCTGCGAACGACGGAGCCGTCACACCGTCAGATTTACGTCATGGATTTTCTCATCACAGGCGATGAAACAGGTTCGCAGCCGTTCGATTTCGAGTTTTGTGAACCCTTTCTGGCCGCAGAGTTGTTCCCAGTTTGCCTTGACGGTCTGTTGCATCGCTTTTGCGATCGAAATACCCTCAGAACGCGATAGTCCGAAACTTGCAATATCGGTCAATGCGTTTTCAATCGTCGCGCGTCGCCCACTGCGCCCCACTCCGATAGCCAGATCTCGTTCGGTTCCAACCTGGGGAAATGAAACTACGTCGTAGGCCGGAGACAATCGCCAGCCGCGGCCATCCCACAAAAAGCCGTGGTTGCGCAGGTGGTCGTCATTGTTGCTGCAGAGGATGTTGAACACCATTCTGCGCCACAATTGTCTGGTGTCCTCTGTTGGCTCCGATCCAAGACGCCGCAACTGATCTGCCAGCTTACGGTAGCTTTGCTGCGAGGACTCACTCTCATGCGCACCGAGGATTGTCAGCCCAGAGATAAACGGGACGCGCCGGTATCCCCGATCATTTGGCACCCGGTCGAAACGTTCGATGAGATAAATGTCTTGGTCGAGCACTTTCTCAATCCTCACAGGTGGCACCGTGATCCCAACTTGTTCGGCGAGCCTCATCGTGACGTATTCAACACGGCACATCGGGCTGCGATCATCGGCGCGACCGAACTTCGCAATCCATTGGCGGCCGTCATATTCCGTGGTTGCCTTCGGGCGCGCGCCGCCGAGAGAGGAGCCGCGCAAGAAAAAACGCCGATGCTTTCGCGGCAGATTCTCCGCTGTATCTAGCTCTCGGACTGCTTCGAGCATTCCCGGCAAATCGAGGTCTTCACCAACGACGTCATCCTCGGCCCCTTCATTCTCGATCCAAGACACCATGCGGCGTGGGCCGGACAGGTCAGCACCAAATGCGAGCGCGCCAACGCGAGATTCTCCTGTTGCGACCAGATAGTCGAATTCTGAGAGGGTCTGCGCACCGGCTGCGCGCTCCATGAGATGACGCCCCCAACCGTCAGGAGCGGCATCTCGGATGCCGTTAAAGAGAACGAAGCCTTCTTCGGTGATGTACTCTCGGTCGGCATCAGGGGACGTCAGAGGCAACTGAATCGGATCGATCGCCACCCTATCCTTGCGCTGGAGATAGCGCCGTCCATATCGAAAACGAGTTCCTGCCTCGCGGCCAGTACCCGTGGTCTCCAATATCCCGGCAGGCACCGGGCCCTCTTCCAGATAGACGTAAACGTAGGCTGTTGGCATGGCTCACTCAAAAATCGAATTTGTCTGATGTGTTCTTAGATTTTCTGAAATCACGCGGTAGATTGCCGATGTCTTGCTGAAGGGCCACGCTATCGCTTTCGGGAGCGACCAGGTCACCGAGACGCCGGTGAAGGCCAAGAACCCAGAGGGCCGTGGCAACAATTCCGAGGCCTACTGCGGGGTCTCCTTCCTCCAGTCGCTGCACCGTTTTCGGGTTGACCATCATGCGCTCCGCCATTTCGCTCATCGAAATGTGGCGCCGCTTACGGGCGACAGCAATATCCCGACCCAGCTTCTGAATCTGGTCGATTGCGTTTTCGGATAACGCTAGATATGCGCGAGACGCTTTGCTCATAAGATATTATACCTCTATATGGGCGTTTTATTGAGTAAATAACCCCTGTGATGGGCGACAATTAGACCTCCCGAGTCAGAGTGGGCAGCAGAAGTTATTGGTCAGGAACTTCAGCCGCTTGCCGGTGACGGCGTCGAAGTAGCTCACGCGTCTGAGCGCGTCCGGATACGCCGTGGCCGGTCCTGTGGTAACCAGGATCACGGTCTGATCCGAGCGCACACCGGTGCTTTTGTCCACCGGGCGCGAGTAGCAGCGCTGGAGCAACATGTTCCCTTTGGTGCGTACCACGAAGAAGGCCGACGACAGCGTGAAATTAAAGAGGCGCTCAAAATCGACGTAGCCGCGATCCATTACGTAAAACGCGCCGGCCTCGACCAGTATCTCGTCGAGTATGTTGACGTCATGCACGTTGCCGTCGGTAATGCGGATAAACGTCGGGATGTTGCCGTGCAGGTCGAGTAGCATGTGCATCTTCACCGCGCCCTTGTACCTGCGGAACCTGGCCCACGGGAACAGCGAAAGGCACAGATCGATGGTGGTTGAATCCAGCGCGTACAGGCTCTGATCGAGATCCACGCCGATGGGATCGTCCACGTAAAGCGGTCGCGCAATGCCGATTAGCACCTGGGCAAAATCGGCATAGATGCGCCAGTCATGGGTCTCGTTGGCATCGGCCAAAGTGGAGCGCGCCACCCGCCCGCGGAAATCCCTGTGGTACAACTTGCCACGCATCGAACCCAGGCAAGCCTCGATGTCGCGCAGGCTCTCGCGGTAGGTGAACTGAGCAAACGCCATGGCCAGATACTGGTCGCGGCAAGAGAAGTCTCTGTGGTGCGTATCCCCGCGATAACGCGCGACACACTTCTGGAACTCGTAGGAGGGCAGGTGCTCCATCAGTTGAGTGAAGACAGTCTGGCCGGCATTCATCCCTCATTGTCGGCAATCGGCAGCGAAGGCGGCTATGCCGTTCGGCGTTCAGTTCGCTCAAAGCAATTCAAATCGAAAAACCAACAGTTCCCTTAGATTATTGATTAAACAGTGGTTATCAATATTGGGGGAATTTTAGCCGGACACCAGTGAAAGTGAGTCTATACTGCTCCCTGTTTAGCTCTTGCTGGCGGCGAGCGCTTCTTTCTCGTCCGTGTAGATATCGAAGATGGTGGCGAGTTTGGTGATCTGCATCAGGTCGTCGATCTTCTTGGTCAGATGGAGCAGCCTGAGTTCAGCGCCCTTGTTCTTGGCGGAGGTGTAGGCACCCGTGAGTTCGCCGACGCCGGAGCTATCCATGTAGTTGACTCCGCCCATATCGAGAACCAGCGTCTTGGTGCCTGTCTTGAGCGCTTCCTGGATAGCGTCGCGGAGCGTTACGCCGCCTTCGCCGAGGGTGATGCGACCGCTGACTTCGAGAACGGTGACGCCTTCTATGTGGCGGATGATAACTTTTGCGCTCATTTTTTGTCTTGCTCCTGCCTGAGATTTTGTAAGGGACTTTTCAAGCCTATACCGAGCGCAGGAATGCGTAAAGAACGCTGCCCGCCACACGGCATAATTCCCTCACTCCCCTCTCCGCGCGACCGCGATTCTAGACCCGCGCGACGGTGAGCACGGTAATGTCGTCGGCCTGGGGCGCGCCGAGGCCGAAGGCGCGGGCGGTTTCAGCGATGGCGTTGGCGGCCTGGCGGCTGATGGCCTGGGTGCGGTCGAAGCCGAAGAGTTCGCGGGTGGCGGGTGCGGTCGCTTCGACGACGCCATCGGTGACCAGGGTGAGGGATTGGGCGGCGTCGATGTGGAGATGTGTCTCGGCGTAGGTGACTTCGAGGGTGATGCCGAGCGGAAGATCGCTCTCGGTGGAGACCTCCGCGCCGTCGAGATACGGGTTGGGATGGCCGGCGTTGGCGATGGTCACGTCTCCGGCGGGGGTGATCTTGAGGACGAGGCAGGTGGCGTAGCCTGCGTGGCGGCCGAAGAGGCGGCGGTTGAGGCCGGCCAGCATCTCCGCGGGGCTGGTGTAGAACTCGGCGTAGGTGCGGAGGGTGCCCACGATGAGGGAGACGGTCATGGCGGCCTTGAGGCCCTTGCCGCTGACGTCGCCGACGACGATGAAGGCCGCGCCGTCGGCGAGCGGAAGCACCTGGAAGAAGTCGCCGCCGACGTGCTGCGCGGGGAGGTAGGCGGTCTCAACGGTGAGGCCGGGAATCTGGGGCAGAAAGTCGGGGATCAGCACCTGCTGAACGGTGCGGGCGGCCGCGATCTCGGCGGCGATCTCGGCCTTTTCGCGTGCCAGCCGCACCGTGCGCAGAACGATGATGATCAGCAGCGTCACCCAGAAGTAGATAGTGGCAATGTCATACGCGAAGAAATCGTACTGTCCGACCACCAGGGTCGGAGCAAGTGCCGCGGGTGAGCTGACGAGATGGGCCTTGTAGAGGAAATAACTCGTCTGGTACAGGAGTTCAATGGCAGACCAGACGATTTGGAAGGCGAAGAGCACGGGGGCGTCGGGGTTGCCGCGGCGCATCTCGCGATAGAGATAGATCGGCACCGCGATATAGAGGACGATCAGGGCCGGAGACTCCAGGACCCGGTGTATAAAGAGCGAGACGACGCCGGCAAATTGCAGCTCGGTCAGCAGCGCGCCGAGGATCAGCACGCCCTGCAGCGCGCGAATCCAGCGGGCCGGCCGTATTCCCACCAGACGCAGCACCACCTCGAATTGCAGGACCAGGAAGGCGGCGGCGGCGAAGATCCCAATGCCATATACCAACCCTGAGCTCATCAGGCGCAGGCGGAGGCTGAGGAGTTCTGCGCCTACGGCGAGCAGTTGGAAGCCGCCGCACAGGGCGATCACAAGGTACTCCTTCTGTTCGGGCAGCGCGCGGTAGAGGGCGAGTACGATGAGGACCACGAAAGAGACGAGGACGAGGAATATCCAGTGGATCAAAACCCCTCGCATATACGACTCGAAGGTCAGGGGCGCGAGGGCGATTGGCCCGCCGATCATGATGCGGCCCGAGGTGGCGGTGACGCCCTCGTAGAAGGACTCCGACGAATGCGCGTACGCCCCCACGGCGCCGTGGAGGGCGACCACAAGTTCGCCGGAGCGCACTGCCTCTTTGGGAATACCGAAGAGGATCAGACGGCCAAAGCGGATCTGGCCGCGCCCGGACATCTTGCCTTCGCCGCCGATGCGCGCGCCGTTTACGAAGATCTCGTAGCTTCCATAAAACGTGGTGATGCCAAGCACCAGCGGTCCAGAGTCCGGCCGGACGCGCATGTGTACCCGGAACCAGAACTGGTTGACGTCCGGGTAGCCCTGGCTGGCAAAGCCCGTGCGGGTGGTGACCGTCGGCCATTGCGAGTCGTCGAAGTCCTTGGCCGCCCACGCGGGGTTGTCGCCCTGCTGGAAGAGCCAGAGCGGGCCGAGGTCGACGACCTCGCCTGTGCGCGTGGCGTCGTAGTGACGCGGGTCCTGGACATGCTGCACCTGCGCGGGGGTCTGCGCGATGGCGCGGGGGGCGACGGCGGCGAACAGCAGGACGGCGAGTGGCAGGCGCAAGCGCATGATGGTTCTCCGGTGGTTTGTGCAAATGCATGGCCCGATGCTTCAGCAACCGGGGGCGGGTGGGTTTGCGCACTGCTTGAGCATCCCCCTCATGCCGCTGGGCGCGCGCCGGTCAGTACGGTCATGTCGGCGGCCGGGGGCGCCCCGCGGCCGAAGACGCGGGCGGCTTCGGCGATGGCGTTGGCTGCCTGGGTGCTGATCGCCTGGGTGCGGTCGAAGCCGAAGAGTTCGCGGGTGGCGGGGGCGGTGGCTTCCACGACGCCGTCGGAGACGAAGGTGAGAAGGTCGCCAGGGGAAAGCTGCCCGGCGGTCTCTTCGTAACGGATGCCGGCGATCATGCCGAGAGGCAGTCCCGAGCTGATGGCGAGCTCCCGGCCGTTCAGGTACGGCGCAGGATTGCCAGCGTTCGCGAGTGCGATTCGGCCGTCCGGTGCGATCAGCGCGGCAGTACAGGTCACAAACCCCCTCACCTGGCCCAGCAGCACCTGGTTGAGGTTTGCCAGCACAGTCGCCGGCGAGCGCGAGGTCTCGTTGCGCAGCGCGCCGAGGATGGTCGAGACCACCATCGCGGCCTGGAGACCTTTGCCGCTGACGTCGCCGGTGACGATCAGCAGCGAGCCGTCGCCCGGAGGCGTAACCAGGAAGAAGTCGCCGCCCACCTGCCGCGCCGGAAGATAGACGCTCTCCACCGCGAAGCCCGGCGTAACCGGCGGGACCGCCGGGATGAGCATCTGCTGGACGGTGCGCGCGGCCTCGACCTCGGCGGTAATCTCCGCCTTTTCGCGGGCAAGGCGCACCGTACGCAGAACGATGATGACCAACAGCGTCACCCAGAAATAGATGGTGGCAATCTGGCTCGCGCCGATGGTGAACTGGCCGACATCGAATACCGTAAGCGAGCGGTACTGGTTAGTGACCACAAGGTGGGCCCTGATCAGGTAGTAGCCTGCCTCGTTCACAAGTTCGATCGCGGACCAGACGATCTGGAAGGCGAACAGGACGGGCGCATCCGGGTTGCCCCGGCGCAGCTCGCGAAAGAGATAGACCGGGAGCGCAAGATAGAGGACCATCAGGGCCGGGGAGGTCACGGTGTGCTGGATCCACACGGGCGTGATGCCTGCGAAGCCCAGCTCCTCCAGCACCGCGGTAAAGATCAGCACGCCTTGCAGCGCCCGAATCCACCTGGCCGGCCGCAGGCCGACCAGCCGCAGCACCACCTCGACCTGCAAGGCCAGAAAGCCGGCGTTGGCGAAGAGCCCAATCCCATGCGCCACCCCGGAAAAGGGCAATCGCAGGCGCAGGGTGAGGAAAGTGACTAATACGCTGATCAGTTGCAGTCCGCCGCACAGGGCGATCGCCAGGTATTCCTTCTGCTCGGGGAGGGCGCGGTACAGGGCGAGGACGACGAAAACCACAAAGGAAACCAGAACGAGGTTGACCCAATCGATCCAGCTCCCTCGGATATACGACTCGAAGGTCAGAGGCGCGAGGGCGATGGGGCCGCCGACCATGATGCGCCCAGCAGTGAAACCCCCGCTGGACTCCGTCGCATACGCGGCCGCCGCAACTGCGCCATGGAGCGCGATCGTGAGTTCGCCGGAGCGAACCGCCTCCTTCGGGATGCCGTAAAGGATCAGCCTCCCAAAGCGATACTCGCCGCGACCGGACATCTTGCCCTCGCCGCCGATGCGCACCCCGTTCACGAAGATCTCGTAGCTTCCGAAGAAAGTGGTGATGCCAAGCACCAGCGGGCCTGAGTCCGGCCGCACATGCATATGCACGCGGAACCAGACCTGGTTGGGGTGGGGATGGCCCTGGCTAACCAGACTCTTGTTGGTGTTGATCGTCTGCCATTTTGAGTCGTCGAAGTCCTTGGCCGCCCAGGCCGGATCGTCGCCTTCCTGGAAGAGCCATAGCGGGCCGAGGTCGACCACCTCGCCGCTGCGCGTGGCGTCGTAGTGACGCGGGTCCTGAAGACGTTGCAGCTGCGCCGCGGTCTGTGCGGTCGCGCAGGGGCCAACGGCGGCCAGCAGCAGGACAGTGAGCAAAAGGGCGAATGGGGGCAGGCGGGAGCGCATGGCGGTTCTCCAGTATTGAAGGAAGTGCATGGCCCGATGCTTCAGCAACCTGGCGAGGGTTGATTTGAGGACGTCTCCAGCAAACCGCCGCGCGGCTGCGTCTCAGGGCATCCGGGCCCGCAACCCAGCTCGCCGCGAGCTTCGGGCATCCGGTCGAGCCACCGGCGGACAGCGTCTACGCGAACGCCGCGCAGGCCGTCTCCTCGTCCGGGTGAAGGCTGGTGTATTTGGTGATGCCCACCATGGTGAAGACCTTCTGAAAGTGCGGCGTTAGCCCGAAGGTCTGCACCGTCTGCCCCTGCTTGCCTGCGGCGATCATCATCTGGATCACCAGCGCGATCCCGCTCGAGTTCAGATATTCGACCTTCGAGAAGTCGAGCAGGATGCGTTTGGCTGTCTCCGGCAGCCCCTCGTAGGTGCCCAGCACCACCGCCTGCGAGGTGCTGGTGATGTCGCCGGAGAATCTCAGTACGGTGATTGGTGCTCCTGGCGCGTAGGATATCTCTTCGACTTTGACCTTGGTGGTTGCGGCTTGCTCCTGCATCATCTCTGTCTCCAGTTTTCAGGTATCGGTTACGCTGTGGCGCGATGAAGGCGGATGACCATGCGGGCGTAGCTGCCGGCGGGCGGCGAGCTGACCCATTCGGCCTCGTCCACCAGAGCCTGGATGAGGAACATGCCCATGCCGCGGGCTTCCTCCTCGCCATGCATCTTCTTGTCGATATCGGGAGCTGCGTGGACACCTTTGGGACCGTCGCCGGTATCGGTGACCTTGACTTCAAGCGAATCCTCGTCCATCGAGAGGATGACGCCAACGGTGAGCGAATCGTCCAGCTTGTTGCCGTGTTCGATGGCGTTGATGCAGGCCTCGGCGACGGCGGTCTTCAGGTCCTCCACGCGCTCGTCGGCGAAGCCCATCAGCCGGGCCACGCTGGCTGCCGTGTTCATCGCCACCTTCTCGTAGCCGAGCCGCGACGGCAGGCGGAGTTCGATGCTGTTTGCGTTCTTTTCTATCAACTCAGAACCTCCATCATCCCTGCCGCAGCAGGACCAGCGCAGTCATATCGTCGGACTGTTCCTTCTCATCGGTAAACTCTTCGAGCGTCGACCACAGCGAATCCAGAACGCCATCCGAGCTGGTCGATCTACAGTCGAGAAAGCTCTGCAAAAGTCGCGCTTCGCCAAATTCCTCGTCGCCGCGAAAGACCTCCGTCAACCCATCTGTGTAGAGTAGCAGCCTCGCCCCGTCCGGCAACGAATATTTCTCGGCCTGGTAGGTAGAGAAAGGTAACACCCCCACCGGGGTACCTGAGGCCCTGATCTTGACGACGTGTTGCGCGCCGTCTGCTTCGTCACCGGAGACAAGGAATGCCGGATTGTGCCCCGCGTTGACTACCTGGATGCTGTCGCTCGCGGGATCCAGCTGGAGGAAGATCGCCGTCACATACCGCCGCCGCGATTCCTCGCCCTCGTTGTAGTGTAGTAGGTTCATACGAGTCGCAATCTCGACCAGCGGGATGCCGGAGTTGACCATCGCGCGCAAGGCGGAGCGAAAGCTGGTGCTGACCAGCGCCGAGGCAAGCCCCTTGCCGGCCACATCGGCGACCACGATCATGGTCTCGCCCGAGGGCATGGGCACGATGTCGAGGTAGTCGCCGCCGACCGCATAGCAGGTCACCGAGCGAGTGGCCAGCGCATAGCCCGCGATGTGCGGCATCTCCTGCGGCAGCAGGCTGCGCTGCACCAGGCGCGCCGAGGCGAGATCGCTCTCCAGCCGCTGCCAGCGCACCGTGCGCTCGTGGAAGCGCGCGTTCTCGATGGCCGCGGCGGACTGCACGGCGATGCTCTGTAGGAAGTCCAGCTCATCGAACGTAAGCGTGCGGCCCGGAGGACGGATGACGACCAGGTCGGAGAATGGGACGCCTGCCTTGTCGCGTAGAGGAAAGTGGGTCCAGAGATCCCGCTCCGAAGCAACGCCAGATTCAACCGCCTCCTCGTAGGAGAAGTCCGCGGGCACGTTGCCGTAGGTGTGGGGGAAGTGGGTGAAGAACGCGCCCGAGAGTTCCAGCTCGCGCACGACGATGTCGAGCACGGTCTTCAAGACCTGATCGAGCGCGATGGTGGAGTGGATGCGGCGGCCAGCCTCCAGTAGCGCCTGCAGGCGAACCACCTGCTGCTTGGCATACAGCGCTTCATCCCGTTCGATCGCCACTTCGACGCGTTCCATCCGAATCAGCTCACTTTCCGATGAATGCATTCTAAATCGCGGGCGCGATAGCGCGCTGGAGGAGGAGCACCGTGATGTCGTCGTCCTGGCCGAAGGCCTGGGCGGTCGCGGCGAGGGCGCTGGCAGCGGTGACTGCGCCTGCGGTCTGGGCCATGCGCTCGAAGCCGAAGAGTTCGCCGGTGGGATTGCGGGCTTCGACGACGCCGTCAGACATGAGGAGCATCTTATCGCCGGCGGCGAAGGGGAAGGTTTGCTCGGTGTAGTCGATGCCAGAGGCGACGCCCAATGGAAGGCCGCCGTCGATGGCCAACTCCTGCCCGTTGATGTAGGGAGAGAGGTGTCCGGCGTTGGCGATGGTGACCGTGCCGTTCGCATCGAGGCGCGCAACCAGGCAGGTGGTGAAGCCGCTGCTGCCGTCCTGCAGCAGGACGCCGTTCAGTTTGCGCAGCAGCGCGGCGGGGCTATACTCCGGACTCGTCCGCACAACGCCGATGAGCATCGAGACCCGCATCGCGGCTTGCAGGCCTTTGCCGGCCACGTCGCCGATGACGGCAAGCAGGCTACCGTTGGGGCCGGCGATGGTCTGGAAGAAATCCCCGCCCACCTCCTGCGCAGGCAGGTATGCACTCTCGACGGTGTAGCCGGGCGCGGAGGCCTCTCGCCCCAGCAGAAACGCCTGCACCGAGCGCGCTGCCTCCAGTTCTGCGGCGGTGCGCTGCTGCCGCCGCGTAATTGCGAGCGAGCGCCGCAACATGATCGCCCCGATCGAGATCCAGAAGATCAGATAGCCGATGGTCAACGCCGGAATGGGGACCGCACCGAGATGGGCGTTTGGGATCAGGGAAGCCGAGGTAGGACGCAGACTGAGCAGTTGTAGCAAGTAACCGGTCACCTCGCCGAGATACGTGACCGCCCAGAAGAGCAGGGCAAACAGAAGCATACCGGCTTCACGGTCTCCCCGGCGGAACTGGCGGATGGCCAGCCAGGGTGGGATGAGAAACGCAGGCAGCGCAACGAGGCCAAGGGCAGCGTGGCCCAGGTCGTAGGAGGAGACAACCCATCCTTGCCTCTGCGCCATCTGCGCCAGAACATGGAGCGGGTATACGACGCAAATAATCCGGATCGGCCAGCTCAGGCGCAGGCGCAGGAAGTTGCAGAGGAAGAAGAGGAAGGAGACTACTCCCAGGTCGTAGAAGAATGACGGGGCGTAGAGGCCCCACCAGATGGAGATTGGCGTGACGGCGGCCGCTGTGTACAGGATCCAGGACGCGAACTCACAAAGGCCAAATACGCCAAGCCAGACGTACTCGCGGTGTTCCGGCTGGGCGCGAAAGAGCGCCAGCGCCCACAGCGCAATTAGGAGGGCGACACCCGCCGCGACCTCCCCGGCAAGGTGGCCGAAAAGAGAAAAATCCAAGTTGGCGCGGCGTTCGTTCTGGAGCAAGCTCTCGTCTCCGAGCAGGATAGAGCCGCCCAGGCCCGGGCCGCCGCCGAGGCCTGTGCGCATCGGCGAAAGCCACACGCGAATCGCGATGGTTGCGGAACCGTTCGGCATCGCGTCCGCGGGAATGGGATATGCCTCGTCGATCACGATGTAAAACGCCGGATGGTCCGGCATTCCGCCCTGCTGCCCAAGCAGCCGTCCGTTGACAAATAACTGATAGCTCCCTTGAAGCACCGCGATCGCCTGGTGCGTGGCGCCCGGTTTCATCCGCACATGCAACCGCAGCCAGAGGAAGCCTTGTGGTATGGGATAGCCCTGGGACCTGAAGGGCCTCGCCTCCGTGATCGTCTTCCACTGGCTGTCGTCGAAGGCGGGATCGGCCCAGCCCAGCTTGCCATCCAGATCGTCGCCTATGGCGAAGCGCCAGGTCTCGCGCGAAAGATTCAGCGGTGTGCCGGTTTTCGTCGCGTCTACACTCGTAATGACGGGCACGTCGACCGTCTGCGCGCTTACCCGCCCGCACACGAGCACACCCGCACACAGCCACGCGAACCACCCCCTGCACCGCACGGCTCCGCGCATTATGTCCTCCGCCTGACGGCTTTCCTGAAGATGGATGGAGTGAGTGTACGCCCTTTGCCGGATTTAGATGGCGGAGACGAGCTCCGGCGCGACCAGCAAGGTGGTGGATTCGACGCCGACGGCCAGGGGGGTGACGGTGAGCACGGTGATGTCGTCGTCCTGGCCAAAGGCGACGGCGGCTTCGCTAGCGGTGCGGGCGTCGGGGTTGGTGGCGATCAACTCGCGCACGCGGTCGAATCCGTAGAGTTCGCCGGACGGGCTGCGGGCTTCGAGCAGGCCGTCTGTGTAGAGGGTCAGCCTGTCGCCGATGGCGAGAGAGAACTGCGTCTGTTCGTTGTCCGCTTCCGCGATGAGCCCAAGAGGCAGGGCAGGCGCGAGGGTGAGTTCCTGATGGTTCAGGAACGGCGCGAGATGTCCGGCATTGGACGCTGTGAGCCCCGAGCATCTGGACGATTACCTGGACGAGTTCACGTTCCGATTCAACCGCCGCACATCGAGATTTCGCGGCAAATTGTTCTATCGACTGGCGCAACAGGCCGTGCAGACAGACCCCGTTCCCTTCGCCACCCTGGTCAAACCACAACCGGTTGTACAAGGTGGCGTCAAGTAAATATCCCTATTACTCAATATATAGTGTCGAAGCTGCGTTTCCGGTATTCCTTAACAGGAGAGACTGCCCAGAGCCGCGAAGCGTCGCCGACACCATAGAGGCCTTCGGTCGCATGATGAAGGCCAAGGTGCTGTAATGGGTAGTGGCGTATCGCGCGCTGATGGGCATTACGCCGCCTTCGCTAAAGTGCGGCGGCGGCGCGCCTGCTTTTCCAACAGTTCAGGATCGATTGAGATTGGCGCAGAGCGGCCCGACTCGGCATTGTAGAACGCGCCTTGGTGATCGATCTGGCCGTACCGCATGAGGCGCGTAATCATCGACAGTGCACTCGTGGCGAGCACGTTGTTGACGAACGGTTCCTGACGCTCCAAAGCCTCCGCAGCAGAGCAACTCGGCAACGGCCCCTCACCCAGCGACGTATCCATAATCGAGGGAAACAACTCGGTAACGGTACGCAGCCGAGTCTTGGACCGGCGATTGACGCAGTTGAGGGGCTGACCAAGGACGAACTGGCCATTGCTGGCGTTGTTCCCAATGTCCAGCCAGTAGCGAACACTGCGCCAGGGCCCCATGACGTTATTGAAGGCCTCGTGCATCTCTCGCCGGGCAGCGCGAGTATCGACACAACTGATGACGAAGTCGACCGTGTTGTCGTAGCTGCTGCCGGTGTTGTTTTGGGCACCCTGGCTGAAGAATGTCTCGTCAGAGTGCCAGGAGAGCTGGTGGAAGAGATTGATTCGGTTGATTAGGATCGTGGCCTTGTTTTGCCCAATGTCGGCGGCGCCGAAGGGTTGGCGAACGCAGTTGGTGGGCGAAACGGTATCGGCATCCATCACGGTGACCTGGAGACCATCGGTAAAGCCCCACGCAATGAGGGCGTGATGGAGGTAGGGAAGCCCGAAGAGGACGGCGCTGCCATTGCCCCCGCAACCAATCAGGAGAACACGAAAACCGCGCCGACCGCGTTGACCGGCATCCGGCATGTGGTGTGTGATTTTCACGTATTACTCCTTGCAGGTTGGGAATCTGGTGAGTCTATGCAGCGTTGTGTCCGGGCCAACCTCTTCGGAAGCGTCCTGGCTCTACTTTGGCGGGGTGTGGATGGCGTTCAGAAAGAATTACGAGGGCTGCCTTCAGCGTGCGCGCACTGACGTAGTTGCGAGCGTCTTCTTCGCGCCGGGTTCCCCATGCGCAAAGGTGTAGCCGCCGATCACAATTGCGATCAGGCTGGCGCCCTTGGCAATCGTCCCGGTAAACAGCGTTTGAATGGAGCTGATGCCCGCATCGAATGGCGAGGCATGAGCCGCGATTGGGAAGAGAAATACGCAGAGAAGCAGAGCTCCTCCGCGCATCAGATAGAGCTTTGTGCGCTCAATCGTTGCGGCTGGGATGATGATTCGGATACGTGTCATTGGCCCCTCCAGCAACCGAAACGGTCGCGATATGCCAGACATTAGGCGGCGCTTTCGCGCACGTCCAATACTTATTAGCTATGCACCCATAGCCCACGCCTATGTATGTATTCGGATGCTAAACGAATGACGAATCAGGTTCCGAATTAATCGTCATTCGACCCAAGTCGAAAGATTGACCGTCACGCCTACAATACCCTCCCAAACCCTTCACTGAGTGGTAAGGCGATGATGCGCTGGTTGAGGCCCGTGATCGCGGGACTGAACCGCGTCTCCGGAGACTTAAGCTGTGCGACTATTTTTGAGCAGTCTGTGCAGAGGTTGGGGCGGGATGGTGAGGCTGCCAGGCGGGACCGCCATCTTCCCACTGGTCGTCGGTGAGTTGCTCCACATGGGTGCCGTCCCAGTTCATCACAAATATCTCGCCATACGGTTGCGGGCTGCCGGTGTAAAGGGTCTCGTCCTTGAATCCCATGCGCGAACTCGTAAACAATAACCGCGCGCCGTCGGGAGACCAGGCCAGGTGCGCTTCATTGCCGTGCGTGCGCGTCAACTGGGTTATAGCCTTCCCATCGGGATGAACCGTCATCACTTCAAAGTCGCCGGCAATGTTGCGCACAAAGGCGATCAGGTCTCCGCGCGGTGACCACAAAGGAAAGTTATCGTACTGATCGGTCAATACGGTCACCGAGCGGTCGGCAAGATTCATGATGCGCAGGCCTTCGCCATCGGGTCCGGCGGTGCGGTAGACAATGCGTCTTCCGTCTGGCGAAAAGGCCGCAAAAGCGTTGTTGTTCGGACCCGAGGTAACCAGGTGAAAGCCGGTACCGTCCGCATTGAGAATCGCCACCTGCGCTCCTCCGTTGACGCGATCGATGGGCTTTTTGGTTCCCGCAGCGAAGTCAAGAAAAGCAGTGAAGCCGCCCACGCCGACAACGATCTGCTTGCTGTCCGGCGACCATTGCGGGGCCAGGATCAAATCCTTTCGCTCGAGGATGGCGCGCGCCGGCTGGTCGCCGTCGATGACCATGAGACTGGTGACGCCGCCGGGAACGACGTTTGAAACCGCCAGGCGCATTCCGGTTCGGTCGTAGGCCGGCAACGTCGTGGTCGCGTAGAGATCAAAGTTCGGATTCCGGCTCCATTGCTTCACTGGTTCGGAGCTCGGCCTAAAGCCCGTACGGACGTAGACAACGTGACTGCCATCCGGAGACCAGGCAGCGGGATTGGGCGCGATGTCCGCGCCGGAGGGGCCCACCTTGCCGTCGGCGGAAACAATCTCGATCCTCGCTCCGTCACCACGCAAATAGGCGACCTTACCGGAGGCAAGAACAGACGGCGCCAGTTTGACGCCGGGGCCGCTGGTGATGGGAAGGATAGAGCCGGTGGCGATATCAATCCTGTAGAGCTGGTTCGCTGCGTCTGCCGCATAAGGCGTAAGCAGCTTGGTCCGGTTCGTCCATGTGTCTTCCGCCGACATGCAGTAGGTCACGACGCTCTTGCTGTCAGCCGTCCATCTGGGAGTGCCGCAGAAGTTCCCGTGCTGCGAAATACGCCTGAGCCCCGAGCCGTCGGGGTGAATGAGATAGATGTCGACGAGTTGGAGCCGCTCCCAACGGCTTTTCGCGGTGGGAAGGCTGCTGTCGCGGTCCGAAGAGAAGGCGATCCAGCGGCCATCGGGAGACCACGCCGGCCTGAAATCGCCACCCGGCCCTGTGGTCAGCGCCCGCGCTTTGCGGGTGACCATATCCAGGATCCAAAGATTCGCAAAACCCGCGGCCCGCGTCGATACAAATGCGATCTGCCGCCCATCGGGAGAGAATGCGGCCTGATCGTCGTAGGCCGCATCGGCGGTCAGGCGTTCGACATCGCTACCGTCGGGATGCATGCGGAAGAGATTGGCGGGTCCGGCCCGCTCGGATGTAAAGGCGATCCAATCGCCCATGGGAGCCCAGGTGGGATTGTAATTGAGCGATCCTGGCTGCGTGAGCGGCCGCTCCGCGGAGCCATCGGCGTTCGCGATAAAAAGGCTGGATTGGGTTGGGCCCAGTCGGGTGAAGACAACCTGATCGGCCGCAAGGCAGGAAAGGGTCGCGGCCGCTAACGCAAAAATGCAAAGAAATCGGAAAAGAAGACGAGACATCGTGCCGCTCCGAGATCTGGATTTGGTGGGAAGGAAACCCGCCAGAGTATAACACCGGAAGGACGATTGAGCGATTGTTTCTCAGCGATCGTTTCTCAGCGATCGTACTTCTCTATCGGTTTGCTGGTGTTTGAAAAGTTGCGGATTTCGCGAAGTCCAGTCTGGCAATGTCTGGTCCCAATGGATCGTCTTCCCCGCGAAAACCCGTTGACAGTCTGGCATATTTTCGACTTCCAGCGCTAGCATCCGTGCATGCCCGTGACTCCAGCAGAAGTCTTCCAGCACTATACGGACGCCTGGAATCGGCATGATGCGGCTGGCATTGTCGCCACATTCGCTGAGGGCGGCACCTACACCGACCCAACGACCGCCGGCCCGCTCGCTGGAGCAGCGATCGCAGCCTACGCACAAGCCCTCTGGGACGCCTTCCCCGACTTGAGTTTCGAAACGGTAAGTCTGACCCATAACGACCAGGGATTGGTCTCAGCCGAGTGGCTCATGAAGGGCACCAACACGGGCCCAATGAAGGGGCTGCCACCGACCGACCGTTCAATCGCGCTTGCCGGAGCCGACTTCGCTCGCATCGAAGCCGGCAAAATCCTCTCCCTGAAGGGATACTTCGATGGTTCCGCGGTACCGCGTGCCTTAGGACTTGACGTCATCGTGCAGCCCACCGCAATCGGCCCTTTCGGATTCGGCACCAGCGTTCGGGCAAGCAATGGAAGCACCGCACTTCCCGGCGCATTCAGTATCACCAACTTCTTTGCGCGCAATGCAGAGGAGGTAGCCATCATCCAGGAAGGCGGCCGCAGGATTGCCATGGAAATGCTATCCATGCCGGGGTTCATCAGCATGGTCTCAGCAGTCGTGGGAGATTGCCTGATGACCATCACCGCCTGGGAAACCCGGGATTCCATGGCGCTCTTGATGAAGCAGGGAGAGCATCGTTCCATGGTCAGCCGCTACTTTACCTCGGAATTCGGGCAGGGCGGAATGACCGGAGTATGGGTTCCAGGACGCCTCAATCCACGCCGCGTTCGCTGTCCTGGCTGTGACAAGATGACTCCCGTCGAAGCTCCGCAACAGAACTGCAGCTGCGGCGCTATACTCCCCGATCCACTTGCCTATTGGTAGCGGGATTTGCGCAATCCACTCAAAGGGTATCGATACTCGCGAGTCGGTCTTCTGGAAAGTACCGGCAGTGGCTTGTCTGATAGAGCGGGCGTCTCGCAAACTTGCCAGCCGTGCAGCCCGGGGTTGGTACCCGAGAGTCGCAAGTGTCCGCTGATCGCCGCCCGCTTGTTTTGGATTGGCGATATCAGGCCAATGCACTCATCGAGCCCTTGCTGAATACATTCGGGGCGATTGGTACCGGCAAACGATAGGACTCTATCTAAACTGCCCATGACGCAGGACCCGGCGGTCCCCGACTTCGCTTCGTTGGGCAGTTTAGATAGAGCCGTTTGAAGGGAGCCGCTGGCGTTTGCGGCGGATGCGATTAGTCTATGGGAATTGAATCGAGTTTCGCCTGCAATGTATAGATGGCTATAGCGTTAAAAGAAAAGGGCGAAAGTCGATTCAGGAAGTCCGAGCGACTCATACTTTCTGAAGTATTGCACGCGCAGCGTCCGTCGCGCCAGCGACTTAGTTCAAACGCGCTTGCGTCCACCATCCCCCATCGAATTTGCCCAAAACAACGCCCTCGCGCCGGTCACTGATTCGACAGTAACTGCGGCAGATGCCTGCGAAGCCTGTACACTGGCACACGCGAACGTGCGCGGAGGCGATGCGGCGATGAATCGGAGAGAGCTTGTCGGTTTGATGGGGCTGTCGGCGGGGAACTTTGCGCTTGCTCAGCCGGGTGTGCGCGCCAGCCTGATTGGCGTGTGGACTCTGCAAAGCTGTGTGCGGACGTTCCCCGATGGACATAAGGAATATCCCTTCGGCGAGAAACCAGTAGGGCGCATTGAGTACGACAAGGAAGGCCGGATGTTTGCGCTGCTAATGCGTTCGGGACGGCGATCGACAGTGGCTCCGGGGCTGGAGTTGGATGCGGCGAGCGAAGAAGAAATACGCGAAGCAGTGACGGGTTTTGTGGCATATTTCGGCAGCTACGAGGTGGATGACGTGTCACAGATAGTGACCCACCACGTGGAGGCGAGCCTGGTGCCGAGTTGGGTAGGGACGTCGCTGAAGAGGCGCTTCCGGTGGGACGGAGCGCGGCTGGTACTGACGCGTGCTGTGCCGGGCACGACGGATGAATTGGTGTGGGAGCGGGCTTAAGACGTCTTTGGTTGCGCTGTATGCGTACGATGATGTCGATTGTCGACTTCAGGCCAACGCACTCATTGAAAGTGGTTCAAAAGGCGTAATGGCCGATTGGTAATGAAAACGCTGTTATGTGGAGCGAAAAAGGGTGCATCGGCTCGAACTTACCAGGAACGGGATTTCGGTAAATGCGCCTCAACGAGCTTGTTTCTTGCGGTCCAGTCGGGCGAGTTGTTCCTGAGTCAGTGTGTATCGTGTTACTGGCTTCCGCACATTGTCTGCAGGGTCGTCGTACTCCTCCAGCGGTGGCGGCGGACCGTACGGAATGCGTGTGGGAGCCTGACGGCGTACCTCGTGAATCGAGCCGAGGTAAACGGTATTGAGGCCATATCTCGCGCTCATTGCGTCGAGCGCATTGGTCACTCTTGCCCTGCTCTCCGCACAGTCAGGTTCAGGCGCGAATAGGTCAGGCTCAGGGGCGGTGTCCAGATGTGTGAGGATCACCGAGACGTCCGAAGGCGTATGCAGGGTCATGCGTTCCCATAGGGCGATGACATGCTCTTGAAGCGTGAATGGATCACGGCAGAGCGGGATGCGGACTGAGCCTTCATACGCAGTGTGGTCATAGAATCCGACTCGCAGAGCAACACCCCCCGCCCAGAGATTGTTTCTCCGCATCTTTCGCGCCGTCGAGTGCAGCAGCTTGATCACGATGCCTCGTGCTCGTTCCGGTGTCCGGCAGTCGGGCGGGAGCATGTGCTGGCGGCTGAGTGTTTGGAGAGGCTTTGCAGGAGGCTCCAGGAAGTCCGCGCCCCTGAGCCAATGCCAGAGACGATCCCCGAGGACACTACCCCAGAGGTTGTGCATCCGTTCCCGTGATAACGAACACAACTCCCGCATGGTGGTGATGCCCTGAGCGCGTATGCGTTCTTCCATGCGCCCACCGATTCCCGGCATGTCTGACAGGGCGAGACTATAGAGAGCCTTGGGGAGATGCCGCCGCTCGAAGATCATCAGGCCGTCCGGCTTCGTCATATCCCCGGCCACCTTCGCAAGCAACCGATTCGGAGCAAGTCCAATGGAGCAGCGCAGTGTCCGGCCCACGGTTCGTAACTCTGTCTTGATTGCGTAGGCGATCTCCACAGCCCTCTCCAGCCTGCATTCGCTGCCCATGAGTTGACACGCGAACTCGTCACACGACATCACCTGTTGAATGGGGATGCACCGCTCGATGGCTGCGGCGATGCGATGGTGATATTCAACGTAGAGGCGAGGCCGTGCCTGCACGGCGATTAGGTGTGGGCACAGGGTCAGGGCTTCGTCCAGCCGGATGCCGGTCTTCACTCCGTATGCCTTCGCCTGATAGCTGGCCGCAATGCAGCACGCCGCCTTTGCCTCAATGGGCACAATCCCAATCGGCTGTCCGCGCAACTCCGGACGTAGCTCCTGCTCAATGGACGCGAAGAACGCATTCAGGTCTGCGAAGAGCCAACCGATTTCGTAGGGGTGAGGCATGGAACGAGATTATACGAATAAAAAGCGAAGGCTGTGATAATCTTGTGGAAGCTCACAGATACCGCTAGCCTGAAGAGGCGGGAGGTACCCTACGCCGCGAGGGGCAGGGCTGATGCGGGCTCTTGCAAGCCCGCATCGTTGGTTTCCTGCTTCACCGGCTCCGTTATGGCGACAAGGATGTCGGTAGCGGTCTTTTGGATGAGGCTCAGGCTGGCCATAAGGAGGGCCGCATCGCCCTCGTAGAGACCGATGTATGTCTCGGAGGCTCCATTGGTGGCGAAGCCAAGCGAAGAGCACACGACATGAGCCACAGCTTCGGCTTCCGTCTCACGTACCTTCTTGGTAGTGTTCTTGCGACGGTCGTTCTTGTGTAACCGCTCGTGCGCCAACTCGTGGACCAGTACAGACAGGGTTTCTGCTTCCGTCATGCCGGGCTTGAGAACGATTCTGCCGCCGTGGGAGACCCCATCGGCTTGCATCGTGGCATCGCCGTATTCGAGCGTTATACCCGAAGCCGCAACGTGCTTGACCAGACGCGCAAGGTGAACCGTGGCATCACCTTCGACGTGGTTCGCGCGGAGGTCTGGAAGAGCATCGCCTTCGGTCTGTGCCTCATCAAAGACGTAGACAGGTCTGAAGTACATGTGAGTGGTGGTCTTGTCGTCGCCAACGAGGGCGATACCGTCCTCGTCCTTCCTCTTCTTGCTCATTGCGGGAGCCATAATCATAATCCCGCTCTCGCCTTTACGGACGTTTCTACCAAGGGCTTTCCAAGCCTGGAATCCCGCTACGCGTGTGGCGTCCGGCCTCTGGCAGATGATCATCATGGTGTTTGAGAAACTGTAGCTGTGAAAGATGCTCATTGCCTTGATGTAGCGGGTTAACTCCTCGCTCTTACCAGCATTGAGCGATGCAATGAGCTGGTCTGTCGCAGCGGAGACCGCTTCCGCAATGGCGGATTTCTTGTCGGTGGCCATAGTGATCCTCAACTTTGGTGGATTAGAACTGGTGGGGTCGTTACCCCCGCCTGCACACCCTTATTCCAACGCAATTGCCAGGGCTGTTCTTCGTGCGTACTCGGTTGTTAAACCTTCAGGAACTTCGCCAACGTCTCTTTGGCATCGCGCAGGTGTTCGACGGGAAACTTCTTCTTGCCGATGAGCGATAGCCAGAGGCCCATGAAGCCGCCTGGGTGCTTTGTAAGGCCAGTGTGGGCATTGGCGTGGGTAAACTCGCTCTCGAAGAAAGAGGCTTCCCATCGAGACAACGATTTTACTGTCGCTTCACGCGGGGCCTTTGTGCTTCCGAGACAGACGCTACCATTGTCACTCACGTTCCAGTAGGGTGCGACGTACATCGGAGTATCCGGCGTTGGCCGTTCATTCACTGCGAGTGCGCGAATATCCAATGATCCTGCACGGGCACGAAGGACAAGCGCTGGCTGGGGAAATCGCTTCCCTGAAAGCTGCTCGAGTTCTGGACCCTTGCTGGTGGCGTAGAACATCGGGCGCGTCGTCGCTGGTGTCCACCAGACAATCGCCTCCTGAGTTCTCATCAGGACGTTCTCAGGCAGAAACTCGCTTGGCAGGGAGCCTCGCAGTTGTCCAATCAGCGCGACGATATCCGACTCCCCAAGTGGGGAGCCGGCTCCAAGCGAAGGTGCGCCTGTCGCGTTGGTTCTGACGGGGTGCTTCGTCACGAATGAGTTGACGCAGCCGCCAGGGGCCCGGTCGCAACTATAGACAAGCAGCGCTTCGCGCAGTTCGAAGCTCGCCGTGGATTTGAGGTTGATGTGTGTGTCCAAGGCTTTTTCTCCGTTTCTCGAACAATTTGCTGAGTTTGACTATCTGCCGATTGACCATGACGAAACCTCGAACCCTTTCCAGAACCCTTCTGACGTCTTTCTTGTCAGCCGGGTCGAAGGTGTTGATCCAGGTTGGTGCGTGGCTGTATTCATTCATACTGCCCGCCTCCTCATCGAAGGCCTGCCCAATCGCGTCGCGCTCACCGAAGGCGACAACCCAAGTAGGAAGCGAGTTGGCGTCCCAATTACCCTCAAAATCACTGGGGGATTGGGTGTCCTTCGCCTGTGGAACTGAATCCATTGCGAGAACTGCCTCGATCCATTCGGTGTACCGGCCATGCCTGTGCTTCGCGAGGAGAGCCTTTGCGGGACGGTACTCTTTGCGAACGAGGTTCTTTACGCACGCTGGAGTAGCAGCCTCTATGTCGGGGAAGTCCACGTCGTGCTCCTTGAGATATTGATCAAAGGCCTCTTGCGTTATGTTCCCTTGGCACTCAATGTCCTGCTCAATATTCTCTTTCCAATTGTCCAGATAGTAGCGAGTGCGCTCCAGATCGTAGACGTCCATCCATTGATTCATCGTGCCGATGAGTAGGAGGTAGAACGCGCGCCCTAGACCGATATGCTCTTTCTCTAGCAGTTCCAACTCATCACCTACGGCGATGAAGCCGCAGCCGTCTGGCGTGTCCAGCAGAATGTAGAGTCTGCCATCGGTTGGCTTGGCCTCGTTATCGAGTGCATCGAAGATCGCAAGGTCAACGTCGGTCTCCCCATTCATCTCGTCTGCTCCGATTTCTGAGAGCCACGCACCGATCGAATCGCGAATGAACGCAGATGTATTGGAGTTGTGGCGCTCCCAGAGTTCAGCCGTGCCGAGGCCCAACTCGACGAGGGAACGCGCCAACGTGAGGGTATTGTCGTCACCCGTGGTGTGTGTGAAGGAGGTTGGGATTGACGTGAGGAAGGGGAGCACGAGGCCCGGCGACTGCCGGGCTACAGTCATTGCAGCCAGGGAAGCAACGCGCTCGGCGTTGGGATCGATGTTTCGTTGTATCGGTGTCGCCCCAATACGGAGGCGACGACCTGAGATGCTTTCTGTGCCTTTTCGCATTGGACGAAACTCGCTATCATTTGTTCGTTGGGCGTGCGTTCCTGCCGGCCGATTCGTTTCAACTCGGCCAGCAGGAACTTGCGCGTTTTGGAGTCCGACTTTCGAAGCGCGGGGGCCATCGGCTTAGCCCTTGTGTCCTACTGCACCGCTGAAGGTCACCTTGTGCTCGGTGCCGGTGACTTCCTCTTCGAAGGATGCGTTGTTGAGTTCGGGGTAGATGCCCGCGTAGTGAGTCCGTACCTCTTCAATTGAGAGGGCGGGGTTCGGGTCAGCGAGCTTTCGGCCAGAACTGTAGAATGTTCTCGGGAGTGCGATTGTCTTCAATGCCATAGAGGCTCCTTCGGTGGACAGCTTTGTCGCCAATGTTGATGGACGGCGCTACTCAAATTGAGCGGCGCCGTCCAGGGGTGTGTCGTGATCGAGAGAGGTTGGACTCAGGCTGCGATGAGCTGGCCGCCCATATCCGGGAACGCCTCACGCATGATCTCGGCCTCTTCCTCGGCCTGCTGATCGAACATCGACGGCGCCAAATCGGACGCGCTCGCGGCCGCCGCGATTTCAGTCACCTCAGTCTCCGGAGTGTCCGTTCCCTGATCTCCTTCCTCTTCCTCATCGTCATCCGCTTCTTCCGACTCGGTCGCGGTCGCAACCGGCGCAGGCGTTGGAGGCTCAGCAGCCGGGGCGGCCACATCAAACAGGCTCGGAGGCTCGGGGGCCTTCACCTCGGCTGCCTTTGCGGGCACGGCTGGAGTCTTCGTGCCGACCTTGGCGGTCTTCTTGGCGTCGGCAACCTTCTTGGCTGCCTCGTCCTTCACCTCTTTGAGCGTGGCATCCATGCCGGCCTTGATCTGGGCGAGCGAGTTCTCCAGCGTCATGTGCGCGGCGGTGTAGCTGACAATTGCTGAGGGGAGTTCGGTGTCAAGCTCCTCGGCTGTTCCTTCGACCGCGAACGGCTGGGAGAGTTCCTTGACGTCGTCCTTGCCGGTGGGACGCGGGGTGATGGTGACGCGGATGCGCTCGTCGGCAACCGATGTGATGGTGAGTATCAAGCTGCGCTTGGACAGCAATGGTGCAAGTTCTTTGAACATGGTGGGGTCCTTTATCTTTCTGGGGGATGAACTACGAAAGGCGACCCGATTTGGGTCGCCTTGGCTGAAATGACGGAGTTTGCTACTTACATCAACGGTTTGGTCGCGGCCTGGACGGGGATAACAATTGTGGTCGGGTCCTGGGAAGAGCCATCCCAAACATGAACCCTCAACTGCCCCTCGTAAATCTCCAGAAAAACTTGACTGGGTTGACTCTCGGCATCCGTGGGACTCGACTGGAATCCAAGAACCCCAATTTCGAGGCCCTTGCATCCGTAGCCAAGGGAGTTCGTGTCCAATTCAATTCGCATGTTGCTCCTCTACTTTGCTGGTGTTTTTGCTGCTGCTGCAAATTCGCGGTTGAGTATCGAAATCTCGCGTTTGAAGCTGGCGAGGCTGCCCTCGGGCATGTAGAGGCTCGATCCGTCAGGAAGTGGAAGGTTGCCAACGTAGCCCTTCATGTTCCACCAGAGCTGCTCAACTTTCACTCCATTGAGCATCACGTTGAACCTCTTGGTTGTTTCGCACATCTCGCAGCCTTGACGGGTTTCGATCAGTTCGATTGCTGGCTTTGCCACTAAAGACTCCTTTTAGGGGACTGAAAAGGGCGGCCGATTAGGCCGCCCTTGTGTCGGGTTTTGCGATACGGTGTGCCGCCTATTGATCCGCGATTAACTATGCTGGAGGAAGCGCAGGTCAAATGGATGATCGTATACCGCGACGATCTTCAGTAGCTTGAAGTCAGGGTGCTGGGGATTCACAAGTACGTTCCAGGTCTCGGGGACAAGCACGCTGGGAACCTCCAGTAGTAAGGATCGCTTCTCCGATAACCATCGGTCACCGATACTTTGAGTCCCGGCAATATCATCGGCCCAGTTTGGAGGCAACTCGTCGCCGTCGAGCCGGTCCCGGGAAACAGTATCCGGCCCTTCGATCTTGAGCACCTGAAAACGCTCAGGAATGTCCTCAGAGTCAATACTCATGTGGACGAGGATTTCGAGTAGTGAGGTCGATGGATTTGAGGTGCAATAGACAACCGGGTGGCCTTTGGTGTGCCAGCGCCCGGACACATAGAGGCCACCCGCCCCATCCATGGTTGCGTAGTTACTGATGCGCCATAGGATCATAATGTGCTACTCATGCAGCAAAGCCGTAATCAAGTTGCAAGAGCAGCTCTTCCACCAGGCGAGATCCTGCCTCTGTCTTGAGAATCTCCAGTGGCGAGAGTCCATCGAACCTCGGTTTGCCTTTTCTGAGCCAACGCGCCGCCTTTTCGTTATTGCCAAAGACTTCCTCGGCCTGTGAAACGACGCGCGCCAACCGGACAACGCGGTCCGATTCTTCTCCGGTCAATGGCTGCTGGTGGGCCTGCCGGTGGGACAGAGTCCGCCGAGGCACGATGAAGCTGTAAATCTCCTCAGTGCTTATGCCATTCCTTGATAGCGATTCCAGCGAACTGAGGGGAAGGCGACTAGCAACCAGTCGTTGCAGGTCGCGATCCGACCGCACTGGAGCAATTCCGAGCTTGGTTTCTACACGGCGAAAAAACATCGATGGATCCCTCTTCGTCTGAATTTGAGCAGTTTGGGTCACGACGCCTCCTGGGCAACCTGCCACAATTATATCGGCAGGTTGCTCAATAGCGCAATTCTGTACGTATTTCCGTCTGGGTGCTTTGCCTCGGGATGCGCTTTTTCCAGCCCACAGACGAAGCAATAGCCGTTGCCTGCGAGATCGTTGTACGGATGGGGCACACTCCCGCGCGCTACCATTTCCTTGCTAATAAGGGGCATTTGTCGTCTGCCTCAAATTGAACAATGCAGCAACTGGCACAAGGTTAAGGCCGATGCAACTTGCGTGTGATGAATAGTGCTATTAACTAAATGATAAACAAGATGGGTACGAAAGCATCTAGACCTTCGTACCGTTGTTCAGCCGTCACCAATGGGCCATTATCAGACTGCAACACAGACCTGGGAGAGAGGCTACAAGGAGATGCAGTACAAGCTGCCTTTGTAGGCGGACGTCATCAAAATCAAGCGAATCATCCTTGCAGGCCCTCGGTCACCCTTTCGCGTTGGAGTGGCAAGTATCCTCTCTTTAGAGAAAGACGTTCAGATTGTCGCCCAGTGCGATGAGCATGATCACGCGGCAGTACGAGTCGCAGTTGAGACACTTAGAGCATCGACCGCGATTATCTCATTACCAATACTCCACAAACATCCATATTTACTCTCCCCCCTAAAAGAGACCTCCACGGGTCTTATTGTCGTTACATCCGCCGATCGCAAGCCCTCGATTGAAGTCGCACGTCAACTGCGCGGGACAATCTCGCGTGATATCTCGTCAGAAGAACTCGTTGCATGCGTTCGGCACGTCTCAAGGGGACACCATTATGTACCAAACGCCGCAGACGCTGCTCCGGTTGAATCCGACCTAGTTGGAATTTGCGTTCGCAATCGGCTCACTCGACGGGAGCTACAGGTAGTCGGCTTCATCGCCAGGGCTTACAAGAATAAGCAAATTGCTGATTGCCTCGGTACCAAAGAGCAGGTCGTCAAGAATTACACGAGGAATCTCTTCGTTAAGTGCGGCGTCACTAATCGGCTCGCATTGGCACTCTTCACGAGCACTCACCCGATCCTTGCTGAAGCTGGCGAGAGGGCGAGCACTCTCCTAATTAAAGCGAGAAGTGCCCACCTCTTGGTTAAATTCCCTAAAAGCAGTTCAGAAACGACTGAAGCCTATTCGTCGGCAGCGTCCGCATAAGCTGCATGGCAGAGCTCCCCGGGTACCGCGGCACGCCGTCGACCATGTCCGTCGTCGGTTTCAGGGATTACGCGAAAGACGCGGAATTGCGCTTGGAAGTGAACGCCACGCCCGGCTCCAGTAATGTTTTCGCTGAAGAACCAGAGGCTGCCGGAACGGGAGCGCCCTGTCGCCTCAAGCCGTGACGTGAGGATGGCCGGCGTAAGTCCGCCGCTGTAGGACATCGATCCCACGCTGAAATAGAAGCTCCCGGTATCGCCGCTACAACTTGCAGGCTGGACCCGGCCGCCCCAATCATGGGCGATGCGGAAGGTTGTGCCATCGGGGAATTCCATGTAATCCCCAGTTCGCGGCCCCTCAGTTTTTTCGTAGATCGCGATCCGTTCCGCCAGAATCTCAGCATTCTTTGCAGCGACTCTCGCATTTACTTCTTCGAGCAGACTCATTTCATCTCCTGAACTGGTTGGTTTAGAGGCCGCTGATGGTGGGCCGATCGCTCACACTCGTACCTTCCGAAATAAAGCAGACAGATGCAGCGCCCAGCGCTCGGGCGGTTGGCCCATCGGCGAGCATAAAGTTGCTCCAATATGAGCTGCCAGCAGACCAGCACTCATCGGCCGTCACCGCGAGCTCGGCGATGACCATATGATTGGCGTCATAGAAGCGCGCCATCTTGGTTGATTCGCGGGTGAGTCCCTGAAGGCTCAAAAGATGATCTTTTAGGTCGAACTGCGGTGTCGTTGCCATGTTCTGACCTCGAACGGATCTGAATTTGGGAATGGAAACGGAAAAGCGGCACACGCTTTTTAGGTCGTGTGCCGCTTCGTTTTACTGCCGGCCTAGTCAGCCGAACAGCAGCATCTGCTCCTCATCCACAACTGGCTTGCGGCGTGAGGCTGTTTTGGTGCGCAGCGCATTGAACGCGAGAACGTTCGTCTGCACGGTCGGTTCAACTACCGGCGCCAAAACGGGTACAGGAGGTGGGACCAGGAACGGCTTCGCCTCTTTTGGCAACGGTGCGGATTCTTCCGCGTCTGCGGTTTCCTCCTCGGCCGTGTCGAACGCAAAGGCGCCGGGCTCGTCGAGTGAGACGTTGCTGTCGGTGGCTGGCTCTTCCTGTGCTGCCACATGGGTCGGAGCCTGCGCAAACATCTGCGCGCGCTCGTGGGCGAGGTTTGCCCAGACGGCGTCGGCGGATTCTCCGACTTTGCCTTCTTCGAGCAACTCTCGAACCATGGAGGTGACCATGTCGTCGTCCTCCTCGAAGCCGTCCAACCCTTCTCCACTGAACTTGCCCTCCATCATCATCGCCACGAGCAATTTCTTGCCCATGAGTCGGATCTGGTTCTCTTGCACGGTCCCGCTATACATCAGGAACTTCACCCGGACGTCGTGCTTCTGACCAATGCGCCAGGAGCGACGGCTTGCCTGCCTCAACGTGAACAGAGAATACCCGGTCTCGTAGAAGTACAGCGTGGGAAAGTCCAGCAGATCGAGGCCAGTCTCGACCAACTTGGGATGGCAGACGACAACCTGCACACCCTCTTTGAGCCGCGCCTCGTACCACGCCTCACGCACATCGGTGCCAACCGACGACCTGAGAACCGCAGTGCGAAGGCCAGCCTGCTCGAAGACCCACTTCAAGCGTGCCGTCACGTCATGGCGACCGGTAAAGGTAGCAAACACCTGTACGCGGCGCCCAGCCGCAATCTCAGCCTTCACGTCGTCGAGGAGTGCCTGCTCCTTCGGATAGAGCTTGCCTCGATCCAGTTCTGCGGGGTCGCAGACATGGACAACCTGGATTGCGCCGGTCTGCTTGTCTTTGATCTTTCCGTAGATTGAGTCAAAGCCAAACGGATGGTCCGGGTAGCAAAGCAGCGTGTTGAGCATGAGGCTGGTTAGGCTGGGGTTACGCGGGTACTCTTCGAGCGCCTTTTTGATCGCTTCCAGAATGTCCGTGTAAGCCTTCGACAACTCCTCGTCCATGGCAACAGGAATCACCGACTCCGTATAGGAAGGCAGGTTCCGAGCAATGTCCTCCAAAGAAACGAAGGCTGTATTCTCCATCAAGAATTTGCCGAAGAGCAGTGGACTGCAGCCCGGCTTGCGCTTGATCGTGACACTCGCTTTGGATGCCCTGGAGCAGGCGTTATCTGAGGTGAAGCGTTTGACTATCTCCTCGCAGACGCCATAGTTACCCTGGAATACACTGCGACCCTCTCCTCCCCACGCATAGCCGTCCTTCGCCATCTGCGGGGCATCCATGCGATACAGGATGTTGTAGAGATCATCGGCATAGCCTCCCATCATCGTGCCAGTTAATCCGACCAGTCTTTTCGCAATCCGCTCCAGCACCGCCAACCCGTTACCCTGGGCGGTGTCGCCGGCGAGCTGGTGCAGCTCGTCCGCGATGGCGTAGTCGAAAAAGCCCTTCATGTACCTGCCCATATAATCGAGCGGCGCCATGCGCTGCAGCTTGTTCTTGTCCGCCTGCCACAATGGCGAGAAGACCGTCGTACCCTTGTTGGGGCGCGTCAGCGTCTCATCGTACTTGTTGCTGTCGAAGGACAAGCGGGTGAGGTTGCCTCCGGATGAGGTTTCAACCGGGAGACCGCTATCGATGCCGATGACGTTGCCATTGTTGGGACCTGATTCGGCAACATCAAAGGCATGCTTCCAGAAGTAGCCGAGCTTGCCCTTCTCCTTGCTCATAATGAAGAAAGAGTTCTCGGGGCAAATCTTCTTGAAGCCTTTGGGCCCCATCTGGCGAAGCTCGCTCAGAGTGACCTTCAGGCCCTTGTGAACGATCTTGCCGTTGACGTAGGCGACCTCCGTCATCCCGTGCGGCTTGTGTACGTCGCCGTTGTTGCGCATGTCATACACGATAAAGACCCGGACATTGGGCAGCGTCATGAAGACTTCACGCGCCCACTTCTTCGGGAGATGAGGCGGGCACATCGCAATCGCGGTGAACCGTTTGCCGGCCGCATGCACGAAGCACGCCGCAATCGACATCAGCGTCTTGCCGGTGCCGCATTCGGCAACCATCTTCGCGGCGCGACCGCCCTTCTTCCAGAACTTTACGGTGCCCATGATGGCGAGCGCCTGAGCTGGGAGTGCCTTGCGACGAAGTTTGGAGAGGAGCGGTGACAGTGGGTCACCGGGTTTATGGAGGGGTTGATACGCTTCAGTGATTCGCTTCCCGAGGTTCGGAGCGAATTCGCGCAAGTAGTCGAAAATAGTGGCGAGTGCTGCCATGAATTTACCTCGAGTCCTAAATAGGAAGGGCCAGCCCTTTGAGGGGCTGGCCTTGCAGTAATGTGTGACAGGGGAATAAAGCGCCGATTCAGGCTTTATGGTGGAGGACTGATTACACTTTAGGTTCGAATCTTCTCGATGATCGGCTCAGATTTGCCATACCAACGAAAGCTGAATGTGAATTGTTTCCTGACGTTTGTCACCAACGCAGGGCAGAAACAGGCAAAGCATGTTCCTTTCGCATGCCTGACACTCGGATAGACCACTCCGAGTGAGCCGACCGTCATCAGCCGCTCGGCCAGGAGTTGCGACTCTGCGTAGCTCTCTGGATCAAGGCAGGGCTTGAACGCTGGCGCTCGGCGCAAGTCATGAAAATCCGCGTTGAAATCAGCCAGATACTCATCATAGGTCACTTCATCGTAGTATCGATCGATCTCCGCCAGTTGCACAGACTTATGAAACGCAACCTCGGCCTGCGCGGTTGAAACATCCCCTGCGGCATACCATGCTCCGCGATCGGGTCCGTTGAAGCGATTCCCCAGCGGGTGGGGGTGAGCAAAGGCGGCATTGATAATGCTCGCGTAGGGTATGCCAAACACCATTTCGTGAGTGCCAATGCCTGGTAGAAGCTGATTCTCGGCCAACAGGCGGTCATTCGTCGCACTGTCAAGGTCGAACGCGTCTGCAAGCAGAGTGTTGTCGTTTGCTATGCGAGTCAGCACGCTATCCTCGCCAATGCTGTATTTGGAGGGGATGAGGCGGCTCGTTTCTTCGGCGCGAATTCGAGAGACTAAAGGCAGCTTACTGCTGTTTTTTTGTCTCCGTACTAGGGCAGTCTTGGCGTTCAAATGCCTCCTCGTCGCGCGTCGAGTAGCCGGCGCACGGTTTGCATGGCTGGCACTCCCCCCTTAATCATGTAGTCGAGAGGCGTAGAGCCGTTGAAAATACGGTTTGTGTTGGGGAGCCGGACCCACTCATCAGCAAGCTCTCGCCCGTGAAGAATATTGAGCGCCTTGAATATCCCTACCAGATAGGAGACCCGTTGCAGCCTGTCTGTATCGAGTAGGCGAACTTCAGGCTTCTTCTTCATCTCATAGTAGGGGCCATTCGTGACCCCACCCAGAAGCATGCGCGCGTCTTCATCGCGGATCTTCCAAACGTCGACTATATTGAAAAACAGCTTGAGCGCGGATGCGCTAAGCCGCTTTCGTGCATCCTTGGATGTGAGGTCCGTGATCGGGGGAGGCGAGTACCGCGTCATTGGATATGAAAGGCTTGCCATAATTCCTCCTGACTAGGAGAGTATACACTCCTGATATGTTGGTGGTCTAGAAAAACTCCGGGAAGTGTCAGCCGTGCACTGGCCCTGCTGCGGTTTGTTCTGCTACGCGGCGACTTCAAGCTCCTCTTCATCTACCACGGATGCAGAGAGTAGATCTTTGATTCCGTAGGAAGGCCAGATGACAGGGCCTGCAGCTTCGGGGAGAAATAGAAACTTCTCCGCAACCTGCAATCCAATCCACTGCAACAACTTCTCGCGCGTGATGGTCACCGTGACAGGGGAGCAATTGAACCCGATGATCTCCCGAATCTTCTCGGTATTCCGCAACATCTGGACGCCGGGGCCAGCCCACTCGGGCAGTGCAGGCAGCCCAAGAAACGAAATGACGGTTGCCCAAATGAGGGTGTCGTCATTGTGGAGGACCGTGACTGATCCGTTTGTGCCGTTCTGCATGAGTGCCTCTGAGAAGCACAGGATGTGCCTCACGGGACGCAAGCGGCCGGGGATCGAGAGGTGGCCGCGGTACGTGGTTGGCTTCTGGCCCATGAAAAGCTCCAGCTTCGAGCCATCCGGGAGCTTGGCAGTGAGACGTGAGTTCGTCGAGATCGCACCCGAAACAGCGGCCATCTCAGAATCATTGCCGAAAATCGAAAGCATGTGGGTGGTGGTGTCCTCGGTGGCCAGGCGATCGCACCAAACTTCCACGCGAGTAGACCAATTCTTGGACTGGACGGAGTATTCGACCTGGATAAGTCGTAGGTGGGCGTTCTTCATGATAATTCTCCTTGAAGAGGGAAGAACGCTCTGATCCTCTACGGGAGCAGCGTTTCTTCGGTGAGATTGAGTTGAATGATGTCGCCGGGGATTGGCGAGCTCCTGTGTATGTTGCTGGTTGACAAAGCTAAATGCCGATTCCACCGATGCCAAAGCCCTCCCAAACCCGGCGTGTGCCAGGTGGGGGAGGGAATTGGGGCATCAGCGGGGAGAAAATCAGTATTCGGTCGGCAATAGGACGTTGGTGCTGGAACGATCATGCTCGGTGATTATCCACACCCGGCCATCGGGTGATTCGGGGACATCGTAGCTGGAGAAGATACGAGCACCGCCCTTCTTCACTGCACGGTTGTTGGAGTCGATGTCTTCCTTGTCTGTATCACCCCACTCGCCCCGCTTGTAGCGCGCCAGTAGCTGCCCCAGATCGAAGCCATCCACGACGAGAGCTTGGACTCCTCGCGTCATGGTGAGGCGTCCAAGTTGAAACAACTTGCATGATCCGGGTGAATTCAGCCGCGAAACCTCGACCAAATTGTCATCATCCTCGTCATCTTCCTCGTCAACGTCGTCGTCATCGTCCTCCTCAAACTCCGCACCCGCTGCCGCGTCCTCTGGTGTCTCAGCATCTTCAGCACCCTCACCCTCTTCAACCTTTGGTTCGTCTTGTTTGGTCTCGGTGAGAATTTGGGTCCTTCCGTCGACAAACACGATGGCGAGTTCGTTGGAGAATCGTTCCCTGGTGCGGGTGATTTCCATGTCGTCTTCGATCTCCACCGTTGTCGTCGTGTGCTTGATCGGTCTCCAGTGAGCGAGGTGAGCCTGCTCACCCTCTCCAAACTTACCATTCAGCATGCCGGCTGTTGCCAGCAGACCAACATGGCCACCATGAAGGGGAGTGATTGGACTTCCGCCAGCAACTTCCTGCTTGGGAAGCAAGAGCGGCACTGCGGCCTTCCAAGCATTACTGGTGATGAGACGATCCTCGATCTCATCGAGCGGTAGTCCGACGTGGTAGATCTCGACGTTGCCGCTGGGCGGAACGCTATACATCCGATCTGCTTCTGGCGTGAGCACTGGTAGCTGCTTCGGGTAGCACATCATCCGCGAGATGCTTTGGCGCAACAGAATGGTTTCGTGACCATTGTTGTTGTGCCGGATGCCGAAGATAGCGCACTGATCGTACTTTTCCGACTCCTCACCGACTAGGCGGTAGATGGCGATGTCCTTGAACCGCGTGGACAGCGTATCTGATACGTCATGGACTGCGGTGTAGGGAATGACCATCAGCAGGATGCCCTTGGGTTTGAGCCACGCATAGGTATGGCCGAGAAACAGCTTTTCCATGCGCTCGTTGGAGCGGGGCCCCACCTCGAAGTCATAGGGCGGGTTGAGGTAGAGGAAGGAGAAGCGTTCGACCCGAGCGCGCACATCGAAGACGTTGCCTTGGATGGTCTGGATTCCGTTTGCCTTGGCGCTCTCAGCGCGGTTGGCATCGAGTTCCACACCGTAGAGCGTGGTGTTTGAACCACCTGTCAGGGCCTGGAGTGCCGCCCCAGTGCCGCAGCACGGATCGAGAGCGGCGGTGGGCAAGCTTGGGAATGCGAGACGGGCCCGGAGCATTGGGCCCTGCTCCACGGGGAGGGGGTAATAACCGAGCTTGAGTCTCGCAGCTACTCTCACTGAAAATCCTTTCAAAACGTGTTTGTTGACGAAAAAATACCCATAATCTGATCAAATGTCCAGTTTATGGGCGACGTGAAACAGTATCGGAAAATATCTTGAAGCTGTTAGTTGAACGACGCGAGTACCGCAAGGATGTTGCACTTCAACGATGGAACAATGGAAGGTCGCGGTGGATCGCTTTCCATACGATTGCTGGATACAGTCTTATGCTGCCACCGGTCATTGAGACTGCAAGGGCGCAGGTAAGTGCCCGGAGTTCAAACCACTCCTCACTGCAACTTGATTTTGCCTGCGATTTCTTTGGCGGATTTTCGCGATACGTCTGCCTGTTCGGCATAACGGGGCCAGTTGGCCACAACCTTTTCTACCTTCGCCAGAATCTCCGGTGCATTTTTTATCCCGTGCTGTTTGCCCAATGCCTGAAGTTGGGCGGTGCCGGGATTTCTTCCCTCACCCATGACGAGCATGCTTTGCTCGCCGCCCGGGCCATAGGAAAAGACCAGGTCGTAGGCTGGCGCGAAAATCCACTCGTTTCTCGCGTTAAGAAGGAAGGAAAAATTCTTCACATGATCGTCGCGGTTATGAGCAAGGACGTTGAAGCAGGCCAGCGCATACGCCTTTTCGGCATCCCGAATATTCCTGGTCAACGCCAGGGTCGCGCGCAGAACCATATCGTAGTCGAGGCTCGGACTGCGATGATCGGCATGGATCAGGCCGCCAAGACTATGCATATGGATGCGGGCATCGCCGTCCCGATCGAAGCGTTTCGTGCCGAAATATTTGTTCCTTTTCGTGCGGAAAAGATGGGTTTCAGGCATCTCCACGCCTGCATCCTTTGCCATCAGGCTATAGGCGTATTCGATAGCTCCCACGGCTCGCACGTCTTGGGAAGACGGAAACTTGATCATCCAGTGCGCGAAGCCGGATCGCAATTCCTGCTGGCCGTGAATGATCCTTTTCTTGTCGGCGCTCACCTGCGCCACGATCTTGGGGCGGGCACCCGAAGAGGAGCCATTGAGCCGCAGCAACTCTTCGAATACCTCTTCGTTTTCTCCGGCCAGCACGGCGGCTGATTCATCAGCGAGCTTGTCAAGCACCAGCGGAACATCATAGGTGTTTTGCAGATCCAGCTCCGGCTCGTAACTGAGAGCGCCCATGCCGTGCTGTCCCACATAGGCCAGCCGGTCGAGAGGATTCAGTTGGCCGCGATGGATCCCGTATTTTTCCACCGTGCGGTCGAGCAGAAGGCGGCCCCATCCGTCCGGCAGGCTGTCATTGAATACGCCGAACAGGCCATCGAAGATCGTAGTGTCGGCAATGGCTACGCCAGGCCTGAGGGGAAGTTTGATTGGCGAAATCTCGATGTCTGAAGCGATGAATGAGGTGTCATACTCGAAAAGGACCTGCCTATCCTTGAACGCGAGGCGCCCAACCTTGCGGCGTTGGTTTTGCGCGTCAAGATAAACGGTCAGCAACTCTGTCGGGCTATAAGCCATGGCTGCGTCCTTTACTGCCCGTCGCTCTTCGCCGCAACGCCGGCTTGGCCAGTAGGGCGTCGAGCGATTGGGCGGTTGGGATTGGCCGGCTTTCCACGGCCAGCTTGTCGAAATCGTCAAGGCAACCCAGCACCAAGGCTAGATTCAGAAGCGAATGTAGCGCGATCAATCCTTCGCGCTCAAATCGCTTCAGCGAACTCCAGGTCACGCCTGAGCGCGTCGCCAGTTCTCTCTGCGTCAGGTTCATGGCAATACGCCGTGCCTTGAACCGCCCTGCAATTTCTGTCTGTACCTCTTGCACCGTCCTGAGATAAACAGTCAATATATTACCTCTCCATGCCTATTATACAATACAGTAGCCAAAATATTGACTATATATTTTAAAACAAAAACCGTTACCCATCGACCATCTGCTGAAGTATGCTCTGGTGGCGACATCAAGAGGGGAAATACACCTACTACTGCAATCGAGGTTGTGGGCGTAAAACCGTTACCCGGCAGTTATCTTTTCGTAACATCCGCGCACGCCTTCGGCGTGGATGATGCTGCTCAGCCCTCTGGGCTTCACATGCAGGATTCCAGTGTACTGACTGGCAGCTTAAGACTGTACCTGGTGGCAGCATAATGTTGTACTGGATGGCAGAATTCGGTGTATTCAGCACGATCTCAAGATCAACTCCAAAGTACCCGTGTGACGCGTAGCGGATTGGCAGTTCCGGGTGTGCCGCGACCAACTCCGGGAAGTTCTGGGCAATGTTGCTGCTGACCTCTCCAATGATCTCAAAGTTTCTGATCACAGCATCCTGGTCACGCGTGCTCCGGCAGAACTCGGCATAGCTCAGGCTGGATGTATAGTCTTCGATCCGATTGATGGCTTCGAGGATGTGGTCCAGAAAATCGTTCAATTGAAATGAATGCTTTTGTCCACTCATACGGGCAGAGCCTCGGCAATCACCTGATCCCGCAAGCGTATATGCAGTGCCTGCGGCGTGAGAACATCTACCGACACGCCGAGGAGAGTGCGCAACTGGTAGCGAATCTCCCCGATGTCAAAGATGGACGTCTCCGGCGTGGGATCGACCAGAATATCGAGGTCGCTCTCCTCGGTATCCTCTCCATGTAGAACTGAGCCGAAGACACGGGGATTTCTGGCGCATCTCGATTCAACAATGCGGCGAATCTCCTCACGATGCAGTTGCAGAGCCTCCGACGGTCTCATAAAATCCTCCCCATTCCATTATCATGCAACTCTACTCTATGATCGCAAGAGCGGAAGCGCGCTCTCACCCTCCGCGCCTACCAGGCGGTAGATCGCAATCAAGACTGAGATATCCGGACGAAATCGCGCCAGCGTTTCAATGAAGTAGGACAGGCGTTGTGAGGAAGCGTAGAGGACCCGGTAATAGCCTGAAGAATCATCGAAGCGGTTTCCGAATGTGCCATCTTCGCTGGCCCAAAACCAATCGGGCGGCTGCCACGGTGAAGGCAACCGCCCAAATCGAAATACTGGAGAATTTGGTGTGCAGACCTCAAAGCGGTCTGCGGTAAAAGACGTAAGCAAACCTAACCCCCTGCTGAAAATGCTCTGGCCGCACTCAGAACGAGCGGTGCCACTTGATCGAGGTCGTTTTCCTTGAGAAGACGTATCGGCACGCGATCACCCAGTTCGGGATTGACACCCATGAGCCATGCCTGAACGACTGCCGGAGAATCATGGGCAGTCAGAGTCATGACAACATGATAGGTAAATCGCAGGCGTTGCTCCGCCTCACTGTAAGACTTCTTTCCTTCAATCCAGCGGTCGATAGCCCTGGTGTCTTTGACGCCGGCCACAAAGGCGGTCAGCTTTTTCCCAATAATTGACGCCAGCACACGTACAAGTTTCGGCATCGGGAGCATCAGAGACTCCCGGTGGGCGGCAAGATCGGGTCTTGGGAGAGAGAGGGATGCCATATGAAACCTCCTACACCTTTAAAACTAGTCCCAAACGGCAGAATGTCAAGACAATTACATGTAAATAGCAGAAGAATTGCATCTCGTGTATATTGCGATTTGCTCTGCAAGTCTTTCACGGCAATCGGCTTCGGGATCGCCATTTGACCAGAGTCGTAGTGCGGTGAAAGTTAGACCTGAAATGTGACTGCACCATCCCACACGATCCGGACAGTCGCGCCACAGCACGATCACGACCTCGCGTCCTTGTCAGATCTGCCGCAGCAAACCCCGTGTCCGCTCATACAGGCAGAGCCTCGGCAATCACCTGATCCCGCAAGCGTATATGCAGTGCCTGCGGCGTGAGAACATCTACCGACACGCCGAGGAGAGTGCGCAACTGGTAGCGAATCTCCCCGATGTCAAAGATGGACGTCTCCGGCGTGGGATCGACCAGAATATCGAGGTCGCTCTCCTCGGTATCCTCTCCATGTAGAACTGAGCCGAAGACACGGGGATTTCTGGCGCATCTCGATTCAACAATGCGGCGAATCTCCTCACGATGCAGTTGCAGAGCCTCCGACGGTCTCATAAAATCTCTCCCCTTTCCATTATCATGCAACTCTACTCTATGATCGCAAGAGCGGAAGCGCGCGCTCAGGCTGTACGTCCGAGCCACGCTCGAATCGTGTTGATATCCACGCCTGGCCCGGAGCAGATGAGCTGCCGTAGTGTGCCGGATCGTGTGCGGGGTCAAAGAGGGCATACTCCGTCCCGCTAGTTGAACGTACCTTTCCACCAAAGCATTCAGACCGAACCGAGTCATCGCATCGCCATAACGGTTGACGAAAACTGGGCACGCCTCTCTGCATGGGTCCACCATGCCACCCCTGGTGGTCGCCTCTCAGGGATGGCCGCCCATGACCAATTCTTCATGCGCGGCCGTCAGGCGATAGCGCCGCGACTTCCGGGATGTGTTGCTCATCTCCAGAAATCCATCTTCGACCCAGTGCTGACAGAGCTCCGCCGCTGTACGAGGCTGGAAGCTAAATAGATTGCCGATCTCTTTACTTGTCAGCTCTCGCGATTGCGTGAAGAGTCCGAGAACTTTGCGCTGCCTTGCGTTGAGGTTTCGGAGAGCCTTGCTTTGATCGACGCCACCCTTCTCGGCTTCGCCACGCGCCTGCGTCTCGACTTTTTGGAAGGAGGCTGCCATACCTGCGACGAAATAGAGTATCCATGTGGTGATATCCGAGGCGGCGCGGCCCATGTAGTAGTTGTGCGATGGCCCGATTGTCAGTGCTTCGTAGTAGTCCTGTCGGTTCTGCGCGTAGTACTCCTCAAGCGCATAGAGCCCCTTGAGACCGTACCCCCCGAGATGCAGGATCAGCGTCGTCAAGAGCCGCGCCGTTCTGCCGTTGCCATCGTAGTAGGGATGGATCGTCGCATATTGATAGTGCGCGATGGCGGCTTTGATCGGAACAGGGAGCTCGTCCTTCTGATTGATCCAGAGGACGAGTTGGCTCATCAGAGCGGGTACATCCTTTGCCTCGGGTGGCATGTAGACGATACCGCGGGACCGGCTGTCTCGAATCACGTTCTGCCCGTCCCGATATGGCGTCGCCCTGGCTCGCGTCTTTCCTGCCCTCATGACCAAGCCATGAAGCCGTCGCACCACTGATTCGGTGAGCGGTCCGCCTTGCTTCGCCAATCTCTCGACTTCGTCGAGCGCCGCATAGTAGCCTTTGACCTCGTCCTGATCGCGCTCGCGCCCTGGAAAATGTTGCCCGTCGGCGATGACTTGGACTACCTGCTCTTGGGTAAGGCGATTACCCTCGATCATGGTTGAATAATGAGTAGAGAAGAGACGGGCGGTCTCCCGCAAATTCGCCAAGACCCGGGGCGTGATCGGCAACGCCTGAATGGACTGCTTCACCGCCTCGATACGCATTAGAGCATTGGCAATCGCCGGCGTTATGACGAAGTTCGGGCTGAACTCGGTAGATTTTGGAGCTGCCATCTGCCCTCCGCGCGGGAATTTCCGACCGCCGTTATACCGCTATTATAGCGCCATCATGGTGCTGATAAACCGCTGATATCCGACGGCCCGGCGCTGAACAAAACTGGTTCAGTCAGCTTGCCTCTCGCGCGCATCTATAATCGCGCCATGGCTGAACCTCTATGGACCCCAGAATCAGTTGCACGCATCCTCATGAATCCTCAGTACTGTCTTGGTCAGCAGTCGGCGGTTGATGAAGACACCTGGATTAAGGCAAACGCGAAGATGATTCGCGAGATGGGGGCTGAGTCGTACCTTGCCACCTTGCTCAGCCTTTTGCGAGACCACGATGCCTGAAAATTATCAAGCTCTATCTATATCTCGATCCGGACTCCACCTGGGCACTGGCGCAGTTCCTGAAGCGCAGCCGGTGGGAGAACTTTCTGGCGTGCGGCGTGGATGAAGGGGAGGCACATCAGATCAAGTTTGCAATCGGCTGGCTCGAAGCTGCGCAGGCCGAGAAGGTATACGTGCCTCGATGAACCGGGTTAACGATATGCGGAAAGATGTTCAAAGATTCTGCGGCGATTGCAAGGCTGAGAATCCGAAGATCTTTGTTGCGCAGGATGATCTTTGGTGCTGGCACATCCCTGGCCCTAATCTTCTCTGCCTGCTCTGTGCAGAGAAGCGGTTGGGGCGCCCCTTCACGCCGGGAGATTTCAAACCGATCCCGGCAAATGCCTGGGTCTTCGAGACCTTCAGGGCAGGCACTCAGCCGGGCGTATAGCCTTCCCGGAATCCACTATACATAAGATGCGTTATCGGACACAAACTGTTTATAATGAAATACTTAGTAGCATCTATGAAATCTGTGTTATCGGACATAGCCAAACGAGGTTGCGCGTCTCGGCCCGGTGCCGTAATCAACCTGGCATTCCTCACCAGGCCGCGTCTCGATGATCACCCGTGCATCAGGCGAACCCGCGCCGCGCAGTCCCCGCACGAAGCGCCGCACGCTCTGATAGCCGCCCGTGAACCCGTGCCATCGCAGATGACCGGCTTGAAACGGTATTGCTCGACGGTGTCGGCTGCGCGCGATAGAAGCGAGGCATGGGCCTCGGCTCCCCACAGAGGGCACGAATATACGATGAGTCACCTGCGCGCTTTGATATCGGTTCCAACGTGGCCTCCATTTTGTCAACGCGCCCGACCCGTGGCCCCGCGAACTTGCCCAAACCTTTTCAGAATGGTGCATTTCAGGGGCCGGAATCAGGACCCTATGCAAGAGTCAGCCTCCATCAATTATTGTTCGACATCGAGAGTTCCGTCGTATGCTGAAGTGGATCAATCTGAACTGAATAAGCCGTTGCGTGCGCCTTGATGAGCGATAGAACGCCACCCAATGTAGACGAACAGGCCGAGCCTGGAGCCAGCGATCCGGTTCGCCCATCCCCCGATCTGGTGCGAATCGAAGATGTCACAAAAACCTTCGGCTCGAAACTCGCGGTAAGCCACGTCTCCTTCTCCGTCCCGCCAGGCCAGATCTGCGGCTTGCTCGGCCCCAACGGCGCCGGCAAAACCACCCTCTTCCGCCTGCTCATGGGCATCCTCAAAGCCACCTACGGAAAAATCCTCATCGATTCCCTCGACGCCTTCGACGACCGGGTCGAGGTCAAGCGCCTCATCGGCTTTCTCCCCGACGAGCCCGTCTTCTACTCCTACCTCTCTGGCCTGGAGATCCTCGAACTCAGCGCCGCCATGCATGGCCTGGACGTGCCGGACACCCTACAGCGACTGGACCCGCTCATCCACCAACTCAGGCTCGGCATCGACATCTACGACTACGCGGAGGACTACTCCCGCGGCATGAAGAAAAAGCTTGGCCTGCTCCTCGCCATGCTGCATCAACCCAAACTTCTCGTGCTCGACGAGCCCACCAACGGCCTCGACGTTGAATCCACACACCTCTTCTACGACCTCATCTCCGAGACCGCCGCCGCAGGCACTACCGTCCTCTTCTCGACGCACCTCATGGACCATGTCACCCGGCTCTGCTCCCACGCCGTCATCATCAACGAAGGCTCGCTCGTCGCCAACGGCTCGCTCGATGACCTCCGCCGCGACTTCGGCGAGGCCAGCCTCGAGGAGATATTCCTGAAGCTCACCGCCCGGCCCCCGCAAAAATGACCCCACAACCCACGTTCTGGCGCACGCTCCGCCTCTTGCTCAGCACCGCGCGCAAGCGCTCCACCGGCCGCCAGACCCGTCAGCAGGAACTGCTCTCCAATCGCTCCGGCAAGAACGCCACCGACTGGGGCGGAATCGGCTTCGTTATGGCAGCCCTTTTCATGGTCGTCCTCAACGTGGTCGCCGCCTTCGTCCTCCGCACCGCCATCACTTCATCCCAGCGCGTCGAAGCCGAACAGCACGCGAGCATCGACGGCAACATCGTCGTCAGCTACCTATTCTTCGAAGAAGCCAGTACAGCCGAACCGGGGGACACTCCCGTATCAAAAAGAAGGAAAGAAGCTTTCTACCGCTCCATCTGCGCCCAGGAAGCCGGCCGCATCGCAATCAGAACCGGAGGCAACTGGTCACAGATCGATGCCCAGCTTCTCGACTCCGTCGAACGGTACGGCACCTCGCACCTCACCACGCAATCTCAACCCGATTATTCCCTCGCCGACCTGACAACGAGCGATCGCTTCCCCCAAATGATCGGCTCCCTCGTCCTCCTCTGGTGGCTCGTCATGCTCGTCTTCCAGGGCGAAGGCCTCGAACTCGATCTCCAGCGCCGTCGTCATCCCATGTGGGAGTGGCTCTTCTCCCATCCCGCCCCGCCCGGCGCCATCTTCCTCGCCGAGATGCTCTCTCCCATCGCCGCAAATCCCATCTACTGGGGCGCGCCTCTCTTCGTCGTCACCGTCTTCACCTTCACCTACAACTTCGCCATCGGACTGCTCGCGGGAGTCCTCATCGGCATCCCCATCACCATCGCCGCAGCCTGTCTCGGCAAGGCGTGCGAGATCGCCGTTACCCTCCGCTTCGCCCCGCGTTCCCGCGGAGCCATGATCGGCTTCATGAGCTGCATCGGCTACGCCTCGCTCATGCTCTTCCTCCTCGGAATCTACCTCGTGCCCAGAATCATCGTCGCAGCCGCTCGCATCCTGTACCCGCTCACCATCCTTCCCTGGCCCTGGCTCCGGCTCTTCCTCGGCGGCCAGAGCGACGGCTCCTGGTCGTTTCCCGCAGGCGTACTTGCGTGCTGGATCTTTGCCGCGATCATTATTGCCGGAGCAATCCGCTTCAGCGTCTGGGGCGCGCAGCTTGGCCTCAGCGGCGTCTCCGCCAGCGGCCAGGCAGGTCCGCGATCGTGTAGGACGACCACCCACTTCGGCAAGGAGCCGCTCTACCGCAAGGAATTCCTCTGGTTTGTCCGCGACCGCAGCGCTATCGTCCAGACCATCCTCATCCCGCTCACCATCGCGAGCGTCCAGGTCTTCAACCTGCGCGGTGTCCTCGTCCATGCCCAAGGTGCGTGGAACTATCTCTGCGGCACGGGCATTCTCTTCGGCACCTACTTCCTCTGGATCCTCGGCCCCAAGTCGCTCTCCTCCGAAGGTAGCGCCCTCTGGATCGCCCTCGCCTGGCCGCGCGGCCTCGAAAGCCTGCTCAAAGCCAAGGCGTTGCTCTGGTCGATCATCTCCTCCGGCATCGTCGCCCTGGTGCTTGCCTACGCAGCCTTCACCTTCCACGCCGACGCCTGGAAGATCGCCCTCGTCCTCATCGGCTGGTTCTTCTTCAGCCGCAGCATGGCAGAGAAATCCGTCACCCTGGTCACCATCACCTCCGAATCCGGCGAAGTCCAGAAGATCCCCTGGGGACGCCGCCTCGCAGCCCAGCTTGGGATGCTGACGTTCACCATCGGAATCATCAGCCAGCAGTGGCACATCGCCATCATGGGAATCGTGTACTCCTATATGACCGCGGCCGCCATGTGGCAGAACTTCCGCGCGCGCCTGCCCTACCTCTACGACCCTTGGTCCGAAGAACTCCCACCCCCGCCCACTCTCATGCACGCCATGATCTCCATCAGCATCCTCGTCGAGGGCGGCGCCGTCGTGACCGGAATCGTGCTGGCCATCGCAGGCCGGGAGAACATCGCCATCGCGCAAGCCATCGCCTATGCCGTCTGCTCCGTCGCCGTCTCTTTCGGCGTCATCAGCTTTCTGGGCGAGCGCAACGTCTCACTCCAGGACGTCATCCGCTGGCCGCCATCCACCTCCCGAAGCTCAGCATCGCTGACCGGGCACCTGATCCCGGCCCTCATGCTCGCAGCCGCCGGTGGCATCACTCTCGGCCTCGCCGCCCATGGCTACCTCGCCGCTCTCGAACACATTCCCGCCACCGCGGAGCTGATCAGAAAATCGCAGGAAGCCATGACTAGGCTCTACGGCCTCCGCATCTCCTACGCCATCATGGCCATCGCCTTCGCGCCCTTCGCCGAAGAGTATCTCTTCCGCGGCCTCCTCTTCCGTGCCCTCGACCGCGAGTGGGGAGGCTGGAGCGCCGTCATCGGGAGTGCCGCCTTCTTCGCCGTCTATCACCCCGCCATGTCCTGGCCACCGGTCTTCCTCCTCGGCATCTGCAACGCGCTCCTCTTCAAAAAGTCCGGCCGCCTCGCCCCCGCGATTCTCCTCCACATGGTCTACAACGCGGTTGTCCTGATGTAACGAGCGGATCGTTTGAGTGGCAAGCGGACGTCGAAGTTCCCGAAATCCGAAGGAACCTCAAGGAGCGAGGCTACGCGTTCTGTCTTAGCTTGTCGTCACTGATGGCGTTGACCAGTTCCGGGCCCGTCGTGACTTCGTCGGGATCATCGCCGGCGTGGGGACACTGCGCCCCAGTCTTGCTGCCCGTGCGCAGAACTTCTTGACCAACGCGAACCTGAGACCTCGATCGCCTTGTAGGGCCTGAACCAGTTGGGATATATGTCGGCCATCAATCCGAAGCTCCCCTGGAGGCAGTTGTGACAGGGGGAGCCAGGCTTTGCGCCAGTTTCCAAACGCGGCACGCAGAGTACTACGGGATCATCGCAGTCCCCTTCCCTACCCCGGTATCGAACTTGTGCGCGGGGCGACCGTAGTGGGGCCTTTGCCGCCTCGCGCTGAGGTAGAAGTCTTCGATCTGCTCCAGAGTTTCGGCGAAATCCTTGTTCAGAAAGACTCGATCGAATTGAGAGGATGCGGCAACTTCCTGCTCGTAACCAGCGATGCGAGACTGGCTGTTTGGGCAGTTCCGCTCAACAATCCACGCCGCCGCCGCGGCTGCCGATGCTGGCTGGATGAAGATGCTGATGGAGTTTGAAAGCCGCTGCCGAAGAGCGAGGGCACTGCCACCCGTGAGGATAATAGCTCGATCGCACAGCCCGACCAAGACTGTACGCGGAATCCCGTAGCTTTCCGTGTAGGTTTCGGCGCACTCGATCAGGGTGCCGGACCGGTTCATCTCAACAAACTGCTCGGGGGAGACGAAATGATAATCCTCGCCCGATACTTCACCAGGCCTTGGTAGCCGTGTTGTGACGGTGATTGCCCTAGTTAAGAACGGAACGCGTCTCACGAGTGCCCGCGTCAAAGTTGTCTTGCCGCTTCCGGAGGGACCAGCGATGAGAAGTACTGTACCCGACATCAAGGCTCCTTCCGCCATTCTAAAATAGTGGCACTGGTGTATCCGAGAAAGATAGGCAA
>VFSW01000475.1_pt1 | contig 59006 bp, 49 predicted proteins | sample 5358111 | NCBI WGS metagenome assembly VFSW01 (sample SAMN11554181, study PRJNA540505) | mine drainage metagenome | isolation source: sediment from site ElyBrook_90M | place: USA: Ely Copper Mine, Vershire, VT | collected 2017
GTCCCACCCATCTCCCGATCGCGCTGAGGTGAAGATATAGAAACCTGTCTCGAACCACGAAGTGAAGCCGTGAGTGATTTCTATGGTTTCGTGCTCTGCGTGATCGGTGGGGGCCACTCCGTCCTGGTAGGTCTTCGATCCGTCAATCGTAAAATTCGAATGCAGCTCCACCATCGTGTCGCCTGGTTCCACCGTGTCGGAACCATATACCTGTATCTCGTAGTTGTCTTGGGCGCGCGCCTCTGGAGCAGACAGCAGAGCCATGCCCAAAAGAGCGAGCAGAATTAAACTTGCGGAGCGGAGACAACGGCCGGCGGCTGAGAGTGGCTCGGGCACAAGTCGAAACGAATAAATAACATACTTCAATACCGAATCGCGATTCAAATGCGGCGTGTGTCGGCTCGCCTTAGGCTCGCGGATGTGTTTTGTCGAAGACCCTCATCAGATCCTCGGCCGAAGCATGCGTATAGCGCTGGGTGGAGGACAGCGACGCGTGGCCCAGCATCTCCTGGATGGATCGCAGATCGGCTCCATCCGCAAGCAGATGCGTGGCAAAGGCATGCCGGAAAGAGTGAGGATGAAGATCGCAGTTCATTCCGGAAAGCTTGACGTACTTTTTCACGATTGATCGGACGGAGCGGGGCCCCAACCTCTCCCCGGAGGCTGAAACAAAAAGCGCCAGAAATTCGCCCTTCCCTTTGGCGCTCTTGAGCACCGCATTCCGCACCGGCAGATATTCCCGGATGGCTTCCTCGGCCTTCGAGCCAAAAGGCACCAGCCGCTCCTTCCTGCCTTTGCCCCGTACACGAAAGAGTTTGGCGCCTGTGTCCATGTGCGAAATGTCCAGCCCGGTGAGTTCGCTCACGCGCAGGCCGGAGCCATAGAGCACTTCCAGGATGGCGCGATCTCTGGCCAGCAAGTCAGGCCAGGGACTCCGATTTGCGGAAAGGCCGCTGCGGGATCGCATCGAAAGGTCATTGCGTTGCAACGAATCCAGAAACCCGTTCATCTGCTCGGCCGGGAGCACCGACGGAATTCGGATGGGGAGCTTTGGGCTGGACACCAGCTTCGCCGGATTCCTTACGATGATTTTCTGACGGCAGCAGAATTTGAAGAAAGCGCGAATACCGAAAAGCCGCCGGGCGATGGAAGTCTTTTGGAGTCCGCGATCATGGAGGTGGCCCATAAATTCGCGCACGTGCTGGTGAGTAATCTCCGCCAGTGCCGGAGACCCCATCTCCGGGGCGGCCATATAACGTGCAAAATCGAGAACGTCCATGCGGTAATTTCGAATGGTGCTGGGGGATGCATCACGGGCGAATTGAAGATAATCCAGAAAAAGCCGGAGGGCAGAGGCGCGGCGCGTACCCGGTTCGTCGCCGGTTTCCAGTTCCGCATATTCCGGCAGCGCCAGCCTGCGTTGTTCCTCCACTTTGGATTCTCCCCAGACAAGTATAGACGGAGGGCAACCGACTGCCGGAAATCTTCCACCGCCGCGTGTTGCTTTCAGCAAGCGGGGCGCCGGCCCGGCAGCCCCGCGACCGCAGTATAGTCGCTGCATGCAGGGAAGGGAATCTGGATCAGTTTTTCTGCACCAGGGGCGCGGCAATTTCCACAGTCGCAACGGGAGGCGGCGCCGCCGAATCTCCCGGCAAAACGATCTCCCAATCGCAACCTTCCCGCAAGCACGCGCGGGAGTTGCCCTGCTTCGTTCGCTTTTCCACAATGAATGGGGCGCCGCATTTCGGGCAGGGCTCTGCGATCGGCTCGTGCGGCGTGGTGTAATCGCATTCAGGATAGCGGCTGCAGCCGAAGAAAATCCTGCCCTTGCCCCTGCCTTTCGAGCTTCCCCGCCGCACGAATTCCCCTTCGCCGCATTTCGGGCATTTGATACCCATCAGAATGGGCCGGGTGTATTTGCATTTCGGATATTTTGCGCAGCCGACGAATTCGCCAAACCGTCCTTGCCTCTTTAGCAACTGGTTGCCGCAGAGCGGGCATGGTTCGTCGAGGGGCACATCGGGCTGGCGCGCTGTCTTTGTTCCCTGGACAAGCCGCCGAGTAGTCTTGCACTCAGGATAGCCCGAGCAAGCCAGAAAGGTGCCGAAGCGCCCGCGCTTGATGATCATTTCCTTTCCGCAGTTGTCGCAATACTCTGTAGCGTTTTCCCCTTCCGCAGTTTCGCTTCCGATCTCAGAAAGATCACGCGTGAAATCACACTCGGGATACCGTTCGCATCCCATAAAGAAGCCGTGACGGCTGATCCGCTCGAGAAGCATCCCTTGACCGCAGGTGGGGCATTTCTCTTCCGTCCGGATCCCCGCCTTATAGGACTCCATGGCGCCGCCGGCGCGTTCCAAATCTGTCTCAAAGCGTTCCCAGAATTCTCCGACGGAACTCTGCCACTTGAGTTTGCCCTCTTCGATTTCATCCAGCTCGTCTTCCATCTTCGCAGTGAATCCGACGTCGAAGATGTCCGGAAAACCCTTGATGAGCAGATCATTCACTTTCTCGCCAAGCAGGGTGGGAGCAAAACGTCCTTGACTCTTGGTCACATACTCCCGATCCACAAGCGTGGAGATGATGCTGGCGTAGGTGGAGGGCCTGCCGATGCCTTTCTCTTCCAGTTCCTTTACGATTGTCGCGTCGGTATAGCGCGGAGGAGGCTCTGTGAAGTGCTGCTCAGGCCGCAACCCTTCCAGCCGCAGCATTTCGCCATCCTTCACGCGCGGCAGCTTCCGGCCCTCCTCTTCGGCTTCCTCGTCCTTCTCTTCGCGCGCTTCCTGATAGACGGCCAAAAATCCATCAAATTTCAGCACCGAGCCGCTGGCTCGGAAAATATAGCGCCCGGCAGTGATGTCGAGGGTCGTCTGATCGAAGACCGCTGGAACCATCTGTGACGCCACAAATCGTTGCCAGATGAGCCGGTAAAGTTTGTAGAGGTCATCGTCGAGGTGCGCTTTCACCTCTTCGGGCGGACGCCCCAGGTCCGTAGGCCGCACGGCTTCATGCGCTTCCTGCGCTTCCTTCTTCGATTTATAGACGATCGCTTTTTCTGGCAGATATCCTGGTCCGTAGGATGTGCCGATGAAATCCCTCACCTGCCCGAGCGCTTCATTCGACACACGCACGGAATCCGTGCGCATATAGGTAATGAGGGCCACTGACCCTTCTGAGCCGAGTTCGACGCCCTCATAGAGCTTCTGCGCCAGCATCATGGTGCGCTTCGAGGAAAACCGCAGCTTGTTGTAGGCTTCCTGCTGCAGTTTTGAGGTGGTGAAGGGGGGGGAGGCGTGCCTCCGCTTCTCTTTCTGCTGGACGGAGCCCACTTGCCAGACCGCTCCTTCGAGGTCCTTGAGGATGGCGTCCGCCGCAGCCTGATTCCCGACGGCAATCTCCTTGCCTTCGCATCGGAAGAGCTTCGCTTCGAATCGAGGTGCTTCGGCCGCCTCGAGCAAAGCGTGGATCGTCCAATACTCCTGAGGGACGAACGCGCGGATCTCGCGCTCCCGCTCGACAATCAGCCGGAGGGCCACGGTCTGGACGCGGCCGGCGGAGAGACCTCGCCTTACTTTGTCCCAGAGCAGCGGCGAAATCTTGTATCCCACCAGGCGGTCCAGCACCCTGCGTGCCTGTTGCGCGTCCACCAGATGTTCGTCCACCTGCCCCGGCTTCTCGAAGGCTGCTCGGATCGCCCGCGGTGTGATCTCATTGAAGAGCACGCGGTAGATTTTTTTCCTCTGCTTGGCGTTGGTGCCCAACACTTGCGCCAGGTGCGCGCAGATTGCCTCTCCCTCGCGGTCCGGGTCGCCCGCAAGATAGATGGCGTCCGCGTCTTTCGCCGCTTTCTTCAATTCCGTGATGACTTTCGATTTGCCCGGGATGGCCTCGTAGGCCGGCTCAAAACCGTGCTCGATGTCGATACCCAGAGTCTTCTTCGGCAGGTCCAAGATGTGGCCCAGCGAAGCCTTCACCGTATACTCTTTGCCAAGATACTTGTTGATGGTTTTCGCCTTGGCCGGCGATTCCACGATTACCAGAGAACGTCCCATGGTCCTGAACTTTCGGATTCCTTATATAGCGCTCGGCGCATCACTCGCCCCGCGCTTGATTTGATTCAGCCAAGCGTGCGAACAAACTGTTTTCCCGGCATCTGCCGGATGGCTCCCTTCATTTCCATGTCGAAAAGCGTGGCCAGCACCTCTGGCGAATTCATTCCGGTGAGCTCCAGTATCTCATCCACGTGCCGGGCCTGCTCCACGCTGAGCAGCGAGTAGATCGCGCGCTCCTGGTCGCTCAGGGAGAGTTCAATCAGTTCCGCACGCTCCTGGATGGACACCGCCTCGACGGGCAATAGTTCCGCCCGCACCGGCGTGGGCAATTCCTCCACCACATCCTGCCAGCACGTGGCCAGTTTCGCACCCTGCCGAATGAGCTGGTGCGGGCCAAACGTGCCGGGCTGGGTGATGTTTCCCGGCACGCCGAATACTTCACGTCCGCAATCCATCGCCAGCCGCGCGGTGATCAACGACCCAGAATACTGCGCCGCCTCCACCACCACAACTCCAAGTGCCAGCCCGGCGATGATGCGGTTCCGCATCGGAAAATTCTGCGGCGCCGGAAACGAGCCCATTGAAAACTCCGTAATCACCGCTCCACGCTCCATAATCTCCCCGAAGAGCTTCCGGTTCTCCTTCGGATAAATCACATCAATCCCGCAACCAAGCACGGCCACGGTTTTGCCATTGGCCGCCTCCAGCGCCCCGCGGTGTGCGGAGGCGTCAATCCCTCGGGCCAGGCCGCTCACAATCACCAGCCCTCGCTCCGTGAGGTCGCGCGCTAGCCTTTGCGCCACTTGATTCCCGTAGGGCGTCGGTCTTCGGGTCCCCACAATGGCGATTCCGTGCCTTCCCAGGAGCTCGACATCTCCTTTTACGTAAAGCAGCGTCGGCGGATCATAAATCTCTCTAAGCCGTCCGGGATATGCTGGCTCATTCCATGCCAGCAGCGTGGCACCCACCTCCCGTATTGCCGCGAGTTCCTTCGCCGCGGCGCTCATGGGCTCCTGCGAGTGTATAGCCCTCGCAACAGCAGCAGGTAGTCGCTGCGCCTCGAGTTCAGTCAGCGACGCCGCAAAAATTTTCGCCGGGCTGCCAAACGCCTGCAAAAGCCTGCCGGCCACACGCGCACCCAATCCAGGCGTCAGCGCCAGAGCCAGCCATCCCAAGTATTGGTCGGCATCCACTAGACGGGGCGAGCCTACGCACCGGTTGGATGCCTTGTCAAGCCCGTGGATTCACCGTCAAGCCCTGCGGGTCGCCACTTTGGTTTCCTGCCCACGTTCTATCCATAAGAAAACAAGCCTCTTATGCTAGGCTTTCCTTCGGTTTACCAATGAGCCCGTTCCTCAAAAGTTTTTCTCCCTCTCCCCTGCACCTCCTTCCGCCTGACGAAGCCGATCGGTGTGCTACACTGGCGCATCTGCCACCGACGAGGGCTTTCTTGACCATTCCACGCATAGTTGCCGTTGAATTTCTGAATGCCGCCCCACTGGTGTGGGGGCTTTCGGATGGACCTTTGGCAGGACGTTACGATCTCACCTTTGCACTTCCGTCGCAGTGTGCCGAGCGGCTCAAGAGTGGTCTGGCCGATGTGGCCCTCATCCCGGCCATCGAATACCAGCGCATCGAAGGTCTGGTGATGCTTCCCGGCATGGCGGTGGCGGCCAGCGGGGAGGTCCGAAGCATTCTGCTGGTCTCGAAGAAACCGATGGACCGGGTGCGGAGCATCGCGCTGGACACGAGTTCACGAAGTTCTGCGGGCCTGGTGAAACTGCTCTGCGCCGAATATTGGGGCGTCGCTCCGGAATTCATGGAAGCTCCTCCCAACGCATCCGCGATGCTGGGCATCGCCGATGCGGCCTTGATCATCGGTGATCCTGCCCTGCGCCTCGCCATCCGCATGGACGAAGTGGCCTCCCGCCTTCCCACCGGAGAGCAGTGCTGCCAGGGTGACGCCGTGGATTTGCCCGTTCCAGGCCACGAAACTATTTTTGTTTATGACGTGGCATTCCAGTGGAAGGAGATGACGGGCCTTCCTTGCGTGCTCGCCGTATGGGTGGCCCGCCCGCAGTCCATCTCTGGAAGCCTGCTGGAAGATCTGGCTGCGTCCCGCACCTACGGTCTGGAGCATATCCTCGAGATCGCCGAGGGCGCATCGCTCAAACTCGATTTGCCCGTCCCCGCACTCGAGAGTTACCTCCTCCAGAACCTGCAATACTCGCTGGGGGACAAAAATCTTGCCGGGCTTACGCTCTATTATGAGAAGTGTGCCGCCGCGGGCCTGATTCCCAGCGCGCGACCAATTGAATTTGCCATAATGGAGGGACGCTCGGCGGTGCAGCCTCCAGGCAGCCATGCCTGAGCGGGGGAAAACCACTTTCGCGCGGCGCGCTGCTTCCTCGCTTGCCCGTCGCGCCGTTTCACAGGAATCCAGATGAGCTTGACGCCAGAATCGTTGCTTGATCTGTTCCAGTCCGATGACCTAATCGGGCTGGGGATGGCCGCGGACCAGATCCGCCGCAAGAAGAACGACCCGCGCGTGGCCACATACCAGATTGACCGCAACATCAATTACACAAATTTCTGCACCGAATATTGTTCCTTCTGCGCATTTTATCGCCCGATGGGCGCAAGAGACGGTTACCTGTTGTCTTTCGAGACCATATTCGAAAAGATCGAGGAGACCATCGCCCTGGGAGGCACGGGCATCCTGATGCAGGGAGGCCTGCACTCCGACCTTCGCATTGGTTATTACGAGAGCATGCTAGGAGCCATCAAGCGGAACTATCCGCAGATTCACCTGCACTGCTTCTCCGCGCCCGAGATACTGCATATCGCGGAAGTCTCTGGGATACCCGTTCGCGAAACGATTGGCCGCCTGAGGGACGCGGGCCTGGATTCCATACCGGGCGGCGGCGCGGAAATTCTCGACGATGAAATTCGCGGCAGAATCTCCAGGCTGAAGTGCACCTCCGATGAGTGGGAGGCTATGCACCGCACCGCGCATTCCCTGGGCATGCGGACCACGGCCACGATGATGTTTGGCTGCGGCGAGCAGCTCCACCATCGCGTGAGCCATCTCGAGCGCGTCCGTCGCATCCAGGAGGATACCGGCGGCTTCACATCCTTCATTCCCTGGATCTTCGCTCCTGAAAACACGCCGCTGGGCAAACGGGTGCCGGAAGCAACCGCTGCCGATTACCTGAGGACCCTGGCCATCAGCCGCATCTACCTGGATAATTTCGATCACATCCAGTCCAGTTGGCTCACTCCGGGAATTAAAATTTGTCAAGTGGGATTAAAATTCGGCGCCGACGACGTGGGCAGCATTCTCATCGAAGAAAACGTTGTCTTTGCCGCGGGAGTGCGCAACCGAACGAATGAGGCGGAACTGCGCCGCATCATTTCCGATGCAGGCTACATTCCTGCCCAGCGCGATACGCTTTTTCGATCCTTCAGTCTGAAGCAGAATTGAAAGCCAGCCCAAGCGCTCCAATCGCGCACCATCCCGCACGGTTCACTCTGTCTTACGCTTTCCCGCTGGCTGGATCAGCAGCTCCACTTCCGCGCCCTCAGGAAGCTCCAGCTTCCTCATGGGTAAAAATATTCCACCGGTCCAGCGGGCCCGCACCCTCTGCTCCAGAATTTTCTTCTCTGGCGTGGCGAGATCCACCATGGAAGTTCCGCCACTCCCGCTGGCCGCTCGGTCAAGCGCTTTATTCGCTAGGGCATCGGCGGCCCGATTCTGCCCGCGGGGAATATGCTCGATGGCAAAGAATTCCAGGGCCCGCGCAAGCTTTGCCGCCCGCTCGTGCAGCGGCTGCAACCCCGGGCTTCTTACCTTGTACCTTCCTCGCATCTGCTGGGCCATCAGTTCGGAATCTGTACGGACGTGCAGCCGGGTAATCCCATGCGCCGCGGCGTAATCCAGCGCCGCGATCAGCCCGTAGTATTCCGCCACATTATTTGTTTCCCGCCCGACGAATTTTCCCAGCTGCGCCACGGGTTCCCCCCGTGGGTTTCGCACAATCACTCCGTACGCGGCCGGACCTGGATTTCCTCTGGATCCCCCGTCCACTTCCGCCACATGCATTTCGGCCGGAGGATGCCCTGGCGGCTCTTCAAAGAGCCGTGCGGAGCGGGGCGGAGCGGGACGGGTTGGCATCAATTTGTTGGTTTCGGACCACCAGGCTCATCGGCCGGCTTGGCCCGCTCGGTAGGGGGCATACCCGAAGAAGGTTCCACGTAATAAAGCATCCGTGTACAGAGCTCGCAATGAAAAATTTCCGTCATCGACTCCCTGCGCATTTTCTGAAAAATGTGTGGCCGCACGCGGCTGCCGCACATGGTGCAAGTCTCATCCTTGATTTCCGCGAGCGCCACGCCCTTCAGGTGGCCGGCCAGTCGTTCGTAATGCTCGAGAAGATCGGCCGGGATGCCCGGTAGCAGATTCGCGCGCTCCGATTCGAGCTTCGCCGCCTCTTTCTCCACTTCGCTCCGTTCCGCTTCCAGTGCCGCCCGGCTCGCTTTCCCGATCACTTGGGCCTCGCTCTGCGACTTCAGGGCCCGCTTGATTTCGCGATCATGCTCTTCGCTAGCCACCATTTGCTCGAGCATCCGGTCTTCCGCTTTGCTTACTTCGGCTTCGGCCATATCAATCTCGTGTTGAAGTGCCTTGTAGGCCTCGTTGGTCTTCACCTGGCCGCTTTGATTCCTGTATTTCCGTGCCTGCTCCTTCCATTTTTCCACTTCCAGTTCGAAGGTCTTGCGGTCCATAACGGCACGTAATTGAGCGGCTTTGGCTCGCTCGACGTGCGCCTGCGCCGCGCTGAGTTCCGCTTCCACTTTCGCCAGCCGCACAGGAAATTCGGCCAGGCGGGCGCGTTTCTCCCCTAGCGCCCGATCGGCATTTTGCAGATTCAACAGATTTATCAAGGCTTCTTGCACTTCGCTGTGATTCTAACACACGCTGCCCGCCGGGCGCGGATGCGCGCGCCATCCTTCCCATGCGAAAATTTCTTCCTCCAAGCTCCTCGCTCCCGGTATTATTTCGCTGGCCGGATAATTTTCCCCGTCCTGCCGTGGAGGAGAAAATGCCGCACGTTCAAGTCACTTGGGTGGCAGGCAGGACCGCTGAGCAGAAGCGCAAGCTCGCCGAGCGGATTACCTCGGCGCTGGTGGAGGAGGGCAAAGCGCGGCGCGAAAATATTCACGTCTCGTTTGTGGACGTGCCGGCCACCGACTACGCGGAAGCCGGCACCTTGGTGGCCGACCAGCAGCGTATCCCATAGCCAGGTCGCCGCCGCCGGCATCGCAGATTTCCGTTGGCGGCGACATGGCCATCGCCTCTTCTTTAGACTTCAATTGGCTTCGTGCAATTCCCTTCGCAGCAATATCGAATCAACGAAATAGCCGATGCCCAGCGCCAGCGGCAGTACGCCAAATGACCCGGCCACCAACGCGTCCGGCTCGTATCTTGAAATCAGAAAAAACATTGCTGTGTATCCAAGACTCCCGGCGACCAGAAGGATTCCTGCCCGCCGGGAGCGGGCATAGTGAGGTATTCCGGATTCCGCCGGGAAGGGATGCCCCTTCTCCATCGCCGCAAGACGTTCCCGGCTGGCCAGCAGGCGCACCCGGTAATAGGTGTAAAAGCCCGCGATGGGTATCCCGCAGGTCAGCACGACAGCCGCTAGTCCTACAAAGTCTCCATTCATTGCTCATGCCTCCCATTCCCGCGAAGATTGGCGCAGGCCCTTTCTGCACTCTTGCTCTCCAGCCCCTTCGCTCAATACTTACGCTGGAAAGCGGCGGAATGTTCCGTACACGGCGGGGTTTCGAGGGTGTGCAGGCAGTGGAATCAGAGATCGTAACGCATAAAGATTTCCCCCTGCCGGAGGGCCACCTTCCACCGGTCCAGAGGCTGTCCGAACACGGGAAGGATCACAGCAAGCAATACTCGCAGGGGAACATCCCGGCGGCGAAGACGCTGGAATCCAAATCGTGCAAAATATTCCGGTTTCATCGTAGCCAGATAAACCTGACGATTCCCTGCGGCGCGGGCCCAAGCCAAAGATGTCTCCACCAGCAGGGTTCCCACGCCTCGCTTCTGGCGCTGTGGAAGCACCGCCACCGACAAAATTTCCGCCCGCATTGTGCCAAATGGATGGATCGCGGCGCAACCCAGCACCTCTCCGCTGGCCCCACGGACCACCACGAATTCGGCAATGTGCTTTTCGACGTCCGTCTGCCCGCGCAGATATAGCGAAGGGTCCGCGCGGTTCGCTTCCAGCACAGCCGCGATGGCCGCCGCATCCTTCGGCAGCGCAAACCCGGCTGTGATGACCCCGCTCATTTCCGGCGCGCGCCTATCTGCGGGCCGCGTCTGCCTGGGCCTGCTCGACCGCCTTAAGCGCCTCCGCCGCCTTCAGCCGTGCCCGATAATCTTCCGTCAGATTCACCCAGCGGACAGTTCCGTGCGGGTCGATCAAGAATTCAGCGGGTCGTGCAATGTCGGCTCCTCGAATTCCTCCACCCGCATGAACCAAATCCCATTCGCGGATCACTTCCAGCTTCTGGTCGGAAAGTATGGGAAACGTGTAGCCTTTTTTCTGCCGGAGCTGCTCTGTGATTTCGGGCGGATCCACGCTGATCGCCACCACGCGGACGCCGCGATCCTCAAACTTTCCAAGCGACTCCTGAAAACTCCGCAACTCGGAGTTGCAGAAGGGTCACCAGTATCCACGGTAGAAGATCAGCAGCGCCCATTCGCCTCCCTTTGGCCCGGAGAGCATGGCCGATAACTTCTGCAGCCTCCCCACCGAATCCGGAAGCGCGAAATCCGGCGCTTTTTCGCCTGCCTTCGGCGCGTTCTTCGACGGCGGCAATTGCGGTGCGGCGCCTGGCCCCGCCGCCAGTGCCAGCGAAGCCGCGGCGAAGATAGCAAGGCGTGCGTAAAAAATCATGGGTTCCTTTCCTCCCTCTTGGAAAACTCTTCAGCGCGGGCGAATGGGCCACGCAGCAAAGACCTTCCATCCTATACCGCTCCCCTACTTCAGGTCATCCGATTGTTGCCAGAAATTCTCTGATCGCTTCGTTCACCAACTCCGGTTTTTCATGAGCCACCCAATGGGTGGCATCGCTCACCCGCCGCAGAGTCAGCTGCGGAACAAGGCTTTCCAATCCATCCAACAGCTCCGGCAGGAGATAGATGTCCTTCTCGCCCCAAAGGACGAGGGCGGGGACACGCACCTGCCAAGATTTTATCCAAGCGGGATTGTTGGCTTCCGGCGGGCCGTCTTTTCGCCCCCAGCCGACAAGAGGCGCGGCGCGATAATATTTCAGCGCCGCAGTCAACGCGCCTGGCTGAGCCCACGATTCGCGATATATCCGCAGCTCTTCCTCGCCAACCCGGCCATCCCGCAGCCCCCGCCCGAATACGCTACCCTCCAGCGCTGCATAATTCCTCCATCTCAGCAGCGGCTCCGCCAGCCGGGAGCGGAACAAAAGCATATACCAGCTCGCCAATCTCTGTTTCCAGCTTTCCCGCAGCCGCCTGGCAAAAAGCGCAGGATGAGGAGCATTTAAAATCACCAATCCCTTCAACTCCTCAGGGAAAGATATCGCCAGCATCCAGGCAAGCACACCGCCCCAATCGTGGCCGGCCAGGAAGTAGGGCCGATTGGGACCGAAACCAAACTCCGCAGCAAGATGCCTGATATCCTCCACCAATTTAGCCATGGCGTAGTCCCCCACGCCGGGGGGCTTCGAACTCAGGTTGTATCCCCGCAAATCCGGCGCCACCACCAGATGCGTCTTTCCGAATTCCGCCAGTTGCTTTCGCCACGCATACCAGAATTCGGGAAACCCGTGGAGGAACAGGAGCAGCTGGCCCTGCCCGCTCCTCACATAATGGAGGCGATCCTTCCCTACCGCCGCAAAGCCATGTTCCATCGCCATTTTGGCTTTCGTTCCGCCCTTCTCGAAATTCCGCAAAGGAAAGCATCCGAATGCCGTCGGGGAGCGTCTCATAACTGTTGGCTGCCCCGGCTTTGGCGCTCGCAGGGGAAGTTTATTCCACTTGGGCAAACGCGCAATCTATCTTAAACTAGAGAACTTTTCACCACTATGATGACACGCTCACTCAGCCGTTGCCGTTCCCTTGCTCTGCTTGCCTGGATGCTTGGAAGCTGCGTTGCCTTCGCCGGACCCGCTTCTCACCGCTCCGGAGCTGGATCTCTGCCATCTGTGGCCACGCCCTCTTCCCCCGTGCTCACGGCCATGCAGGACGAGCTTGCCCGCTCGATGGATCCTCTCGGCCATGCGGATCCTCCCGTATATTTCATGAGCTATACCGTAACGGATCGGCAGGCCGCCGAGGTTTCCGGGTCGAACGGCGCGCTGCTGGATAGCCAGGAAGTCCGCCAGCGCTACCTCGAGGTACAGACCAGAGTCGGCAGCTATCAGCTAGATAACACTCATCACGTCGGAGATGAACGCGCCAACGATCGCACCACCGTCTCCCAGATACCCGTCGATGACGACATCCCAGTCCTGCGCCGATCCATTTGGCGCCAGACGGACCTGCAATATCGGCAGGCCGCCGAAGAACTCATCAAGATCCAGACAGGCAAAGAGGTGCAGGTGCAAACAGCGGAGGATCGCGCGCCCGATTTCTCGAAAGAGGAGCCGCACACCTCGATCCAGGCGCCAGTCTCCTTCACCCTGGATCGCAAGCCCTGGGAGGTCCGCATTCGCAAATACACCGCGGCCTTCAGCGCCTCGCCGGTGGTCTTCAATTCGATTGCCACCTTCACGGCTGTGGCCGTGAACCAGTACCAAGTGAACAGCGAAGGCACGCGCCTTGCTTTCGGACAGATCCATTACCGGCTCGAGCTCTTCGCCCAGAGCAAAGCTCCCGATGGAATGGACATAAATCGTTTCGCGAATTTTGATTGGGTGAATCCCGCGGACGGGCCCACTGACGCCGAAGTTCTGGCCCGCGTTCAGGTGCTGCTGCGGCAACTCGCAGGGCTGCAAAAAGCGCCTTTGGTGGAACCCTTCGCCGGACCGGTGCTTCTCACCGGCCGCGCCGCCGCCGTTTTTTTCCACGAAGTCTTTGGCCACCGGGTCGAGGGGTCCAGGCTGAAAGATAGCTCCGAAGGCCAGACCTTCACGCACAAGATCGGGGAGCAGATCATGCCGACCTTCCTCTCGATTCAGGATGACGCCACCAAAACCTCGCTGGGCAAGAGCGTCCTGCTCGGCTATTACCCCTTCGACGATGAGGGCGTACCCTCCCAGGACGTACACTTGGTGGATCACGGAGTCCTGAAGACATTTCTGATGTCCCGGTCGCCGCTCGCCGATGTCCAGCATTCCAATGGCCACGGGCGCCGCCAGCTCGGCTATTCCCCCACTTCACGCCAGGGCAATTTGATGGTCTCCAGCACAAAAACAGTCAGCGAGGCCGAATTGCGAAAGATGCTGGTCCAGGAGATTCAGAGGCAAGGCAAACCCTACGGGCTCTTCATTGTCGAAGTGGAAGGCGGATTCACATTTACAGGTCGCGGCCAACCCCAGGCCTTTCAGATACTTCCGCTCATCGTCTATAAGGTGTTCGCAGACGGGCGCCCAGACGAACTCGTCCGCGGCGTGGACCTCTCCGGAACCCCCCTCGTCTCGCTTACCAAAATCGTTGCCACTGGCGATAAGATCGAAACCTTCAATGGCTTCTGCGGGTCCGATTCCGGTTCGGTTCCTGTTTCCGCCTCCGCGCCGGCCATGCTTTTCTCGGAAATGGAAATTCAGAAGAAGGTGACTTCCACTGACCGGCCTCCCCTGCTTCCCCCGCCGGCCCATGACCCCGAAGCGGAGAAAAATTAGCCATGCGAATTCCTGCCACTTTTAAGATTCTTCTTTTCGGTCTGGCCGCATCACTTCTTGGCCATCCTTCCTCGGCATTGGCCAGCCCGCGCCACCAGACCACCGCCGCGGTCGATAATGACCAGACACTTGCCGCCATGCGCGACGAGCTTCACCGCTCGAGCACGCGGCTGACTCTTCAGGGCCTCGATGCGCCTTATTACATCGAATACCGCCTGCTGGATCTCGATGTGCGCAACGTCACCGCTTCCTTTGGCGCTCTGATCTCTTCCACCACCACGCGTAATCGTTTTATGAGCGTGGAGGTCCGCGTCGGCGACTACCATTTCGATAGCTCCAATTTTGTGGATGACCAGGGCTTTCAGGGCTTTCTTGGATCCACTGGAGAAGTGGGAATTGATCGCGATTATCATTCCCTTCGCCAGGATTTATGGCTGGCCACGGATCAGGCTTATAAGGAAGCACTCGACCAGCTCGCCCGCAAGCGCGCATTCCTGCGCAGCTTGGCCAAACCTCCTGAGATCGACGATTTTTCGAAGGAACCCCCGCTTCAGGACGTTGAGCCGCGCATTGATCCCGATTGGACTGATCGCAATTGGGACGACGAGGCTCGCGCGGCTTCCAAGGTTTTTCTGGATTTTTCCGCCCTCTATGGCACACGTGTCAATTATTCCCTGATCTACCAGACCTACTACCTGATGAATAGCGAAGGCACCGTACTCCGTGTTTCCCGCCATCTGGCCGCCATCGAAGCCAGCCTCGATACGCACGCTGATGACGGCATGTCTCTTCATAACTTCTTCAGCCTCTACCGCGCCAATCCTTCCGATTTGCCCCCGGCGGCCGAAATCGGCAAGCAACTGGCCCAGTCCGCCACGACGTTGATGCAGCTTCGCTCCAGTCCCTTGATGACCGATTACGCTGGACCCGTGCTTTTCGACGCGTCCGCAGCCGCCTCTCTCATCGCACAGGCTGTTGGGCCTTCGCTTTCCGGATCCCGTCCTCCTCTTTCCATGCTTCCTCTCTATGATGAAATGCTCAGCCGCTTTGGGGGACGCAATGAATTTAGTGGCCGCGTCGGCACCCGTGTGCTTCCCGCCGACGTCTCTCTCACAGACGATCCCTTCGCCACAGCCTTTGCCGGCCAGCCGCTTCTCGGCGGCTTCAGTGTGGATGACGAAGGTGTGAAGGCGCAAAAAGTTTCCATTGTCGAGAATGGCATCCTCCACAACCTTCTGATGAGCCGCCGCCCCGGCCCCGATTTCAGTCACTCCAATGGACACGCTCGCTCCGCTCTTCTCTCCGACACCATGCCCGCCAGCAGTAATCTTTTCTTCCAGGCCTCCGATGGAGTCAGTTTCCCGGACTTGAAAAGGAAATTCCTGGATACCTGCAAGCAGGATGGCCAGCAGTGGTGCTTGGAAGTGAAACAAATGGACAACCCGACTCTTGCCAGCCAGAACCAGCAGGAATTTTCCGACAATATCGCCTCCGTAGCCGGGGGCATCCAGAGCGGGGATCGCCTGCCTCTGGTGGTCTATAAGGTCTACGTTGCGGATGGCCGTGAAGAAATGGTTCGTGGAGGCCGCTTGGTGGGGCTTTCTCTGCGCACGCTGCGAAACATCGCGGCCATCGGCAGCGATTCCTTCGTTTACAACTACATGCAGAATATGACCCCAGGCGTTGCGGGCACCGCTCTAGGAGCATTCGGCTCCGCTCAGGGGGGAGGCGGCTTGCCAAGCTCTATGATCGCTCCCTCACTTCTTCTGGAGGACGTGGAAACGCGCGGTTTCCATGGCGAGCCGCGCCGGGCCAGCATCGTCCCTCCTCCACCTCTTCAATAGCCCGAAGAAAAAACAGTGGCCTAGGGCTCCAGGGTGATGAAGGCCAGCTCCGGCCGGCAATTGAATCGCACCGGAAACACGCTCATCCCCAGCCCACGGCTGACGTACATGCGCGTTCCCCTCTCGACATACCACCCTTCCAGATAGCGCCCTACACCGCCCGGCAGCCATAACGGGTACATGAAGGGAATCCGCACCTGCCCTCCATGCGTGTGCCCGGCAAGGCACAAATCCATCTGGCCTGCAATCCGGTGGAAATATCCCGGCGAATGAAACATCACAATCGTGAACACCCCTTCCGGGATTCCCCGCAGAGCTTTCGCAAGCGCTGGCGTCCCCGTCAGCGGATCATCCAGTCCCACCAGCCAGACATCTTTTCTCAGTTCCGCGGATTGATTGACCAACAGGTGAATCCCTGCGGACTGGTAGTATTCCCGCTCGTGCCGTAGCGGCCTCCAGTTTTCCCAATTCCCGCGCACAAACCACACCCCCAGCGGCGCATGGAGCCTTTGGTACACCAGCCGGCACATCTGGTAGTTTCCGCCATTCGATGCCAGGGTATCTCCGGTGATCAGGATGACGTCGGGCTTTTCCCTGTTCAGGATTTCCAGCATCCGCCGCTCCCGCCATCCTAATCCGTAGGTATGAAGATCGCTCAATTGGGCTATCTTCAGCGGGGCCTGAACGCGCGCAGGCACGTCGTAGCGGCTCACGTCTATCCAGTTCGGCTCGACCAGGAAGGCATCGGCAAGAAGAACTGCCGCTGCCAGGAGACACACCCCCAGAGCGCCGAACAGCCACCCGCGCCTTTTTTCAGGGCGTTGCCGCCATTTTTTTTCGCGCTTTTTCACCGTCCCTCACTTCAGTGTACGGCATCGCTCGAGTCCGGCAAAGGCTCGTCTGCCGAGGAGCGTTCCTTACGCTCGCTCTCCTGGCTCGATTTTCTCTTTTTATTTCTCCGCACCCGGATTTGCGCAACTGTGATACACTATTGTTGCGCTTGATTGTGCGGTTGTGTCGTGCGGTTGTTCTAATCTGTGGCTATGAGAATGCCCGCCTGCAGTCGTCTCCGTAATTCTTCAGCGTAATTTCAATTAAAGGATTGGCCCTGGGCCAGCGTGGCGCTCTTTGCTTTGGAGCGGCGGCCGACGCCCCGCCAATATCAAGGTAAGACTAAGATAATGCAAAGTTTCTCGGAATTGCCGCTCTCTCCCTACGTGATGCAGCGGCTCTCAGCAAATCGTTTTGCCACACCCACTCCCGTGCAGGCAGCGGCCATACCGCTTGCCTTGCAGGCGAAGGACGTGCTGGCGACAGCCCAGACGGGGACGGGCAAAACGCTCGCCTTCTTGATTCCCATCATCGAGCGCCTGCTCACCGATAGCACGCCGGGCATCGCGGCTCTGGTCCTGGTGCCAACGCGTGAACTTGCCATGCAGGTGGCCGAGCAATTTAATCTGCTGCGCGGATCACGTTTGACCCCCGCCGCGCTGGTTTGCGGCGGTTTGGCCGAATCGCGCCAGCTCAGCGTCCTGCGCAAGGGTGCCCGCTTCGTGGTGGCTACTCCCGGCCGCCTGGAAGATTACCTGAAGCGGAAGCTGGTGCATTTCACCTCTCTGCGGATTCTCGTCATTGATGAAGCCGACCGCATGGTGGATATGGGGTTTCTCCCTGCCCTGCGCCGCATCGCCACCACTCTTCCACGGCAGCGGCAGACTCTCTGCTTCTCCGCCACTCTGGAAGCGTCCGTGGCGCACCTTGTCAATGATCACATGTCCAATCCTGTCCGCGTCGCTCTCGGTTCTCCGGTTCGCCATGCGGAAAGCGTTCGCGTTCAGGCATTTGAAATTGAATCCTCTGGCAAAGCGGCGCTGCTGCATCGCTTGCTCACCGAGGAGCCCGGCCGCTCACTGATCTTCACCCGTACCAAGCGCGGCGCCGATCGCCTGGTGAAAAACCTGCTTCGCGAAGGATTTGCCGCCGGCGTCATCCACGGGGATCGCTCGCAATCCCAGCGCACCGCGGCTCTTTCCGGGTTTCAGCAGGGCCGCATACGCGTACTGGTGGCCACCGATGTGGCTTCCCGCGGCATCCACGTCCAGGATATCGCGCACGTAATCAATTACGATTTGCCTGACCTCCCCGAGAATTTCATACATCGCGTGGGCCGCTGCGGCCGCGCCGGCGGACACGGCATCGCTTCCACCCTCTTCTCCCGTGAGCAGCGCTCCGATCTGATTCAGCTGGAGCGCGCCCTGGGCATTCGCATCGAGAGGATTGTCCCCGGCGCTCCCCGGCCGAATTCCCGCCCCCTTTCTTCCTCACAGCCACTGCCGGCCACAATGCAACCGTCGGTTCGCAGCGAGATCTCGCCGCTGCCCGGCGAAAGATTCGGCGCGGCGCTTTAACTTCGCGGCAAATCCAGGGGCTCCGCACCGCCCATACCGGCGCGTGCTGCCCCTCTTCTGCCGCCGCCATCGTATAATCTTCGCCTGTCTCCAGAGGGGTCCACTCGATTGCCTGGCGAACGCGAAAAGCGGCTAGCGGCTCTTGCTTCCATCGGCACGGCTATCGTACTGGTCGCCCTGAAAATTTTCCTGGTCATCCGCACAGCAAGCCTGGGCGTGCTCTCCGAGGCGCTGCACTCTTCTCTCGATCTGGTGGCCGCGGTGGTCACCTATCTCACCGTCCGCGTTTCCGCCAGGCCGCCCGACGCCGATCATCCCTATGGCCACGAAAAGGTGGAAAGCTTTTCCGCGTTCGTGCAGACCGGCTTGCTTCTGCTCACCGCCCTCTACATCATTTTCGAGGCCATGGAACGGCTCTTCTTCGCCGCCCATCCCATCCGTCCCAGCCTGATTGCCATCGCCTTGCTCGCGGTCATGGTGGCTCTCGATCTTCTGCGCTCCCGTGCCCTTTCTCGCGTTGCAGCAAAATTTTCCTCTGATGCGCTGGAGGCTGACGCCCTGCATTTCTCCACCGATGTCTGGAGCACCACGGTCGTCCTTGCCGGCATCGCTGCCGTCTGGGTGGGCGATCGCTTCTCCATGCCCTGGCTGCGCTACACCGATCCTCTGGCCGCGCTCATCGTTGCCGCCGTGATCCTGCGTGTGGGGTCACGGCTGGGCAAGCGCACCCTCGATGCTCTGCTCGACGTTTCCCCTCCAGCCCTTCGCGAACGCATCCACGAAGCGGTGGATTCGACGGAAGGCGTTGTCCGCACCGAGCGCGTCAGAATGCGACGCGCCGGGGCTCGCTATTTCGTCGACGTCACCATAGGCGTCCCGCGCGGCGCCAGCCTCGAACAAGCTCACGCCACCAGCGATGCCGTTGAACTCCGCATCGCACAGATCATCCCCTCCGATGTTGTGGTCCATATGGAGCCTTGCATTCCACAAGGCGAAAACCTCTTTGAAACCATCCGCGCAGCAGCACAGAAGCGCGGGCTATCGGTCCACGAGCTTTCCGCCCACCAGTTGGGGGGGCGCCTGTTCGTCGAGCTTCATCTCGAAGTCCCCGGTCAATCCACTCTTCAGCAGGCACACCGGCTTGCTTCCCAGCTCGAGGAGGATATTCTGACGTCCACAGGCCCTGCTTCCACGGTCAACATTCACATGGAACCCCAGGGCACGGAGATCGCCGGAGCCAGCGAGATGCGTGAGCTTGCTCGCTCCGTTCAGCAATTTATCTCTTCCTTGCACGATGAATACGGTGAGGTGGCCGATTGCCACGAAGTCCACGTCCGCAGCGTGGAACACAAAATTTTAGCCAGCTGCCATTGCACGATGGACGGACAACTGCCCATCACCCAGGTGCACGACGTTACCGCAGCGGTGGAAGACCGCGTGAAAGAGCATTTCCCCCAGATTTTCAGGGTAACCATTCATCCGGAACCGGTGGAAGAAAGCTAGCGCCCGCCGGTAACTTCCTGAGTGCTGCCCCAATCCTGATCCGATGTGCTGGATCCTTCCTCCAGTTCGGCCACGCGTCCGTCGAACAGGTGAATCGAGCGGCCGGCAAGATCTGCGTACCGGGCATCGTGGGTCACCATGCAGATGGTGGCGCCCTCGCGGTGCAGGCCGCGGAGCAGTTCCATCACCGCTTCACTGTTCTTCGAATCCAAATTTCCCGTCGGCTCATCGGCCAATAGAATCGACGGTCGCCCCACCAGCGCCCGCGCCACCGCCACTCTCTGTTGTTGCCCTCCGGAAAGCTGTGATGGGTAATGATTCATCCGGTGCTCCATCCCCACTCGAACCAACACTTCTTCCACTCTGGTCTTTCGCTCCCCCACAGCCAGATCGCGGTAGGTCAGGGGCAGTTCCACATTTTCATACACCGTCAGATCCCCAATTAAATTGAATGCCTGAAAAATGAAGCCGATTTCACGGTTGCGGATCTGCGTCCGCTCCGCCGGCGAGAGCTTGCCAACCGGTTTCTGCTTCAGCAGGTAGCTGCCTTCGGTCGGCGTATCCAACAATCCCAGCACGGAGAGCAGCGTGGATTTCCCGCAGCCCGATGGCCCCGCCACGGAGACGAATTCGCCTTCCTGAATAGCCAGGTCAACCCCGGCCAGTGCATGCGTTTCCAGTTCATCCGTATAAAAAATTTTCTTGATTCCATCCATTTGAATCAAAGCGCCGCTCATGCTTTTCCCATCCTTCCGTTATTTCAATCGCACCCGGTCAAAACTTTCCCATGCGGACATATCGGTGAGAACAATCTGGTCACCTTCCCGCAGTCCGCTCAGAACTTCGATGGTGTTCACCGATGCGCGTCCCAGCTTTACACCCGTGCGCACCGCTTCGTTTCCGCTTTCTGTAAGCTTGAAAAGATCTAGTGAAGTGTTCGGATCCGCATGCGCGGGTCGGTCCACATACAGGACGTTATCAAGCTTTTCGATCGTGATGGTGCTCTCCACGCTCAAATCCGGCCGGGCACCGGGAGGGAGCATTCCTTCCAGGCCCACGTCTACCGTCACCGTGCCATTTTGAACCGCCGGATCGATTCTTGTCACGTGGCCCGCTATCAAACCGCTGTGGGTATCCACAACTGCCGTCTGGCCCACTTGCACGTCTTTCGCTTGGTTCTCATCCACCTTCAATTGTGCCTTCAAATGGGTTGGTTCGGCCACACGCGCCAGGATCGTCCCCGGCGTCACCTGCTGGCCAGCCTCCACAGGAACTTCCTGCAATACTCCCGCGATGCCGGCGCGCACCTTTAATTGATCCAGCTGTTGGTGTTTCAGGGCATCCAGGGCGGTCTGCTGGTCCACTTTGGCCTGTTGCACGGCAAGTTGTGAGGCAATTGATTTCTGAAACGTATCGGCCTGTTCCTGAGCCAAATCGTTCTGTTTGGCCAATTCTTCGGCCTTCACCTGGGATGTCCTCAGCAATACATCCGAAATAAGCCCCAGCTTGAAGAGCTGCTGATTTGTATCTTCCTGAATTTTTGCCTGGTGGTATTCCGAGCGCACGCCAGCCGCCAACGACCGCTGTTGCATGGATTGATTCGCCAGGTCTGCCCGCATTTTCTGATATTCCGCTTGCGCTCCGCGGAGCTGGTAATCCGCATCAAGTGTAGACTGTTCAAGCTGCGGATTCGATAGGATCAGAATCACGCTGGATGGTTTCACGGGGGTTCCTGGCAACATCAGCCGCTGTTCCACACGCCCGTCGGTCGCCGCCGGCAGAATACGCACTTCCTCGGGAACCAGCGTGCCGGTGCCGCGCACGTCTCGCACCATCGAGCCTCTCTTCACCGTCCCAATCAATATTCCGGCGCGCTCGACTGTAGGCCCCGCCGGCCGCAAACGCGAAACTCCAAGTGTCACCAGCCCCACCACGGCCACGGCAATAGCTCCATACGTGATCCGCCGGAGGCGACGCTTCTTCGCAGCATCTGGACGTACAATATCCACCAATAGCTCCCAAGTGAAGAGACTACACTATAGTACGTGGTCCGCCCGCCTTCAAAGCCTTCCGCGCTCGGTTGTCTGTGCCCCATCCGATAGCCTTCCCTCCTGAAGTGCATGCATCTGCCGCCGCAGAAGCTTCCTTTCCAGCCCCCATGCCGCTCCCGCTTCGCTCCGCGCTACAATGGAGTGCATGGATAGCCTTTCGCAAACGAAAGAATAGGCCATGCGCCGCGCTCCCCAAAAATCGTGGATCGCCAGCCGGCTGAATGCCGCCCTCGCCTCAGGCTTCTCGCGCGCCTACTCCACCGTCCGCGTGGATCCTGCCCTCTACCTCCATTCCGTCCAGAATCGACATGGCCTGCCCATCGAGCGATTTGAAGATACGCTTTGGCTGCCCGACGAGCAGGTGGAGCGCGTTGCCGATTCTGCCGTGGCGGCTGCGCGGAGGCTGGCTCTGCTCGAAGGCACCGGCCTCGGATTCGGCGGCATTGCCACACTTGTTCCCGACATGGGCATCCTTTCTGCGATCCTGCTCCGCATGCTTCAGAAGCTCAGCTTGCTTTACGGGTTTGAACTTCGCACCGAAGAGGACGAGGCCATGCTGTGGGTAGCCGCGGCCAGCGCGGCCGGCCTGGACCTGGGTAGGGAATTCGTCGAGAAACAGGCCATCGAACGCGCGGTTCCACGCATCATTGAGCTTGTTGCCGCGCGTCTCAGTGCCGAGGTGGCGGAGAAATGGGCTGCCCGCATCATCCCTTTGCTCAGCGGCGCGCTCGGTGGTGCACTCAATTACTGGTTTATCCGCCAATGGGCCGCGCGCGCCCGGCGGCATTTCCGCGAGCGCCGCCAGCGGGTTCGCCTGGCACTGCTGGCGCAGCCCGGGCTCGCTCCCGCCGGTTCGCTTCCCACTAGCGGCGGAAAAGGCTTGCGCAATTAGTGCGCGCGTCCTCCGCATGGGCAGCGCGAATTTATTTGCCCCCGGCGCTTTCCCGGCTTTCCGCACCGATGCCTCTTGAGCGAGGTGCCTGAACTTGTGCGGAATTACCGGCTTCACGCATAGTCAGCGGACTCCAGATCCAGCCCAGATCGAAAGAGCGACAACCACGCTCCTGCATCGCGGCCCGGACCAGCAGGGCGTGTTCCGCTCGGCCTCGGTTTCGCTCGGCGCCACTCGCCTGAAAATTCTGGATCTTTCCGGAGGCGACCAGCCCATCGTTTCCTCGGACAATCGCGCCGTCATCGTCTTCAATGGCGAAATTTACAATCATCTCGAGCTGCGCGCGAAGCTCGAATCGCGTGGCCACCACTTCCACACCCAATGCGACACCGAAACCGTGCTTCGCGCTTTCCTCGAGTGGGACACCGCCTGCTTCGCCCGTCTCCGTGGAATGTTCGCCGCAGCCATCTGGGATATTTCCGAGCGCCGGCTCATCCTTGCCCGCGATCGCCTGGGGATTAAGCCACTCTATATCGCCCGCAAGGGCCACGACATTTACTTCGGCTCCGAGCTTAAGGCGCTCTTCGCACACCCCGAAATCGCGCGTCGCCTCAGCCTCGAGGGCCTCGATTGTTATCTTTCCCTCAACTACCTTCCCTGCCCGTGGACTCTCGTGCAGGGTATTGAAAAACTTCCGCCCGGCCACTGGCTGGAGTGGAAGGATGGCACCATACGTTCCGAACCCTATTGGAGCCTGCCCCTGTCTCCCGCGCGGAGCATTTCATTATCCGATGCCGCCCTGGAGCTCGATGCGCTCCTGCGGGAATCCATCCGCGAACACCTGCTTTCCGATGTTCCTCTTGGTCTTTGGCTCAGTGGAGGGCTCGATTCCTCCACCATCCTGCATTACGCGGCCGAAGCCTCCTGCTATCCGCTGAAGACCTTCTCCATCTCATTTCGCGGCCGCAGCTTCGACGAGACCGCCTACGTCCACGAATGTGTCCGGCGCTACGCCACCGACCACGCCGAACTGGATCTCAACCCCGCCTGCGAGCTTCGCGCCGCCGTCGAAGAATTCTCCTGGTATTCCGACGAACCCAGCGCCGATGCCGGCGCTCTCCCGGTCTGGTTCCTCTCGAAGCTATCGAAAACGCGCACCACTGTGGCCTTGAGCGGAGAGGGTGCCGATGAGCTTTTCGGCGGTTATCTCACCTACCGCGCCAATCGTCTGGCCGATTCCGCACGCTTCGTCCCCGCAGCCGCGCGACGCATGGCACTCGCTGCTCTTCACGCCTGGCCCGTCTCCGACGAAAAAATCAGTCTCGAATACAAGCTCAAGCGCTTCCTCGAGGGCTCGCTCATGCCCGAGGCACGCGCCCACGTCTACTGGAACGGAACATTCACCGACGAACTCAAGCAAGCACTTCTCCACATTCCGCTTCCCCCCGCTCTCGCTTCCATCCTCGCTCAGCTCGATCATGCCCGGCGCAATTCACCGTCCTCCGACTCTCTTCCCGCCTTCCTCTGGTTTGACCAGAAGTATTTCCTTGCAGACGACATCCTCGTTAAGAGCGACCGAATGAGCATGGCGCACTCCGTCGAGGTTCGCCCGCCATTCCTGGATCACCGCATCGTGGAATTCGCCGCGTCGCTGCCTTCCGCGCTGAAAGTCAGCGGCGCGCGGCAGAAAATCATCCTCAAACACCTGATGCGCGACAAACTTCCCGCCATGGTCCTCTCGCGCAAAAAAACAGGATTCGACATTCCCGCGCACGAATGGCTCCGGGGACCGCTTCGCCCTCTCCTCGAGGAAACTCTCGAAGAAGGACTTGCGGCCCACTCCGGTCTCTTCCGCCCCGAAGCGGTCCGCGACATTCTCCACCTGCACCTTCAGCGCCGCGCCAATCTCGGCTATCATCTTTGGGGGCTAATGGTCCTCTTTCTGTGGATGAAAAAATGGGAGATCCAGTCATCCGTGCCGGCGGCCCAGCTCCCGCGGACCGCCTCCACGTCTATCTTTCCGTTCTGCTGATCGCCTCCGCCATCTATCTGGCCTGTATCCTTTCTCCACCCTCGCTGATGGATGATGTGGATGCGGTACAGGCCGAAATTGCGCGGAATATGCTCGTCAGTGGCGATTGGGTGACGGCGCGGCTCGATGGCGTCGCCTATCTCGAAAAAGCTCCGCTGGTCTACTGGCTAATCGGCGGCTCCTACAGGCTGCTCGGTGTAAAGGACTGGGTTGCCCGAATTCCCATCGCTTTTTCGTCGATCGGGCTTGCATGGCTCGTCGCGGCCTTTGGCTACTGGGCGTTCGGTAGGAAGGGCGGACTCTATTCCGGGCTCTGCATGGCTTCCGGCGTGGGACTCTTTTTATTCACCCGCATACTCATTCCCGACGTGATGGTCACGCTCACCGTCGCGCTGGCCATGTTCAGCTTCCTCCGCGCACTCGATGAGCACGAACATCATCCGCGCCTCTGGGCTGCCATCCTAGCGGCTAGCCTCGGCGCTGGCCTGCTCCTGAAGAGCCTGATTGGCATCGTCTTCCCCGTCGCCTCGGCCCTCCTTTATCTTTTGTTCACCAGCGAATTCTTTTCGGCCCGCACCTGGCGCCGCCTGCATCCTTTCTCCGGCGCCGCTATCGTGCTGCTCGTTGCCGCCCCCTGGCACATCCTCGCCGCACTCCGCAATCCTCCTTTCTTTGCCTGGACTATGCACAGTGGCCCCGGCCAGTATCATGGTTTCCTCTGGTTCTTCTTCATGAATGAGCAGTTTCTTCGCTTCCTGAATCTTCGCTATCCGCGTGATTACAACACGGTTCCGCGCCTCTATTTCTGGCTTCTCCATCTGGTTTGGCTATTCCCGTGGAGCGTTTACTTTCCCGCCGTGGCCAATTTGAGCTTCAAGCCCATGGATCGCGCCTCCCGCACCCACCTTCTGTCTCTTTGCTGGGCCGGCTTTATCCTCGTCTTCTTCACCTTCTCCACGACCCAGGAATACTATTCCATGCCCGCCTACCCCGCGATGGCCCTCCTGCTCGGCTCAGCCATGGCCATGGATCATCCCTGGATTCGCCGCGGCACCCGCCTGCTCGGCGCCATCTGCGTCGCTGCCGCGCTCGCCACCCTCACCCTCGTTTTGCTTGTGCGCAATATCCCTGCGCTGGGAGACATCTCCTCCGCACTCGGCCATCATCCCGCGGCCTATACCCTCTCGCTGGGCCACATGGAGGATCTGACCATCTCCTCGTTCGCCTATCTGCGGTTTCCTCTCGCCCTGGCCGCTCTCGCTTTCGCCGTCGGGGCATTCGGTTCATTTCGGTGGCGGGGCACTCGTGCCCATTTCGCCGCGGCCATCATGATGGTTCTCTTTTTCCAGGCCGCACGTATCGCCATGGTCGCTTTTGATCCTTTCCTCTCTTCCCGCCCCATTGCCGAGACCATCAATCATTCCCCATCCGGGACCATTATCGTGGACCACCCCTATTACGCATTCGCCTCCGTATTCTTCTATTCCTATCCGTCTGGCCTCATCCTCAATGGCCGATACAACAACTTGGAATACGGGGCAAATGCCCCCGGCTCTCCCCAGGTTTTTATCAACGACCGCGACTTCGCCGGCCTCTGCCGCCAGGATCAGCGCTATTACATCATCGCTTACCGCGAAGCCCTCCCACGCCTGCAGCGCCTCGCTGGGCCTGGCGGACTCTCACTGATGCTTCTCTCTGGCGGTAAGGTGCTGCTCACCAATCATCCCCTCCTTGCCACCGGACGGGCTCCCCTCGTCCACTGACCTGCCGGCGATTACCTGGGAGACGCTCCCCGGCGTTTCTTTCCATTGGAGACATGCTCCCCGAAAGGGGCCAACCTGCCTCCGATGAATCTGGCCGATGCTCTGGCGAGCACAGGAGCCCGAATCCTTGCTAAACTCTAAGGGACAAGTCCCCAGTGGTCGTGGAGGCAGGATTGTAGCCGATAGCTGTGGATGGGCTGGCTTCTGCCGTAAGGGCGTGAGACATAAGTTGCTGGTGTTCGCCGGCCCATGAGTTCTTGTTCGCACTTTTCGGAGGAAATCAGATGAAGATTGCCGTCCTCGGTGGAGATGGATATTGCGGCTGGGCCACCGCACTCTACCTCTCGAAGCAGGGACATTCCGTCGCCATTGTAGATAATTTCAGCCGCCGCCAGTGGGACCACGAACTCGGCGCTCAGACCCTCACTCCCATCTCTCCTCTCTCCGACCGGCTCCGTGTGTGGCACCGGCTCACTGGGAAATCCATCGAACTCTTCGTCGGCGACGTTACCGACCACGATTTTCTCTCCTCCACCATCCGAAGCTTCGAGCCCGATACCGTGGTCCATTTCGCCGAGCAGCGTTCCGCCCCATATTCCATGATTGACCGCAAGCACGCGGTCTTCACCCAGGTCAACAACGTTGTCGGAACACTCAACCTGCTGTTCGCGCTTCGCGAGCTTCGTCCCGATTGCCACCTGGTGAAACTCGGCACCATGGGCGAATATGGCACTCCCAATATCGACATCGAAGAGGGCTATATCCGCATCGTCCACAATGGCCGCGAAGATGTGGTTCCTTTCCCCAAGCAGCCCGGCTCCTACTACCATCTTTCGAAGGTTCACGATTCGCACAACATCATGTTCGCCTGCAAGATCTGGGGGCTGCGCGCCACCGACCTCAATCAGGGCGTGGTCTACGGCACGGTGACCGAGGAAGTAGCACTGGATGAAGCGCTGATAAATCGCTTTGATTACGACGAAGTCTTCGGCACGGTTTTGAATCGCTTCTGCGTCCAGGCCGCCATTGGCCAGCCGCTCACTGTCTACGGCAAGGGCGGGCAGACCCGCGGCTTCCTCGATATCCGGGACACCGTCCGCTGCATCGAACTCGCATGCCTCAATCCCGCCAAGTCCGGTGAGTGCCGCGTTTACAATCAGTTCACCGAGCAGTTCTCCGTCCTCGATATCGCTCATCTGGTTGAGCGCGCCGGCCGCAAGCTCGGCATCAACGTCGAAATTGACCACATCCCCGACCCACGCGTCGAACTGGAATCCCACTACTACAATGCACGCCACTCCAAGCTCATTGATCTGGGCTTGACACCTCACCTGCTTTCCGAATCTCTGCTCGATTCACTGGTCAACATCGCCATCCGTTACCGCGACCGCGTGGATGCCTCCCTTATGATGCCTCAGGTGAATTGGCGCGAGCCGCGCAACGACCGGCGGCTGCAGGTCAACATGACCGCGCGCGCTTCCCTGGCCGGGGCTCGCCAGGATGAGCGCACCACGGAAACCAAGACGCGCAAGAGCTGACGGCTCAGCCTCCGGCACTTCTTTGCCTTGCAGGAATTGGCCAGGCTAACTATAGCGGTGGATTGTATTCCCTTATTTCCAATTCATTCCGCGACATTATCTTAACCGTGCCACGGCTTCCGCCACCCTCACCCCAAACTCTAGATCCATCTCGAAGCTTCCGCGCTCTCTTGCCCCTTCGAACGCCGCGATAAATCGCTGTATGATCGGCTGGCGGTTCTCAAGAAAATTCACCGCTCCAATCTCCTTCCCCTCTTTCTGGATCCACATCCGCCTCTCGGCGCGGTCTCCATACCCGCACACCACCTCGTCCGTTTCCGCGTCCGGCACGGCGTATTCTTTGGCGGCCAGCAAGTGCGACCCCAAGTTTTGATTCGCCGGCATCGAGTTCGGATCCTTGCGCTCCGGAACCACGAAGCGTCCTCCGAATCGCAATCCCTTCCCCCTATAAAACTCCCTTCGCCACTTCGTCACTTCGTCCAAAAAGCAATATTCGAAGTGCACTCCGGTAATCACTCCGCGGCGTTCCGCTTCCTTCTTCAAACTTTTGGTCTCTTGCGCATCCCTATCCCAAGGCTTCTCCGCCACTACGCTCATCCCCAGCGCAATGCTCGCTCTTACCGTGCCCGCCACGTGCGGCCCCGGCGGCAGGCACACCCAGGAGATTTCCGCCTTGGTCGCTCCCAGTGCCGTTTCGAGGCGCAGGCTCCATTCTTCTTCGCTTTCTCCATCTCGTCGCCGCGTCTCCCCCACAACCACGGTCCCGCGCCCCAGCGATTCCAGGGTGCCCTTCATTCGCGCGGCCCATCTTCCGCGCCCCACAATCGCGTATGCCAGCATCTTACTCATTCCCACCGACCCTTCGGCACAGTATCCGCGCAGATTTCACCGCGCTCACCACTTTCCCCGAAAACACATGGAACTCTCCCGGATTGCCCTCGCGAACGCTCAGGATTCTTCGGTCCTTCTCGGGATTATCCTCCACCACGCGAATGGTGAATCGCGACCCTAGATATTTCGCCTGGTTTGCTCGCGGCACGGCCAAGCTTGCATCCTCTCTCATGGCCTCAAATCTGGTGAATGCGAAAGGCCGAAACTCCGGCTCGTTCAATATCGACGCGTACGGTTCCGGCGCCGTTTCCTTCGCATCCAGCGTGGCCCAGTGATTCGTGTTTTTCGCCGATCCAAAGAGAGAGCGCCCCGAATTCCCGTAAGGATCGAAGGCCGTGAATGGCCCATCCACCACCACCAGCGCCACCCCGTGCAGCTCTTCAGGCAGTTCCATCAGTATTTTTTCCGCCACCTGATATTTCGCGCCCTGGAAGATTTTCCGGCTTTCGCCCAGCCCATAGGTGGCCCACACCACAAAATCGAATTCCTTTCGCATCGCTGGGGTAAACTGCTCTTGCCGAAACCGGATCTTGAGCCTCTGGATCTGCGCTTCCACCAATTCCCGCAGCCGCTCCGGATCGTAGATCTGCTCTTCCACTTCGTAGCAAGCACTGATAAATTCGAAATTCATCCACTCCGGGCGGCAGGCCCGCAGCGGAAGCCCGTGCCTTGCCATGATGGCTTCATACTCCTCGGGAGACGTTCGGGAGCCTTCCCTTGGTATGGCGTAATAATGCCTGCTGTTCCTCACGATAGCTGCGGCATATTCCCCGGCAAACTCCGCGCGCGCTTCATGGATTTCCTCGATGGTTTCTTCGCTTCGCGGGTAGTGGTAGCCCGCATGCACACGGTATTGATTGATCGCCGAGGCAGCTCGCAGCACCCCGAGCGGGTCAAAGAGTTCCACCTCATGCCCGGCTTCGGCCAGCCGTACGGCCGCCGTACCTCCATAGATTCCCGCGCCCGCAACCGCAATTCTCGCGCCCATCCGCTCTCCGCTCTATTCTCCGCCCTTCCTCACCGGGTCGAGCCGGCCTTCCCGTATTCGATAGTCTACCTGCCGCCAGCGGATCGTCTTCCGAAAAAAGCTGAGAACCCAGATCGTAAACGCAAATCCATCCCAAAAAAGAATCAGAGGCATCTGCTTCCACAGGCCCTTCTGCTTCAGCTCCTGCACTCCAATCAACCAGGTCTCCGCCACCCGTAGCAACGCGTACGTCCCCAGGTACGCCCAAGCTATCCTCGCCGACGGTCTCACGGCAATGGCCAGCAGCGACCATGCGAGTCCTTGTGTAAACACCAGTCCCATGTGTCCCCACGGACGCATGTGCCGCATTACCGTCATCCATCGCAGCCTTTTTTGGAAGAGTTGCCCGAGCGATTCGAAATCCGGCGATGTTTCCACCGCATAGGGCAGCAGGACCATCTCGCATCCCTGCTCCGCGATCAGTCTTCCCGTCAGGAGATCGTCCGCAGGCCGGTTCTCAATGGCCTGAAATCCGCCGAACCCCGCAATCCGCTTCCTCGTGGTCACAATCGTCTGCCCAAATCCGAATTTCACTCCGTCCAGCATCCACGCCGTCACGATCCCTGGATAAAAATCAGAGATCATCCCGATCGACTGCATGCTCTGGGTGAAGTTCTCTTCCTTCGTCGCCAAGTACAGACAGGTCACGCCTCCCACGTGTGGATCCCCCAGCGGGGCCACCACACTTCTCAGGTAATCCGGCCGGACCCGTACATCGCTGTCATTGAGCGCCACCACTTCAAATCGCGCCTCGCTCACCAGCTTTCCCAGCTTTGCCACCTTGTCATTTGCCGCTTCGTGACCCTGACTGTAGACGATGCGGATCGTTCGTTGGGGATGTTCCCGTGCCAGGTTCTCGATCACGGGAACGGAAGGGTCGCTGGGGTCATGGGCGCAAAAGATAATTTCGTATTCCGGGTAATCCAGCGCGCAGAAGCTCTCAAAATTTTCTTTGGCCCCGGCATCCAGTCCCCGCACGGGTTTCAGGATGCTCACCGGCGGGACAAAATTGCCAGCGGTCTTCCCCCAGGGAGGTTCTGGCTGGTGGAAAAATCTATAAGCACTATAAAGCGCCAGCAGGTAGTAAGCGAAGGGGAAACATGCCAGCGCGAGAATGGTGTGCTCGGCTACGCTTACACCCATGGACAAAATCTCCCTTGCCAGCCAAACTCATTTCCGAAAGCGCGCCCGCGGCGCTGCAACCAGATTCCACACGCGGTCTTCTCCTCCCACTCGATTCTTCTGCGGAATCCTAGACCTGCCGGCTGGTAGAAAAATCCCACGTTTACCCAAAAAAGAATAACACAAAGGCCAAGCCCGGCCCGGCGTACCGTTGTTCTCCGAAGCGGTCCATCACCGCTCTGGCCTTCAACACCTCGTCTCACTTTGGAATGTACCGGTACCCGTTCACATTTTGGTTCGGCGGGCCCTCTGGAGCTTGGGTATCGCAATCAGCGTAACGCGAAGCGAAATCGCCACCATCGCGCACGCCATCAGGGGATGGCCCGCCATGCCGGGAAGAAGCGATCCGGAGCACTTGGGAGCGCCTTCGGAATCAAGTAAACTGGCTTCTCATCCATCTCCATGACCTCCACACACTTCGCATGAAGCAGCCTCGCACTCCGGCCCCATTCTCGGCCCTCCACCTGAAAACTTTCATTCTTCTCTTCATCATTGTCACATTTGCCCCGCTGGGGAACGTCCTCCTTGGTCTCGGTATGAGGCGCATCGGCCCGGTCATCTCCTGGCAGCCCTCCGTGCTGGTTCGCGTGGCTGCCACCGTCCTCGTCTCGCCTTCCATCTGGACGGGCATCGCCTGCCTTCTCGCGTTTTTTCTTGCCTATACCCTCCTTCTCTCTTGGGCCGATTACAGCTATGTTCAGCCGGCTTCCTCCGCCTCCTACGCCGTCGTCGCCATCCTCGGCCATTACTTTCTTGGCGAGACCATCTCTCCACTTCGTTGGCTGGGCATCTTCGTCATCTGCCTGGGAGTTCTGGTTGTGGGGCGCACGCCTGTCAGCACCACCGCTCCGGCTTCGTCTTCACCCTCACCGGAGAAGCCATCATGATCGAATACGTCTACCTCTTTTTTATCGTTGTTGCGGGCACGTCGGGTGAGCTCTGCGTTTCCCGAGCCATGAAGCAAATGGGCGAGGTTCACGATTTTCATCCTGCGGCCCTCCTTCGATTCATCGCACACGCCCTGCGCTTGTTCTGGATGTGGCTGGGCGTGGCCTTGATGGCCCTGGCATTCTTCTCCCTGCTCCTTATGCTCTCCATCGAAAACGTCAGCTTCGTCGTCCCTGTCACCGCTCTCAGCTATCTGGCAGGGGCTCTTGGCAGCATTTTCTTCCTCAAAGAGCGGGTTACCACGCGCCGCTGGATGGGGGTTATTCTGGTTTGCGCCGGAGTCACCCTGGTTTGGCTGAGCCACCGTTAGGCTGGCGCAGCGGATTGCCGCTCACCGCCGCCCAGACTCAATTTTCCCAATTAATTTCGTGCAAATTCTCCAGTTTTTGATATACTCCCCTTCGCCATCCAGGGGCAAATGAATGGCAATGTGGTTCCGCTGCGTTATCCCTTTTGTTTTTAGCAGATTACGCGCTGCCCGAGATGATGCATCGCAGAGCCCAAAGTCTGCATCTGAGTCTTTGGGATCGATACTAAAGGTTTCCCAACCGGGAGAAGGTAGAAGCAATCATGTCTAAGACTATGGCTTCAGCAGAGACAGTAGGTGTGCGTTACACCGGCCGCGCCGCGCTGGATCGCGATCCGCTAGAGGACCGCCTCGAATTCACCTGCCCCCATTGCGGCACGAGGGGCAGCAAGTCTGCCCGGCGCCCCCGCGCTTCCTACCACTTCACCGATGGCTTCGTACAAGACCTCCAGGGCGAAGCAACCATCTGCCGGGGATGCAGGAAATCGTTGCGCATCGTTCCCGTCGTCCTTCTCTATGACCACGAGGAAAAGCGCCGCTTCCAGGATGTCTTCGCGCCGGTTGAACCCGCGCGTAATTGACCCGCCACCGACCTCGACCCGTGCTCCTGCCTCTCAGGATGCACGGCTCGGGTGCGGTCGCTTGTTTCCGGAAGTTGTCGCATCCTGCGCTCCGTCCTTTTCGCTTCGGTCGTCCCTCAGAGTCGTCACCCAGCCCAGTCGGCATCCAGTTCCAGATGGTCCCTCTCCAGTCCGGCGGTGATTTGGTCGAAGGCCTCTTCGACCGAATCGGCAAACTTGAGCACTTCCAATTCCTTCTGCGTCACCGTCCCCCTCCGCACCATTTCTCCGATGTTGAGCACTTTATCCCAATAGGCGCGGCCATAAATGAGAATCATGCGGTGGGAGGAGAGCTTTCCGGTTTGAAGCAGGGTCAGCATTTCCCAAAGCTCATCCATGGTCCCAAATCCTCCGGGAAATACGACCAGTGCTTTGGCGAGCTGGGCGAACCAGAGCTTGCGCATGAAGAAATAATGGAAGCAGAAATTCAATTCCGGAGTAATGTAGCTATTCGATTCCTGCTCGTGCGGCAGTTCGATACTCAGCCCGATCGAAGGTCCTCCCGCTTCCTTCGCCCCGCGATTCGCCGCCTCCATAATTCCCGGGCCTCCTCCCGAGCAGATCACAAACCTGCGCGGATTGTTCCCCAGCGTGTTCGACCACTCGGTCAGGCGTCGTGCCAGCCCCCGCGCTTCCTCGTAATAACGTGACATTCCCAGCGCCGAGCGCGCCTGCCTCAAGGCCTGCTTCTGCGCGCTGCCTCCTCCTTTCCCAAATTTTCTCTCCAGCGCATGCAGGCGCCGCTCGGCGCTCGCCCGCGGTTGCAATCGCGCCGAACCGAAGATTACGATCGTATCCGCCAGATTTGCCTGCCTCAACCGGACCAACGGATCGAAATATTCCGCCAGTATTCGAAGCGGTCGCGCCGGCGCGCTTTGCACGAACTTCTCGTCCTCATAGGCTAGTGGCGGCATTGCCGGATGCTTTTTCGGCGCCATATTTCTCCTTTTCCCTGGCTGCGGGGTCAGTGGGCCATTTTAGGCGACCGGGCACGGCGGACGCCAGCGGAGGCAACTGCACCTCGTCTGCCATGGCTCCCCTTGCTTCTCCCGGCTCGCCCCAACGCTGTAGGATGGTAGGGTGATGCGCTACCCTTCCCTCCCAAGCAGCTTCCTTCTCGCAACCCTCCTTTGCGTCCCCGCCCCTCTGCTGGCGCGGGCCCCCGCGGGTCCGATCCTTCCCCCCGCAGGGGCGCAGGATGGTTCATCCCGTGCCAAGGCGGTTCCACCCCAGGGTAATACCGGCGCGGGCGGCCAGGCGGCAGGACGAACCTCCAAACCCCGCCTCCGCATTCGTTCCAATCTTGTCACCACACCGGTCACTGTCTCCGATTCTTCCGGTGAACTCCTGCTCAATCTCTCGCAAAGGGATTTTCGAATTTTCGATAACGGCCAGGAACAAAAAATCCTCCATTTCGATCTTGGGGGAGTGCCGTTGGCAATTGTTTTTGTGGTGGAAGAAAGTTCACGCATCGAAGCGCTCCTTCCCGCCATCCGCAAAAGCGGTATCCTCTTCTCACAGACGGTCATGGGTCCCTACAGCAGGGCCGCGGTGCTCGGCGTAGACGATGGGGTCGTCGAGCTTCTGCGCTTCACAGGCAGCCGGGACCTCGTCCAGCACACCATCGAAAATCTGCAAGGGGGGTTGAGCGGCTTGCGGCTTTACGACGGATTGGCAAGGGCGGTCACCATGCTGGAATCCCAGCCTCCCCAGTACAAGCGCGTGATTCTGGCAGTCTCCGAAGGTGGTGATTCAGGCAGTGAATCCAAGTTGGGGGAAGTTTTGCGCGATGCCCAGCTCGCCAACATTACGATTTACACCATCGGCCTCTCCAGCACCGCCGCGCAGCTTCGCGCCCCCCCCAGCCAAGCAGAACCCATCCAAATGGGGCCACCCGGAACTCTGTCCGGCCCTTCCGTCCCGGGCGTCCCACAAACACCCTCGACCCAAGCGGCGGAACAGGGAAATATCAATTTGCTGGCTCTTGGCGTGTGGCTGGTCCAGCACGCCACTGCCATTGTCCGATCTCACCCGCTCGAACTGGCCAGCACCGCCACCGGTGGCCTCCACATCAGCACCTTTCGCGATCGCTCCATCGAGATGGCACTTGACAGGATTGGTGGCGAACTCCACGCTCAGTACACTCTCAGCTACCAGCCCCCGGCCGGCGAAGTCAGTGGCTTTCACGAAATCAAGGTGACTGTCTCAAAGCCTGATGCCACGGTCCGTACCCGCCCCGGCTATTATCTAACCCCGGCAGAAAATTGAGTTCCATTCGACGGCTATTCCGCCCCTTCACCCTCATCCAGCAGCGCCGCGGCGGCGGCAATGCGGTCGCCTTCCTCCAGGCGGAGCAGTCGTACGCCCTGAGTGGAGCGGCCGGCCTCGCGGATTTCACTTGAATGGACGCGGATGATCTTTCCCTGGCCGGTGATGATCATCACGTCGGATTCCTCACCAACCTGGAGTGTGGCCACCACCGTACCATTGCGTTCGGTGGTCTTGAGGTTGATCACGCCTTTGCCTCCGCGGCTGGTTACGCGATATTCCGCCAGGGGCGTGCGTTTGCCGTAGCCTTTCTCGGAAATGGTCAGCATGAGGGTGGTCAGTGCTTCGCGAATGGAATCGCTTTCCAGCTCTTCCAGGTCCCGCGTTTCCTTCTTGAATTCCTTTTTGATGATTTCGAAATCGGGCTGGACGGCGTCCATGCTCACAAGGTAATCCTCGGCGGCGAGATCCATGCCGCGTACCCCTCCTGCTTGCCTGCCCATGGCCCGGACTTCCGTCTCGCGGAAGAGGATGGCCTGGCCATCGTGCGTGGCGAGGAAGATCATCTGGCGGCCATCGGTGAGCCGCGCACCAATCAGCTCATCCTTCCCATCCAAATTGATGGCGATGATTCCGGTGGAACGCGGGTTGGAGAAATCGGAGAGCTCAGTCTTCTTCACGGTGCCACTGCGCGTGGCCAGAAAAACGTACTTCCCTGCTTCTTCCAGATTGCGGGCGGCTACCACGGCCGTCATGTGTTCGCCCTCCTGGAAGTGAACGAGATTGTTGATGGCCTTTCCCCGCGTGGCCGCGGCAGCTTCGGGAATTTCATAGACCTTCAGCCAGTACACGCGTCCCTTGTTGGTGAAGAGAAGAATAAAGCTGTGCGTGGAGGCTACGAAGAGATGCTCGACGAAATCCTCTTCGCGTGTCTTTGCGCCAATCCGGCCTTTTCCTCCGCGTGATTGGTGGCGATAGACGTCCACCGGCGTGCGCTTGATGTACCCCGCGTGGCTCACGGTGATGGCCATTTCTTCGTCTTTGATCAGATCCTCGAGCTTGATCTCTTCCACGCGATCCACAATCTGGGTTCGCCGCTCGTCGCCGTGCTTCTTGATCACCTCGCGCAGCTCGGCGATGATCACTAGACGCAGCTTCTTGTCGCTCCCCAGGATGGATTTCAGCTCCGCAATGAGTTCCTGGATCTCCTTCAGTTCCTCCAGGATCTTTTCGCGCTCCAGTTGCGTGAGCCTGTGGAGCTGCAGATCAAGGATCGCTTGGGCCTGCCGGTCACTGAATTCCCAGCGCTCCACCAGCCCTTCCTTGGCTTCTTTCGGGCTCTTGCTCCTCCGAATCAATTTGATGATCTCATCCAGGTGATCCAGAGCCTTTTTGAATCCCAGCAGAAGATGCTCGCGCTCCTCGGCCTTCCGCAGCTCAAATTGCGTGCGCCGCCGTACCACCTCTATGCGGTGTTCGATGAATAACCGGAGCAGCTCGAGCAGTCCCATCTCCTTCGGCTGCCCGCCCACGATCGCCAGCAGGATCATGCCAAAGGATTCCTGCATCTGCGTGTGCTTATAAAGTTGGTTCAGGATCAGCTGCGGCTCTTCGTCGCGCTTCACCTCGATCACAATCCTCATCCCGTCACGGTCGGATTCGTCGCGAACGTCGGAAATGCCTTCAATTTTTTTGTTTTGGATGAGACTCGCTATGTTTTCGATCAGCCGGGCCTTATTCACCTGGTAGGGCAGCTCGGTGACCACAATATTTTCCCGCTCCTTGCCCGCTTTTTCGATCGAGGCTTTGGCGCGAACCTGAAACGAACCACGCCCTCCCTTGTACGCGTTCTCGATTCCTTCACGCCCAAAGATGTATGCACCGGTCGGAAAATCCGGTCCCGGCACTAGTTTCATTACTCTCTTCAGTCCGGCTTCCGGCTCCTCGATCAGCAGGATGGCGGCTTCCACAATCTCGGTCAGATTGTGCGGAGGGATGTTGGTGGCCATTCCGACCGCGATGCCGGTGCTTCCATTCACAAGCAGCGTTGGAACGCGCGTGGGCAATACGGTTGGTTCGGTGGTGGATTCGTCGAAGTTCGGGATGTGATCAACCGTGTCCTTCTCGATGTCCTCCAGCATCTCCTCGGAGATGCGGGCGAGGCGAGCTTCCGTATACCGCATGGCGGCCGGAGGATCGCCATCCACCGAGCCGTAATTCCCCTGCCCATCGATGAGCTGATAGCGCATGTTGAAGGGCTGGGCCAGCCGCACCAGCGCGTCATATACCGGCGCATCGCCGTGAGGATGGAATTTGCCGAGAACTTCTCCTACGATTTTCGCGCATTTTCGATAGGGCCGCGAAGACATGAGGCCAAGCTCGTACATGCCGTAGAGGATGCGGCGCTGCACGGGTTTCAGCCCGTCGCGCACGTCAGGCAGCGCCCGGCCCACAATTACGCTCATCGCGTAATCGAGATACGACTTCTTCATCTCGGCTTCAATGTCCACCGGGGTCAGAATCTGTTGCGAGATTATCTCGTCGGCCATATGTCCTCGTTCTCCGTCGGTTTCGGTTATCCGGGCGATTTGCGCAACGCGGGGCTGCGCGAGATGACGCACTCTTTCACCGATTCAAATGCCGCGGCGCTATTGGAAAACCGCTGCGGCGCGAAATGAGCTTCCAGCCCTCCAACAAATGCCTGCGCTGCAGCATCGTCCGGCGCTTCAAAGGCTACGCCCTGGTCAAGGTTCGGCGCCTCGGTGGCCACCGCGCGGAATCCCGTGCAGGAAAGGCCCTTGAGTCCGGGTAAAACCCGAAAAGTCAGCTGGTAAAACACGTCACTCTTCCCCCGAATACCACCGCTTCATCCGCAATCGGATGGCAGGCCAGTCCGGGCTCCGCTCCCGCTTTGTCCCCACCACCGCCTCTGCCTCGCCCGAAATCCCTCCCGCACCGCTGCCCATCTAGATATCCAGGTTCACCACGTCGAGCGCATTCTCCTCGATGAACTTCCGGCGCTCCTCAACGTTTTCACCCATGAGCGTGGCAAAAATATGCTCAGCGGCCACCGCGTCTTCCATGCGAACCTTCAGCAGCGTGCGAGTCTCGGCGTTCATAGTGGTGGACCACAGTTGTTCGGGATTCATCTCCCCAAGCCCCTTGAATCGCGTAATAGCGAATTCCTGCTTGGTGTCTTCCAGCACATAGGCCAGCAGGGCTTGCGCGGTTTCTTTCCGGGTCTTGGTCCCGTCGTGAGTGATGATATAGGGTGGCTTATCCAGATCACGCATGGCTGCGCGCAGCGCCCGCAGCCGCTTCACTTCAGTGGTCCCGGCCAAGGACCAGTTGATGCGCCGCTCGTTCCCGTTTTTCAGGACAATCTCGTATAGGCTGTGCTCCTCGTCAAAGGCTATTTCTGCCTCCGCACTCAGCTTCTCCTTGTCGATGCGCTTCGCAAACTCCTGAATCTTTTTCTTATCCGCAAAATCCGCCTTTTTCTCGAATTCGCTCGATGCCAGCAGATCGATCAGCCGCACATCCCGCAGGCGCCGCGCTAGTTTGGCCGAGGTCTGTTCGTATTCCTGCACCTTGAGCAGGAATTCGGTCAGCCGCGCCCCGTCAAATTCCCACGCCTTGCTTTGAACCACGTGCTCCTCGGTGGCCCGGTTCATCAGCTCACGTGAGAATTCCCGTTCGTCGCGGATGTATCGGTCTGTCTTGCCCCGCCTCACGCGGAAGAGAGGGGGCTGCGCGATGAAGAGGTTTCCATGATCGATCAGCGCCTGCATGTGCCGGAAAAAAAAGGTGAGCAGGAGTGTGCGAATGTGGCTTCCATCCACGTCCGCGTCGGTCATCAGAATAATCTTGTGATACCGCAGCTTCCCGGGATCAAAATCGTCTTTGCCGATGCCCGTGCCCAATGCGGTGATGATGGCGCGAATTTCCTCGTGCCCGAGCATCTTGTCGTACCGCGCCTTTTCAACGTTGAGGATTTTGCCTTTCAACGGAAGGATCGCCTGGTAGCGGCGGTCCCGGCCGCTTTTTGCCGAGCCGCCCGCTGATTCTCCCTCCACCAGAAAAAGCTCGCAGCGGGCCGGATCACGCTCCTGGCAATCGGAGAGCTTCCCGGGCAGCCCGCTGGAATCCAGCGCGGACTTGCGGCGGGTGAGCTCGCGCGCTTTGCGGGCCGCCTCGCGGGCACGGGCAGCGTCAATGCATTTGCCGATAATCCGGCGGGCTACAGAGGAGTGCTTTTCGAAATATTCTCCCAAATGTTCGTTGACGAATCCTTCCACCGTCCCTTTAATGTCGCTATTCAACTTGCCTTTGGTCTGCCCCTCAAATTGCGGCTGCGGCAGCTTCACCGATACGACGGCCACAAGGCCTTCGCGCACATCATCTCCGGTGATCGAGACGGCGTCTTTGCCGTCTTTCAGCATGCCGAACTGGCTGGCAGAATAATTGATCGTCCGGGTGAGCGAGCTGCGGAAGCCGGCAAGATGCGTGCCGCCATCGGCGGTATTGATGGTATTCGCAAAGGAAAAGACGTTTTCGGCGTAGGCGTCGTTATACTGCAGCGCAACCTCAATCTCCACGTTCTCGCGTCTGCCCTCCATGTAGATCGGGCTGTCGTGCAGCGTCTGTTTTCCGCGGTTCAAATGCTTCACAAATTCAGAGATGCCACCTGAAAAACGGAACTCTGCTTTCTTGTCGCTGCGTTCGTCCTGCAGCGTAATCTTCAGACCTTTGTTGAGGAAGGCCAGCTCACGAAGCCGTTGGGAGAGCGTATCAAAACTGAAAATACCATTGCCAAATATTTCCGGATCCGGATGAAAGGTAATCTTGGTCCCGGTCTTGTGCGTCTTGCCGGTGACCTTCAACTTCGATTTCGGCGCTCCCTGCTCGTATTCCTGCTCCCAGACCTGGCCCTCCCTCCAGATCTCCAGGTCGAGCCAGTCCGAGAGGGCGTTCACCACCGAGACTCCCACCCCGTGCAGGCCCCCGGATACCTTGTAGGTGTCGCTATCGAATTTGCCGCCCGCATGCAGGACGGTCATCACCACTTCCGCCGCGGGCTTTTTCTCGGTGGCATGCATGTCCGTCGGAATGCCGCGGCCGTTATCGATCACCGTCACCGAATTCTCTTCATGCACAAGCACGTTGATCTCGTCGCAATACCCGGCCAGGGCCTCGTCCACAGAGTTATCCACCACTTCCCAGACCAAGTGGTGCAGCCCCAGTTCACCCGTCGACCCGATGTACATTGCCGGCCGCTTCCGGACCGCCTCAATGCCGCCAAGGACCTTTATCGACGTGGCATCGTACCGATGGCCAGCAGCCTTGCCCGCTGCATTCTCTTTTTCTGCCATGTCTCGGGCTCTCCTCTATTTCGTGCTCGGGAAGGCGGCGCCCGCTGCAGCGAACGCTGGTTGCCCGCCCATTGGCTTCCTTCCCACACGGGAAAGTAAGCTCGAAGGGTTCCACTGCTTCATCCCGCCCGCGACTGGCGGGCGCGGCGAAGGCTTGCTGGCCTTGGTGGCCAAAGTACAGGCCCAGAAGTCTCGCCGGCAAAACCGCTCCGGGAAACTTCCAAGCCCTTCCTGCAAACGGCTTAGGGAAGGATGTGCAAGTCTCCATTTTACCGAAAATTCGGCCATTACTCAAGCGATGAAGGCACCTTTAGCTAGCTATAAGTGCTTTGCTTACTGTTATTTACCAATACATGCGGACCCGCATGTTCACGCTCGCTTTCGGCCTGCGGCGCAAGCCGGGCGGAGGCTTAAAAATAAAACATACTACTTGATATCAGCCCCGGAATTTGTACGGAATTTTTGTCTTTCCCCCGCAAAGGAAATGGCGCTTCGGTTGTCCCCCATGGGTTTCCCGGCTATCATAGAGTGCACAAGGAACGATAGAATCAGGAGGATCCTGACGTGGCACGCTCTAGTGATGTGGTGGGCGGAATCTTCTCAACTGCGGGAATTCTGCTGCTCTTGACGAAGGTGTTTGGGCATTGGTTATTTGGCTTGCAGACAAAAGGACATAATGGCTGGTTCCTGGTTGGAGCGGCGGTGCTGACTCTGATAATTGGCAGCTACGCGCTCGGCGATCCTGCCGCTTTGCAAAAGAAGAGTTTTCGCCACTAGTCCGGCCTGATGCGGTCTGGTCGCGCCAGCCCGGCATCAGATCCTCATCGGCATGACCACATAACGGTAGCGGCAGGTTTCGTCCGCCAACGGGCGGAGTTGCCCGGCCGATTGCTCGTCTTTGAATTCCACCGAGACGGGACCGTCAGCCGCCACGGTGAGGAAATCAAGCAGGTAATCGGCGTTGAAGCCAATACTGAGCGGATCCCCCTTATACTCCTTGTCAATGGCTTCTTTTGCTTCCCCGTATTCGGGGCTTGAGGCGGAGATCTCCACCCCTTCTTCGGCGAGCATTAGTTTCACGGCGCGGGTCCGTTGATCGGCGAGTTGCGAGACGCGCCGCAGCGCGTCATTCAGTTCCCCGCGCTCGATCACCACCTTCTTGTTCGCATCGCGTGGAAGCACCGCCTCGTAATTGGGGAATTGCCCGGTAAGCCGGCGGGAGGTCAGCAGCCGGTGCCCCACCCGGAAATAAAGGTGGCTGTCATCCTGCCCGAAATCAAGTGGCGCGTCTTCTTCCGCTTCCGCCACCAACCTTTGCACCTCCGCCATAGCCTTCCTGGGGATGGTCACTTTCACATCGCTTGCGATGCCGGCAATTTTGTGGTCGCATTCCACCAGGGCCAGCCGGTGGCCGTCGGTGGCCACCATCAGCATGGTGTTCGGCTTCAGCACCAATTGGGCTCCATTCAGCGTGTAGCGGGACTCCTCGGATGCGATTGCGTACACCGTCTTGCTGATCAGATTCGCGAGCATAGCCGCTGGAATTTGCAGCAACGTGCTTGGGAACGAGGGCAGCGTGGGGAAGTTCTCCCGAGAAAGGCCCACCATCTTGTAGGTCTTGCGGTCGCAGGTGATCTGTACGGAGTGGTTCTCGAGCAGCTTGAACTTGATGTCCTCCTCGGGGAGTAAACGCACAATTTCCAGAAGCTTCTTCGCCGGAATCGTTCCCGCCCCTTCTTTTTTCACCTTCGCATCACAGGACGTGCGAATGCTGATTTCCAGGTCGGTGGCTATTATTGTCAGTCGCCCGCCCGCCGCTTCCAGCAAAAGATTCGACAGGATGGGGATGGTCGTCTTTCTCTCCACAACACCCTGTGTGAGTGAGATTTCGCGCAGAAGATCAAATTTTTTTACCGTGAATTCCATAATCGTTCCGCCCTCGCCGGATTCTCTCTCGCTGCTACTCTACTGCTTTTTTAGAATAGTAGAAATGAATTATATAACCGTAGCCGCCGGAGCTGTGGATTCAGTGGATTGCCATCCAAAGCCCCTTCTTTCACAGGGATAGCCGCTGGAAAATTTTGTGTACATTCGCACCGGCCTCTGGAAAATCGCCTCATTTCCTGTCTCCTCTAAATTTCATTCACACCAAACCACAGCATATCCACAAGCCGCCGCTGGTTTCCTCTCACCTCGCATCCAGATTTCTAGTGGAACGAATCCAGCAGGCGATTGATCGTTTTGTTCAGTTCTTTATCCGCCTGTCGCAGCGTTTCAATCTTGTGGATGGAATGCAGCACTGTGGTGTGGTGCTTTCCTCCGAATTGCCTTCCAATCTCGGGCAGCGAGGCTGGCGTAAGCTGCTTCACCAGGTACATCGCCACCTGCCGGGGAAACGCAATCGCTTTCGAATTGCTTCGCATCTTCAGGTCGGAAAGCCTCAGGCCGTAGTGATCCCCCACGCGCTTTTGTATGTCTTCGATTGAGACGCGCTTCTCCTGGGTATCGATCACGCTGCGGAGCACCTGCTGGGCGGTGCTCAGAGTCAGATTCGCCCCGGTCAGCGAGGAATACGCCAGTAGCCGGATCAGGGCTCCCTCCAGCTCCCGGATGTTGGATTTGATCGAGCGCGCGATAAATTCCGCCACATCGTCAGGGACCGGAATCCGCTCGCTTTCCGCTTTCTTCTGCAGGATGGCGATCTTGGTCTCGAGGTCCGGCGGCTGAATATCAGCGATCAGCCCCCATTCGAAGCGCGATCGCAGGCGCTCCTCAATTGTGGAGATCTCCTTGGGCGGGCAATCGCTGGAGATGATGATCTGCTTTTGCAGATCGTAGAGCGCGTTAAAGGTATGGAAAAACTCTTCCTGGGTTCGCTCCCGCGTGGCAATGAATTGGATGTCGTCCACCATAAGTACGTCCACACTTCGGAATCGGTCACGGAAATTGGCCATGCGATCGAAGCGCAGCGACGCGATAACCTCGTTGGTAAATTTTTCCGCGCTCACGTACATCAACCGCATCAGAGGATTCCTCTTTTTCACCGCATGCCCGATCGCCTGCATCAGGTGCGTCTTGCCCAGCCCCACTCCTCCGTAGAGATAGAGAGGGTTATAGGATTTCGATGGCTGCTCCGCCACCGCCTGCGCTGCCGCATGGGCAAACTGGTTGCTGGCTCCTACGATGAAGCTATCGAAGGTGTAGCGCGGGTTCAGCTGTGGGCAGATCGAATCGAAATCCAGCTTGGTCTGTGAGCTCGCCACGGGCGCCGCTGGCTCCGGCTCCGAAGTGACGAAGTCCAGCTTTGTCCCCTGGATGCTCAGCTCGGCCAGCACAGCCTCGATGATCTGCCCGTAGGTTTCGGTCAGGCGCTTTTTGAACAGCCGGGTGGGTACGCGAACCAGCATGCGTCCGGCACCGGCTTCCTCCAGGCGCGTGGGGCGAAACCAGGTGGCAAAAGTGTGTGGATTTACCCGCCGTTCCAAACATTGCAGCACTTTATCCCAATTATTCATTGCAAAAACCATCCCCTCAGGATTTCCACTGGTGTGGAAAAAATGTGGAAAACCTGTCTTAACCGTTCTTCATGCTTCGTAGGTTACAGGGTACACTCTCGGAAGATTCCCAAGGCGGTTGCCCCCAACCGCTCGTTCCAGTCTTCCGTCCTGCCTGCTTCCACAAGTGTTCTCAGTGCTCCGCGATTCTGCACAAACGGAAGCAAAGGAGCAAGAGAAAACTTGGAAGAAGAACCGCACAGGGCGCACACAGTATTCACAGTTTATCCACAGGCCGTCTTTAGGGAGCAAAAGCGCTGAAATTCTATCTGGGCCGCAGGAACTCGTAAACTCCCAGAGGATCGCAGGTAATCAGTACTCGCTGGGGTTCAATCTCGATGGCGCGCGGATCCAAGTGTGCGCCATCGGGCGAAAAGACCCGGTAGGTGGCGCGGCGAATTCCTTCGCGATCGAACACCACCAGCTCATTGCCCACGGCAATCCAGGTATCTTCGCTTTTAGGATCCACGCCAAGGGCATTTATGATCGGGTTGAGAGCTGGCGTGGCGTCCTGTTTGTCCTGCCGCTGAATTTCGCGTCGCGCGGCGTGCGCGGCAGGCTCAAACTCCAGTGTGGCCAGCGTCATTTCCAGTTTACCCCAGCCGTAGCGATCGTATTTGCGAACCGTCGGCTCGGGGAAATAGGTGAAACCATAATAGACGTGACCAGCGGCGTCTGTGGCGAGCTGCCCGAAATTCACATAACGGTTGACCAGTGGATAATCGGCAATCTCGAGCATATCCCCGAAGCCACGGAGGCGCTTGCCCGACTTCACGTCGTAGACGTCCACCAACTGGCTGCTCCGCGTGCTCGAGACCGCCGCTTCATCCTTGCCGAGCGCCACCACCGAAAGCGGAGCCATCACAGGAATCGTGGTCTCGGGTTTCCCATCCGCACTATAAATGCGGATAGCATTCCCTCCCCGGTCGGCGATATACACCTGCGATTTGGAATCCACATCGAAATCATCGGCGAACACCAATTTGCCGCCTCCGCCTGACACCGGAAACTCACCGGAGGGCTTTTCATCGCGCGAAAAGACAGAGAGAAACGTCGAGCTCCCGGCCAACAGGTAATACCGCCCCTCCGCATCGCGATGCAGGGCCCTTGCGCCCGGGCCGATCGAGGGAAACAGCCGCCGATTGGCATTCAGGGCGACTTCGGGATTGTGTTCCTGTGCGGTGCGCCCCACTCCCGCCAGCAGCGCGAGCGCCGTGAAGATCCATACTCCCTTCCGCAAATTTCTGATCGGTCGCATTCTTTCTGCCTCGGTCCGTGCCGGAGGCACACCCGCGGCGGATTCCCCTTTGGCTCACTCGATCCGATAAGCTTTTCTCTGGATCAAATTGGCCCGCCCGGTCTGCTCGTCAATTTCGAGCAATACGGTGTTCATGCGGATATCCTTCTCGGCCACGCTGAATCGCGCTGGCATTCCATCCAGAAACTTCCGCACAATCCCTTCCTTTTGCATGCCGATCACGGAGTCGTGTGGGCCGGTCATGCCCACGTCGGTGATATAGGCCGTGCCGTTGGGGAGCACGCGCTCATCCGCAGTGGGAACGTGGGTGTGTGTGCCCAGTACCGCGGAAACCCGCCCATCCAGAAACCAGCCCATCGCCTGCTTTTCGGAAGTTGCCTCGGCATGAAAATCCACCACGATCACTTTTACTTCCGGTGGGACCAACGCCAGCTCGCGTTCCGCGGTGTGAAAAGGGCAATCCAGTGGGGTCATGAACGTCCTGCCCTGCAGGTTCAGCACTGCATAGCCCGTGCCCTTCTGCGTGCGGCCCACAAAAAGCCCGCTGCCCGCTGCGCCATGTGGAAAATTGGCCGGCCGCAGCAAGCGCGGTTCGTGCGGCAGGAACTCTTTTATCTCCTTCCGATCCCAGATATGATTTCCCCCCGTGATCACTCCTATGCCGGTGGAAAGAATATCCTCGGCAATGCCAGGAGTGATGCCGAAACCCGCTGCGGAGTTTTCTCCATTGGCAATGGCGAGGTCCACCTCGAGTTGCGTGAGCAGGTCGGCTGCCCGGTCCTCGACGATCTTCCTGCCCGGAGCGCCAACAATATCTCCGATGAACAATATGCGCATGAGTTAACTCGGAATCCCTTTCCGGCCGTTGCTGCTGGGCTGGGGCGCCTCGCCTCCGCTGGGCGTCTTCGCACCCCTGCTGAATTCTACGCCTCTTCGGCCTAAACTTGCAGGATGTCGCCATCCTTCGCCACCATTTCGTACAAAATCGGGTTTACAAAGAAGCCCAGAAACATCCTGGAAATCAGCCCGGCGACGATGACGATGGCGAAGGGCTTCTGCGTATCCGAGCCGATTCCCGTAGATAGCGCGGCGGGCAGCAGGCCGAAGCAGGCGACCAGCGCCGTCATCATGATTGGGCGCAGCCGCAGCAGCGATGCAGATCGCGTCGCTTCCCGGATGCCCTTCCCTTCGAGCCGCAGCTTGTTGATATAGGAGACCAAAATCACAGCCGTTTCCACCGAGACGCCCATCAGGGCCAGCAAGCCAAGAATCGACGATACGCTGAACGGCGTGTGCGTCAGCTTCAGCGCGATGAGCGCCCCCACTGGCTCCGTCATCACCACGCCCAGCGCAATCGTGACCGGAAACTTGAAATTGCCATAGAGCGCGAACAAAATCAGAAAAATCAGCACTGCCGCGAGCGGCCCGATCACCGCCAGCTGCTGCCGTGCCTCCAGCAATTCACTATATTCTCCGCCCCAGGTGATGCGGTATCCCTCCGGAAGCGGCCCGAGCGCTTGGGTGACGGCCCGCTGCCCGGCCGCCACCGCGCTGGCTAGGTCCCGCCCTTCCACGCTGTATTGCACACCGATGTAGCGGGAATTATCTTCCCGATAGATAAACGAGGCGCCAGTGCTCTGCTGTATGTCGGCCAGCTCGCGCAGTGGAATCTGCTGGCCCGCAGGCGTCCCGACAAGCAGATCCCCGATGGCCGCCGGGCTTTGCCGGAACTGCGGCTCCATGCGCACCACCAGGTCGAAGAGCTTTTCCCCTTGAATCACCTGGGTGGCCGCCTGCCCGCCCACCGCCGCCTGGATCACGGCTTCCACGTCGCCCACATTGATGCCGTATCGGGCAATCTTTTCCCGGTCGGCTTCGATGATCAGGCTGGGCTGGCCAAGCTCGCGCACCACCGTCAATTCCGTGAAGCCGGGCACCCCAGCCAGCGCTTTCTTGATGGTGAGGGCACTGTTTTGCAGCACGGTAAGGTCTGGCCCATACACCTTCACGGCCAGCGCGCTTTTCAGCCCTGTAAGCGCTTCGTCCACGGCATCTTCCGCCGGCTGGGTGTAGTTGTATATCACTCCCGGATAAGCGCGGAGCTGTGCATCAATCGAATCGATCAGCTGCTGCTTGGTGTGTATCGAGCCGTGCGCCCATTCCGAATCTTTGTACGGGTGCAGGCCCACATAAAATTCGCAGTTGAAGAATCCTGTGGGGTCGGTGCCATCGTCGGGCCGGCCCAATTCGCTCCCCACATCGGTGACCTGCGGATAGCTCTTGAGGATCGCCCGCACCTTGGGCGCAAATTGGGCCGCCTCCTCGTAGGAGATGGTGTAGGGAAGCGTGGCGCGCACCCATAGTGCTCCTTCATCCAGATGTGGCATGAACTCCGCGCCGATGAAGGGAATCAGCATGAGGCTGCCCACAAAAATCAGGCTGGCAACGACCAGGCTTCCCTTTGGGTGGGCCAGACACCAATCCAGTTGCCGCGCGTATTTTTCTCTCAGCCATTCGAATGGGCGGTTCACCCGTTCTTTCACTCCCCCGCGGAAAAAATAGGCGGCTAGCACGGGAACCAGCGTGAGTGTGAGCACCAGCGCCCCCACCAGCGCCAGCGACATCGTGTCCGCCATCGGGTGGAAAAGCTTTCCCGAGGGGCCATGCAGCGCGTAGATGGGGATGTATCCGGCGATGATCACCGCTACCGAATAAAAAATCGGGCGGTCCACATCCCGCGCGGCGCCCAGAATCACTTCCTGCAGGTTATAGTCCTGCCCGGCGCGCTCTCCCAGCTCGCGGTAGATGTTTTCCACCATCACCAGCGTGCCATCAATGATGATTCCAAAATCAATGGCTCCGATGGAGAGCAGATTGGCCGGTATGCCGCGCGCGTGCAACAGGATGAACGCGAAGAGCAGCGCCAGCGGTATCGTCAGCGCGACGATAATCGCCGCGCGAAAACTCACCAGAAAAAAGATGAGGACGATCAGCACCAGAATCATCCCGCGCACCAGGTTCGCCTCTACCGTATCGGTGGTCAGGCGCACCAGGTCGCTGCGATCGTAATAGGGGTGAATCTTCACGTCCGGAGGAAGCACGGTGCGATTCAATTCGGCAGTCTTCGCTTCGACGCCCCGCAGCACGTTCTGCGTCTGTTCGCCGCGGCGCATCAGGATGACGCCTTCTACCGCATCGTTATTGCCGTTAAAACCGAAAATACCCAGCCGCGGAGCTCGCCCGATCACCACCTGGCCCACGTCTTTCATGCGCACCGGGACGCCATTCACGCTTCCCGCAAGGATGTTTTCAATATCGCGGGTATCGCGAACCAGCCCCAGCCCGCGGACATAGTAGAACTGGCCACCCTGGGAATAAAAACCGCCGCCGGCATTGGCGTTATTCAAAGAGAGCTGCTGGATGATCAGCGGCACAGTGAGGTGGTAGCCATAGAGGCGCGCCGGGTCCAGCAGCACCTGGTATTGCATCACCGTGCCTCCAAACCCGGAATCGTCCGCTACGCCGGGTACGGAGCGGTAGGCGCGCTCGATCACCCAATCCTCCAGCGTCTTCAATTCCTGAGGCGTGCGATCCGGGCTTTCAATCACATAGCGATACACAAGGCCGCTGGGGCTGAAGAGCGGCGCCAGCGAAGGCTGCACCCCCGCTGGCAACTGCGCTTCCCCAATGCGCTCGAACACCACCTCCCGTGCAAAGTAATCGTCGGTGCCTTCTGTGAAGGTCAGGCGGAGATCAGAGAGTCCGTAAAGCGAAATCGAGCGCATCACTTCCAGATTCGGCACACCGTTCATCTGCAGCTCGAGCGGCAGCGTCACCAACCGCTCAATTTCCTCGGCGGCATGGCCGGGCCACTGGGTGATCAATTCGGCCATCGGGGGCGAAAGATCAGGATAGGCGTCCACCGGCATGCGCTGAAACGAAACGGCGCCTGCCACGGCCACGAACGCAACCATCATCAAAACCAGAAACTTCTGTCCCAGCGCGAATTGAACTATGCGATGAATCATTCCCGGTTTTCTCCCGTTCTCTCCGCGGCTGCTTTCATTTTTGCAGTGAATTGGCAAATTGCAGGAAGAGGCTGCCATCGCCTGCCACGCGATCACCCGTCTGAATTCCGGCGAGAATCTCGGTCTTCCCGTTCTGGCTGGCCCCAATCTTGACCAGCCGCCTGGCAAATTGCTCGTTGCCCTGTGCGTCTTTCCCCGCATCCACGTAGACAAAGGGCATATTTTCGCTATCGCGCAGCACAGCCGAATCGGGTAGCGCCAGGGCATTGTCCCGTTGGCCCGCCGCCACCTGTGCGGTCACATACATATCTCGCCGCAGCTCTTTCCGGGGATTTTCCACCACGATTCTGGCCTGTGCTGTCCTCGTGTTCGGATCCAGCGCCGGACTGAGAAACGATATTGTTCCCCGGAAAGCCTCCGGATAAGCGTCTGAAGTGATTGTGACGGGCTCGCCCAACTTCACCGAAGCGAGGTCAGTCTGATAAACATTCGCCAGCACCCATACCGTCCTGAGGTCGGAGATCGTAAAGGCCTGTGTGGCCCCTGCCTGTAGCAGTTGGCCTGGCGAAACCAGGCGCTCCACCACTTCTCCCCCGATCGGAGCGAGCAGGGGGATCACGGGTGAGGGAGGCAGTTTGGCAAGAGCGGCGGGATTGGGGACGCCCAGGATCCGCAGTGTCTGTTCGGTGGCCTCCCGGTCGGCACGGGCCTGATTACGATCGGATTCGGCCTGTAGCAGATCCCTTTCCGCGATCGCGTGATGTGAATACAGATCCTGGGCGCGCGCGTAGTTCTCATCCGCCACGTGATAGCTATCCTGAGCCTTCAGATACGCCGTTCTTGCTTGCGCAAAGTCTGGACTGCTGATTTCGAGAAGCGTCTGGCCCTTTTTTACGAAATCCCCGGGCTGCACCAAAATCCGGATCACCGGCCCACCAACGGGGCTGATCACCGGCGTGGTGAGGAAGGCGTTGTAGGCTACCGCCCCAGTCAGGCGGAGGGATTTCCTGAGCGTGGAAGGAGCGGCAGTAACCACCTGGACGTGCGCCATCTGGGCGGGTCGCACGGTGAAGAGTTCCGCGCTATCGGCCGCCGTGCCTTTCCCTGAAAAAGACGTCATCTGATCCGCGGATCGTTCCACCCCGCCGCTGCATCCGGCCAGCACCACCAGAGCGAGCGCGGTTACGGCCAGCACCATTCCTGCGCAAATTTTCCTGATCATGGCAGCTTCCTTGTCCCCACGGACACTTTCAATTGCTCCAGCGCGAGCACGTAAGCCGCCAGCGCCTGCCTGTACGCCAGCTCCGTTGCCCGATAGCTTCGCTCCGCATCCAGAAAATCCAGCAAGCTCGCGGCGCCGCGGCGATAGGCGTATTCGCTGATATCCCGCGATTGCCTGGATTCCTCGCGGTAGCCCGAGGTGTAGAGGCCGACGATCTGATCGTCGGTACGCATATTTTCATAGCTAGTGATCACGTCGCTCATCACCTGTTCGTTGGATTCCTTTTCCAATTCCTGGCTCTGCGTGATGGCATAGCCAGTCCTCGCAATCTCTCCCTGGTTGCGATCGAAGATCGGTAGCTCGAAATTGACGAAGACCGATGCAGAATTGAGTGCGCTGACGTGCGTATAGTCGAATTGTCCGGTCACGTCCCTTTTCCCATTCGCCTTCGCCAGTTGGTAGAGGCTCTGCGACGCGATCACGCTTTGCTGCGCCGCGCGAAAGTCCGGCCGATTCTGGATGGCCAGCAACTCAAATTGCTCCACTTTCCCCTTCTCGGGTTGGTACTGCAGCTCGCCCGCCACGTCGTAATCCGGCGGCACCGATTCGAATCCCACCAGCTGGCGTAGGCTAGCCAGTGCCTGTGCCCGGGCCAGACGGGCGGCGGAGACATCAGTCTGAAATTGGAGCAGTTGCAGCTTGATCTTTAGATAATCTCCCTCGCTGATATCTCCTGCCTTGTAACGGGAATTGCTGATGTCCACGGTGCCTTGAAAGCTTTTCAAATCCTGCAGAGCGAAATCCAGCGTGCTCTCGGCCAGCAGCACATTCACGAATTGCGAGGCCACATTGAATTGCAGTGTACGCTCGTTATCTGCCACCAGGGATTTGGTCACCGCGGTCAGATCCTTTGCCGCCTGCAGCCGGTGCTGCCTCTTTTGTCCACGCTCAAACAGGTAACTCAACCCCAAATCAAACTGTGCACTCTGGTCAATGTAACTTGGGGAAAAGGCGCTCGGATTGAACAAGGGCAAGAACTGCGCATCGGAGAGCAGCACAGGGTTAGGACGGAGGTTAGCCGTAATTTCCTGCGCTTCGCTCTGCTGGATCGAGGTTCGAGCCGCCTGCAAGGCATGGTTGTGTGCCTCGGCTAGCGTCAACGCATCTTCAAGCGTGATTTTCCGCAGCCCGGGCGATTGCCCCCAGAGGCTGTTTGAACAAAGCAAGAGCATTAACAGCGAACTGCACAAAATTATGCGACGCATAAAGTGTTTACTCCCCCTGTTGCCCAAGGCAATTTGAGAGGTGGATGAAGCGCGCCGAAGCGCCGGTCGTTTTGGTTGGTTACGCGGTGGGTGGAGCTCGAGGCGAAGTAAGGCGGATGGCCGGAGCGATGGAAGCACGAGGCTCTTTCACTGCTAGCTCGCCTTCCACTTCACCAAAGCAGGGAGTACGGTTCACCGTCAGCGGACGCTCCATCGGCTGGTGGCTCAAATGGCAGACGGAGCAATTGGCTTCCGAATTTCCCTGGTGATTGTGCCAAATACCGCCGGCGAGCACGGTGACCAGCAGCAGCGCCAGCAGAGCAGCTGTGAAGAATGGCAGCAGCGTCAATCGCCGCTGGAGCACGGGTTGGAGTCTTCGACCCAAGTTCGTCCTAGCCAATTCAAATAGTCTATCAGCAACACGGCTTTTGCGCTGAACAAGTTTCAAATGGCGGCGCCCCCGGTACTCCCAGGCTACTTCACTGATCCCGGAGTTTCCTGTACAGGCAGGTTGACCTCACGAACCGGCAGGTCAAGTTCGCCGGGCCTCGAGGGCATATCCAGGCCGTCGGTGAGCAGAAGCCCCTGGAGTGGCACCGCGCTGGTCCACACATTTTCGACTGTGGATATATAATCCGCCTGGAGCTGGAAAAACGTTCTCTGCGCGATCAGCACCTGCGGCCATGCCGCCGCTCCCTCCCCGTACTTGCGCAAGTAGAGCTCATAGGCCCGCTGCGCGCTGGGCAACGTGCTCTTCCGGTAGAGTTCCGCCCTCGCCAGTGAGCTGGTGTACCGCATCATGTAAGGAGCCGCGAGTTGGCGCAGGACCAGCCCCAGGCGCTGCACCTCCAGCGATGCTCGCTCCTCCTCCGCCTTCGCTGCCTGGATGCCCCCCTGGTTTCGGTCAAACAGGCGCAGATGAACGCTCAGTTCTGCAAAACCTTCGGAACCGACAGGGGTTGGCGAAAGGTTCCCGAGCTGCTCTCGATTATCCAGATACCCTGCGCGGACGGAAATATCGGGAATGACTTCTCGCCGGGCGCGCTCGCTTGCCGCCAACGCTCTCGCCACGCCCAGTTCCGCAATCTTTTCCGAAGGGCTCTCTTTCAGGATGGTGGCAAGAAGTTGCTTGGTATCGAGCTGGGGGAAGTCCTCAAAGTTCCCGGAGAGACGGGCCAGAGGCCACTCCGGTCTGCCCACCACTGCGGCGAGCACCTGCCAGGCGCGCTGCCGCTCCTGCCTGGCGTTCACCACGGCCAGCTCCGCCTCATCGGCTTCCACCCGCGCCTGAAGCATGTCTGGCTCATCGGCCTGCCCGGTGTTATAGAGCTGCTCTGTGGTCTTGGCGGCGTCAGAGGCCAGCGCCCTCATTTTTTTGCGCATGGCCACCATTTGCTGTGCGGCTAGCGACTGGTAAAAAGCCATGCGCACGCCATTCCTTATCCGCAGGCGCTGCTCTTCCACTTCCGCTTCCGCCTGTTTTCCTTCTGCGGCAGTCACTTTGCGGGCCAGACCGAGCTTGCCTCCCAGGATCACATCCTGCTGCACGAAGGCGCCCTGCTGCCCACCATTGTAAGAGCCTCCGCGAATCTCTTCTCCGGTATAGCCGATGGAAGGATTGGGCCAGAGCCCTGCTTGCCGTGTCCGGCCTGCGGCGGCGCGAACTTCGGCTTGCGCCTGACCGAGCGTGGGATTATTGGCCAGGGCAATCTTCTGCAATTGATCGAGAGTGAATTCCGGTGCCGCGGATGGCGCGCCTCCCGCCGGATCATGCTTCGCCGCATCCACCATCTGCATACTTGCTGGTACGGCGCCGCTCGTGCTCTGCGGAGGCCGCGATTGCCCCGGCAACGTCCTGGGAAGGAGCGCTGCCAGAGCAATGCAGCCGAGAATGATCCACCCTCCGCACGAACTCTTCTTTCCGTCCGCGCCTGCCTGTTTCGCTCGAGGAATCTTACTCATGCTGGCCGTCCTCCTTATTCCGCATCTGCTTGGCGGGGCTGCCACTCTGCGTGGCCCGCAAATCCTGAATGTGATTGAACTCCGCATCGGGCAGCACGCGCAGAAGCGTCATCATGCCCTGCAAATAACCGCTCCAGCCTGCGCGCAATCCGTAGGTTTCAGGCTTTTCGAAGATGGAATCCATGGACATCGGTGGCCCTTCCATGTAGGCGTCCTGCGGAAAGCCAGGAATGGAATTGGCGTTGGTGCTCACATCAGCCTTCTCCATTTGTTGCATGGCCTGAGTCTGCGGGTCGAGCTCTGCCCGCCGCGAAGCGCGGAGGGGTCCATTCGACAGTGGCGTTTCCAATTCTGAGCCCACTCCCATTCCGCGCCCGAGGCTGGGGCCGTTCTCCCGAGAAGTGGCGCTTCCCCCGAGAATGATGCCCATGCCCTGTTGGATACCGGCTCCCGCCGCCATGCCGGGACGGCGAGTCATCGGCCCTACCGTCGAAGACATCTGGTTCATCATGTGATGAGGTAGATGGCAGTGGATCATCCAGTTGCCAGGATTATCAGCCACAAACTCGATATCGCGCGCCTGCGCCACACCCACCAGGACCGTATTACTCGGCCCCCACGTGGTTTCGGGCTGGCGGCCGCCCTCCGTGCCGGAAATCACAAACTGGTGGCCGTGGAGGTGGATGGGATGGTGGTCCATTCCGAGATTGATGAACCGTAACTTCACGCGTTCGCCGAGACGAACGATGAGCGGCGTGACCGCCGGCGCCGCTTTTCCGTTGAAGGTGAGCCAGTTGAATTCCATACTCATGGAATTGGGAGTGAGGTTGTTGGGAAGGATCGCGTACTCCTGCAGAGCGATTAGGAAATCTCTATCCACCCGAGGGCGGTAGGCCTCGCGCGGGTGCATGATGAAGCCTCCCAGCATCCCCATCATTTCCTGCATGGCCATGTGAGAGTGGTAGAAATAGGTGCCCTCCTGCTGGAGCGTGAACTCGTAAACGAAGCGCCCGCCGGGAGGAATGGCATCCTGGCTGATGCCGGGGGTTCCATCCATGTCATTCGGAATGTCGAAGCCGTGCCAGTGCATCGAGGTTGGCTCCGGCAGGTGATTATCCACGATGATGCGAACGCGATCCCCTTGGCGTGCCTGGATGGTGGGGCCGGGAGCAGTGCCGTTGTATCCCCAAAGGTTGGCGGTCTTGCCCGGCAGGATCTGCTGGAGCACAGGCTCGGCCACCAGGTGAAATACTTTCACGCCATTCACCATTGCGAAGGGCAGATCCGGCACGTCCGGCGTGACGACGGGAAGATAATCCACAACCGGTGGCAGCGGCGGAGCCGGCGGCCGCTGCGAACCTGAGCTGACCGGCATGGGGGCCTTCCATTGTTCGAGCTTGCTGGCAGCGTGCTGGCGGGCCGTGACGAGGCTCGCTCCTAGAAGAGCGGAGTTCTGCAAAAAATCTCGGCGGGTGTGATTCATAATCTCCTCCCGTGTTTCCACGGATTGGTGCGGACAGGTGCATTTTTGTTTCTGAGGCTTTTTCGTTACGTGATGCAACGGAATGGGGCGAAATCTCCGCGAGAGCGGGCACACGCGCTGGTGCAGCGCGCGGGCGCGGCTGTGCGGAAGGAGTCGCGGGGGTGCTCAGATTCGGAGGACTGTTTTTGAATCGCCGGAAGAATCGAGAGCTTGGAGGGAGTGCGCTGGAAGTGGGGAGGGGGCGAGGTGTACGAGCCCCGGGTGAATGACCAGAAGAAGCGACCAGCCATTCAGGCCGGCGGAACGGCGGTTGGTCCGCAGCTCAGGTTGCGGCGCGCGGGAAGCATTGAGGAAAAGCGCACTGTGGCGCGCATGAGGCAGGCAACTCGAGGGCAAAGAAGTACGGTGGCCGGCACCGCGGGAATCGCTGGCGCCGGACTGGCCGCAGCCGTGGCCGGCATTTTGCTGGTGAGCAGCGACGCAATGGGAGGCGGCACAGGCGGCCGCGCAGGACGAGGCATGAACCAGCATGAGCGCGAAAAGAGCAGCGAGGAGGCGCGGGCCCGCTTTTCGGAAACCTTTCATACCGGCGAATTCATGATACACCCTTTGGGCAGGTGGCGACCTGGGGTTCGAGGCGGGAGCGCGGCCGCGGCTCAGGAAGTCTGTTCGAGGGCTTTTTCGACGAGTTCGACGGCCTTTTCCACGCGCCGGCGGAGGGGTTCAGACACTTCATCCCGTGCCGTGCGCTCAGAGAAAAGCTCGTCGGTGATATTCAGCGCGGCGAGGATGGCCACTCGCAGCGAATCCACCGCGCCGGTGGCTTCGGCCACGGCGCGCATCTTTCCGTCGAGATGCGCGGCGAGAGCGCGAACGTAGGCTTCATCCTGATCGCTCTGAAGATTGTAAATCTGGTCGTAAATTTCAATTTTCAAGACAGGGCCTCGCCGGAGAAAATTTTGTAAGGATCCATTTTGCGACGATGTGATGGCCGGCGCAACCGGCAGGCCGCCGCGCCGGACGGCGATGACACCGCAAGAGGAGGAGCGGGTGAAGGGCGGGTCACGCGCTGCGCAGCGTGGCCCCGACGCGGGATTGGAGGATGGATACGATCTTGGAGGAGAACTCCCGGAGTTGAGCCTCGGTGAGCGTAGCTTCGGTACTCTGGAATCGGACACGAACCAGCATCGAGTATTTTCCGCCCGGTATGCCGGGGCCACGGAAGATATCCACCGGCTCGACGGCGGTCACCTGCCCGAGACCCAAGGAATGCACAGCTTCCTCGACATCGCCAAAGCTTCTGCCCTCATCGAGGAGCAAGGAAAAATCCCGCTCGACGGCGGGAAACCGCGGGAGAGGCACAAACCGGCGCGCGGCAGAGAGCGACTCCCAGGCGGCGAGCAGCTCGTGAAAGAGCACTTCGGCCAGGAACACATCCTGACGCAGCTTGAATGGCTCCGCGGCACGTTTCGCGAGCTGGCCAGCGAAGCCGATCACCGCGGAGCCACCGAGACGAAGCGCCAGGCTTGCCCGGCGGCCGGCGGTGAGCCAATCCGGCGCTGCAGGCTCCATGCGCCATCCGCCAGCGAGCTCACCCAGGGAATCCAAATCTCCCTTCAGATCGCCAAAGCTCAATGCGCGCGGTTCCTGGTAGATATTCTTTTCGGTGGTGTTGCCGGTGAGACCCAGTGTGAGGATGCGAGTTTCCACCGGTGCGCCTCCACGAAGCTGGTAGGCTTTACCAATTTCGAAGAAGCGAAGGCTGTGTTCGCCGCGATTCAGATTCCACTGGATGGCGCGAAGCATGGCAGGTATGCCGGAAGTGCGCATCACCGAGGCATCCTCCGAAAGAGGGTTGCTGACGACGGCGGGAGCAACTCCCTCCGGGCGGAAGACCAGGTCAGTCTCTGAATCCAACAGCGGGATGGTGACAATTTCCTGGTAACCGAGTCCGGTGAGGCGTTCGCGGAAACGGGCTTCAGCATCGGCATGAGGAAGCCGAGAGGCTGGCTGGGGCGAGGGAGGCAGGTGCGGGGGAAACTTTTCGAAGCCGAAGTGCCGGGCCACTTCTTCGATGAGATCCACTTCACGGGTGACGTCGTGGCGCCAGGAAGGCGGGTGGCAGAGCCAGACGCCATCGGCGCGGGGAAGACAGAGGAAGCCAAGCGCGGCGAGGATCGCTTCGATTTCAGAGGCGGGGATTTCCGCTCCCATAATGCGGACGATTTCGCGCTGGGTGAGTTCGATGGCGGGCCGCTGGGTTTGCGCAGGATAGAGATCGATCACGCCAGCGAGGATCTCCCCACCGACAAGCTGCTGGATCAATTCCGCGGCGCGGCGGGAGGCAAGCTCTGCGATTTCCGGGTCAGCGCCGCGCTCGAAACGAAGGGAGGCCTCGGTGCGCAGGCCGAGGGCCTTTGCGGCGCGGCGAACGGGGATCGGCGCAAACCAGGCGGATTCGATGAGGACATTGTGACAATCGAAGCCGATCTGCGATTCCGCTCCACCCATGACGCCCGCCACCGCGACGGCACGGCGGGCATCGGCGATGACGCAGATGTCTGAGGAGAGCTTGCGTTCGAGGCCATCGAGGGTGCGGATGGACTCGCCAGGGCGGGCAGGGCGGACCCGGATGCGGGCATCGGCGAGGAGATCGAGATCGAAGGCGTGGAGAGGCTGGCCGAGCTCGTACATGACGTAGTTGGTCACGTCCACCACATTGTTGATGGATTGCTGGCCGAGAGCCGCGAGGCGCTCACGGAGCCAGAGCGGGGAAGGCTGCACATTCACGCCGCGAAGGACGCGCGCGGTATAGCGGCCGCACATCTCGGGCGATTCGATCTGGACCTGTAGCGCTCCGGAAACCGGGAAACTGGTTTCACGGAGGGCTGGAGCGGGCTGCCTGACGCGGAGGCGATAGACGGCGGCGGCTTCGCGGGCGACGCCCAAGTGGCCCAGGCAATCGGGGCGGTTATTTGTGATTTCAGCATCGAGGACGGGTCCGGCGGGAGAATCCTCGATGGAGTCTATGGCGACGCCCGCCAGGGAGAGGCGCTCTCGCAATTCCGCCGGGGTGGCGGGCAGTTCGACGAATTCCTTCAGCCAAGGGAAAAGGATCTTCATGATTGCCTAGGGAAACTGCCGAAGGAATCGCGCGTCATTCTGAAAGAGCGCGGGAATCTCGAAGCCGTAGCGCAGCATGGCGAAGCGTTCGACGCCGAGGCCGAAGGCGAAGCCGGCGAGGCGCTTGGCGTCGTAGCCGACGAAACCAAAGACGGCAGGATCGACCATGCCAGCGCCAAACAGCTCGATCCAACCTGCCTGCTTGCAGGTGCGGCAGCCCCGGCCACGGCACAGGATGCATGTGGCGTCCACCTCGGCGGAAGGTTCTGTGAAGGGGAAATAACTGGGGCGGAGGCGGGTACGAATGGCCGAGCCAAAGAATTCCCGCACCAGGAAATCGACGACGCCACGAAAATCGCGGAACGTGAGGCCCTGATCGACGGCCAGGCCCTCGACTTGATGGAAGACGAAGGAGTGGGTGGCGTCTGGATTATCGCGGCGATAGACCTTGCCGGGGACGATGATGCGCAGCGGGGGCGGCTGCTTTTCCATGGTGCGGATCTGCATAGGGGATGTGTG
>VFSW01000476.1_pt1 | contig 58996 bp, 36 predicted proteins | sample 5358111 | NCBI WGS metagenome assembly VFSW01 (sample SAMN11554181, study PRJNA540505) | mine drainage metagenome | isolation source: sediment from site ElyBrook_90M | place: USA: Ely Copper Mine, Vershire, VT | collected 2017
CTCCTTCTTTTCTCGTGCACAAATCGAAGAGGGATTCCTCGCTTCGCTCGGAATGACGGAAGTGCAGGAACAATTTTTCACTGCCGCTAAAGGCACGTGCCCCGCGCTTTCCAAACCGCAGCCTCGCACTCAGCCTGTAATCCGCCACCCAATAAAAAATTCAGGTCCGGTCAGGTATACACTGTGCCGCAACGTCCAGCAATACTAAACTCGGCGGCGGGAATGGAATTTTCCCAATCGCCGGGCTGGGTGTATATTTCTTGTCGCCGTTCGGCAAGGAATATGCCATTGAAATCGAATAGAAATGACCTGAATTCAGACTGGCCGTGTTCGGGCGCTGCAATCCCCGCACCAAAAGAGATTACTTCCCGCGTGACGCGCCGGGAAGCCTTGCGCCGGGCCTCCTGGATTCTGGCGGCGGGACTTCCCTTCGGCGCGCGCCTTGAAGCGCAGGAGATCAGTCCGGCAATGGCGGCGCTCAGCAAGTATATGAGCGAAGCGCGCGACCGCGCTCTTCCCGCGCAAGTATTGGAAGAGGCCAAGCACCACATCCTCGACACGTTTGGAGCGATGGTCTCCGGCTCGGAACTTCCGCCGGGACACATGGCTCTGAAATTTGCGGAAGCTCACGGCGGCGAAAAAACTTCCACGGTGGTCGCCTCGAAACTCCTGTGCGGGCCGATCGAAGCCGCGATCGTGAACGGCGAACTGGCTCATTCCGATGAAACCGACGACGATTACACTGGCGGCGGGGCGCATCCCGGCGCGTCCATCGTTCCGGCGACTCTCTCACTCGGTGAATACGCTGGAATCAGCGGCGCGCATTTTATCCGCGCCGTAACGCTCGGATATGACATCGGCATGCGCGCGTTCAAGACCGTGGGCGAGGCAGGAATCCTGAAGGACACGCACAACCTGGTCGGAACCTTCGGATCGTGCGCCGCGGCCGGATGCTCGCTGAGCCTCAATCCGCAGCAGATGCGCTGGCTGGTGGACTACGCCGCGCAGCAGGCCGGAGCAGGCATTGCTGTCTGGCGTCGCGATACCGAGCACATCGAGAAGGGCTTCGTCTTCGGCGGCATGGGCGCGCGCAATGCCGTCAACGCGGCGCTGATGATCGAGACTGGTTTCACGGGCGTAGACGATGTTCTCTCCGGACCCGACAATTTTGTATCGGCCTACGCGCCCAAGGGCGACCCGGCGCAATTTACAGACAAACTCGGCGAGCGTTTTGAAATTACGCTGACGACCATCAAGCGCTGGACGACCGGCGGGCCGATCCAGTCGCCGCTCGACGCGCTGCAACTCATCATGAAACGTCGGACCTTCACCGCCGACGATGTCAAGGAAGTGGACGTCCACACGGCCACCAGCGCCGCCTACACCGTGAACAACCGCGAGATGCCGGACATCTGCCTGCAGCACATGGTTGCGGTCATGCTGCTCGACAAGACGGCCTCCTTCAAAGCGGCGCATGACAAAGCGCGCATGCAGGACCCCGCAGTGCTGCGGGTCCGCGCGAAAGTGAAGCTCATTCCGGAAGAGGATCTCGAGCGCCTCATCCCGAAGCGCGTGGCCATTGTGGAAGTCACGCTGAACGACGGCACGAAACTTACCGAGCGCGTCGAATCCGTTCGCGGCACGCCTGAAAATCCGATGTCGCGCGAAGAGGTCGCCGCGAAATCCCGCGACCTGATGGAGCCGGTTCTGGGCAAGGAGAAATCCTCCGCCCTGATCGCGCGGCTGCTCGATCTCGAAAACATAAAGGACGTTAGGGAACTGCGGCCCCTGTTGCAGCGAGGCTAAACCTGCTCGACAGGTGCGGGAAAAGCAGAATGATTTATCATTCCGGGCGAAGCGAGAAATCCCTCTCCGGTGAAATCGCCAGAAAGGAAAGAGGGATTCCTCGCTTCGCTCGGAATTACGACGGTGCCGAGTAATTTTTTCCGCAGGCTGTTGAGCCCGTTCCTGAAAATGGAATCACATTATGGCCACTGTACAAATCACCTCCCCGCTGCCTCTCAGCTCACACGGCAAGCCCGTGGACTCTTTTCCGCATGCCGCCGAACTGGAGCGGGAACTGAAGATGACCGTGCACGGCGAAGTGCGCTTCGATGCCGGAAGCCGCGCCCTGTACGCGAGCGACGGATCGAACTACCGCCAGATTCCCATCGGCCTCGTCGTGCCGCGCAATGACCAGGACGTGATCGCCACGGTCGCCGCCTGCAAGAAGTTCGGCGCGCCGATTCTGCCGCGCGGCGCGGGCACGAGCCTCGCCGGGCAGAGTTGCAACGTGGCCGTCGTCCTCGATTTCACCAAATACATGAACCAGATTCTGGAACTCGATCCGGAGCGCCGCTTCGCGCGAGTTCAGCCCGGCGTGGTTCTCGATACGCTGCGCGGCAAGGCCGAAGAGTTTCACCTGACGTTCGGCCCCGATCCTTCTACGCACAGCCGCTGCACGCTCGGCGGGATGATCGGAAACAATTCCTGCGGGACGCACTCGCTGCTGGCGGGAAAAACGGTGGACAACGTCATCGAACTGCGCGTTCTTCTCTCCGACGGCACCATCATGACCGTGGGACCCGAGCTCGACGAACGCGGAATCGAATCCATCATCGCGCAAGGCGGCCGCCGCGGAGAAATCTACACGAAGCTCCGCGCTCTTCGCGATCAATACAGCGGTCTCGTGCGCGACAAATATCCGGATATTCCGCGGCGCGTGTCGGGTTACAACCTCGACGAACTGCTTCCCGAACGCGGCTTCAACGTGGCCAAAGCGCTTGTTGGCACCGAAGGCACCTGCGTCATTGTTCTCGAAGCCAAGCTGCGGCTGATTCCCAGCCCGCAGCATCGCGTCCTCGTCGGACTCGGCTACGCCGATCCGTTTACCGCTGCTGATCATACGCCGGAGATTTTGCCGTTCGGCCCGATCGGCCTCGAAGGCTTCGAGGGCAGCATCGTGGACGGATTAAAGGCCAAGGGCGCGCCCAACTTGCAACTCTTGCCTTCGGGGCGCGGCATTCTGCTCGTCGAATTCGGGACGGACGATCCCGCCGAATCGAGCCGCCTCGCCGAAGCTCTCGTCGCCAAATTAAAGACCACGCCGAATCCTCCCAACATGCGCATCTACACAGCAGCGGAATCGAAGCTGGTCTGGAAGATTCGCGAATCCGGCGCGCGTTCGGCGCCCGTGGGCCCCGGCATTCCCAGGCAATGGGAAGGCTGGGATGACGCCGCGGTCGCTCCGGAAAAACTCGGCGACTACCTGCGCGACATTCGCAAACTCCTCGACGAATTTCACTACACGGCTCAGTTCTACGGCCATTTCGGACACGGCTGCATTCACATGCGCGTGACGTTCGATTTTCTGAGCGAGCCGGGCATTCGCGCCTACGCCGAGTTCATCGAGCGCGCCGCCGACATCGTCGTGAAATACGGCGGTTCACTCTCCGGCGAACATGGCGACGGCCAGGCGCGCGCGTCGCTCCTGCCCCGCATGTACGGCCCGGAACTCATGAAAGCGTTCGTGGAATTCAAATCCGCCTGGGACCCGGAAAACCGCATGAACCCGGGCAAGGTCGTGAACGCCTATCTCCCAACGGAAAATCTGCGCCTCGGCGCGGATTTTCATCCGGCGGAGCCGAAAACGCGTTTCCAGTTTCCCGATGACGGCGGCTCGTTCGCCGGAGCGGCCGGGCGCTGCATCGGTCTCGGCGAGTGCCGCAAGCAGGATTCCGGCGCGATGTGCCCGAGCTACATGGTCACGCTCGAAGAACGGCACAGCACGCGCGGCCGGGCGCACATGCTGTTCGAGGCGCTGCAGGGCGAAGTGATCAAAGGCGTCTGGGACAACGAACAGGTCAAGGAAGCGCTCGATCTGTGCCTCTCCTGCAAAGCCTGCAAGTCCGAATGCCCCACCAACGTGGACATCGCCGCCTATCGTTCCGAGTTCCTGTCCCACTATTACGAAACAAAAAGCCGCCCGCTGAACGCTTACGCGTTTGGAATGATTGACCGCTGGGCCAAACTCGGCTCGATCGCTCCCGGCCTCGCCAATTTTTTCAGCCAGGCGCCGGGCTTCCGCCAGATTCTGCAGAGCCTGCTGCATCTCGCGCCCCAGCGGCGCGTGCCGCGGTTGGCCCGCTCGACGTTTCAGCAGTGGGCCAGGGAAAACAAAGTCCCTGACATTGCGGGAACAATTTCGCGCCCGACTCCCCGCGATCCGCAACGCGGCGAGGTGATTCTATGGGCGGACACGTTCAACAATTATTTTCTTCCCGCGACGAGCCAGGCTGCGCTCGAAGTGCTTCAGGATGCGGGTTTCGACGTGCGCGTTCCCCAAATGCATCTCTGCTGCGGCCGGCCGCTCTACGATTTCGGCTTTGTGGACCGTGCCAAAAATTATCTGCAAGAGGTGATGACCGTCATGGCCGAGCCAATTGACGCCGGCGTTCCCATCGTTGTGCTGGAACCGAGCTGCGCCTCCGTATTCCGCGATGAACTCCGCAATCTGTTTCCGAAGGACGAGCGCGCGGCCCGCTTGCGCGCGCAGACCTTCGTCCTCAGCGAGTTCTTGCAGCAAAATGCTCCCGGGTACGAACCGCCGAAACTCGCGGAAAAGATTTTGCTGCACGGGCACTGCCATCACAAATCCGTCCTGAAATTTGGCGACGAGGAATCCCTGCTCAAAAAGATGGGCGCGGAAGTCCGCGCGCCGGACACGGGCTGCTGCGGCATGGCCGGTCCGTTTGGATTTGAGAAGGACAAGTTCCAGGTATCACAGGCTGTCGGCGAGCGCATCCTATTGCCCGCCGTGCGCAAATCTCCGGCGGATACGCTCGTCGTTTCCGACGGGTTCAGTTGTCGCGAGCAGATTCGTTTCGCTACCGGACGAGAGCCGATGCATATCGCCGAAGTTTTGCGGCTCGCCCTCGCCCGGCAAAAGAAGTCCCAGTAAGCGGCGCGGTAAAGCGGTGTCCCCCTGCCCGGCCCGCGCCGGGTGTGAGATACTAGCCGTCTGACGCTTGCGATCTGAGAGCGGTTGACGGATGATTCCGGAAACATTCAGATGACCTTCAGAACCGGATGTTAGATTTCCCAGCACGCATACCCGCCTCGAATGCGAGCGGATAAAGGAAGGATAGATACTTACAATGACTACGATTGATCTCCCCGGTGTGAAAGTACTCGGTGCACTCGATAAGAATACCGATCAGATTTTGACTCCCGAAGCGCTGAAATTCGTGGTGGAACTGGAACGCCGCTTCGGCCCGCGGCGGCGTGAACTGCTCGCCGCGCGCGCGGCACGCCAGACGCGGCTCGATGCCGGCGAGCGGCCCGATTTCCTGCCGCAGACGGCCGATATCCGCAAAGGCGACTGGAAAGTTGCTCCTCTTCCCAAGGACCTGCTCGACCGCCGCGTGGAAATCACCGGCCCCGTGGACCGCAAGATGGTTATCAACGCGCTCAATTCCGGCGCGAGCGTTTTCATGGCTGACTTCGAGGACGCCAATACGCCGACGTGGAGCAACTTGATCGAAGGCCACGTCAACCTGATTGACGCCGTCCGCCGCAAGATTACGTACACGGACCCGACTTCCGGCAAAGCCTACAAACTGAATGACAAGATTGCCGTCCTTCTGGTCCGCCCGCGCGGCTGGCACCTGCCGGAAAAACACGTGGTGGTGGATGGCCAAATAATGTCCGGCTCGCTTTTTGATTTCGGCCTGTATTTCTTTCACAACGCCAAGGAACTGATCGCTCGCGGCACCGGGCCGTATTTCTATCTGCCCAAGATGGAGAGCCACCTCGAAGCGCGCCTGTGGAATGATGTGTTCAATTTCTCTCAGGATACGCTCGGCATCAAGCGCGGCACGATCAAGGGGACGGTCCTCATCGAAACGATTCTCGCGACATTCGAGATGGACGAAATCCTGTACGAACTGCGCGAGCACTCCTCGGGACTGAACGCCGGACGGTGGGACTACATCTTCAGCTTCATTAAGAAGTTTTCGAGTGATCCGGCCATGGTTCTGCCCGATCGCGGCCGCGTCACCATGACCACGCATTTTATGCGCATGTACAGCAAGCTTCTGATCAAGACCTGCCACCGCCGCGAAGTGCACGGCATGGGCGGCATGTCCGCGTACATCCCGAACAAACGCGATGAAGCGGCCAACGCAGTGGCCATGGAACAGGTTCGCGCCGACAAGGAGCGCGAGGCCACCGACGGCCACGACGGCACATGGGTCGCTCACCCGGGTCTCGTTCCCTTGGCCAAGGAGATCTTTGACCGCCACATGCCGACTCCGAATCAGATCTTCCGCAAGCTGGAAGACTTCAACGCGACGGCCGCCGACCTGCTGCAGGTTCCCAAGGCCGACATCACCGAAGCCGGGTTGCGGCAGAATATCGCCGTGGGCATCGGCTACCTCGAGTCCTGGCTGCGCGGCATCGGTTGCGTTCCCCTGTTCAACCTGATGGAAGACGCGGCGACGGCAGAAATCAGCCGCGCGCAGCTCTGGCAATGGGTGCATCAACACGCCAAGCTCAACGACGGCCGTGAAGTCACGCTCGACCTCGTCCTCAAAACGGTGGATGAAGAACTGGTAAAGTTGCACAAGATGGTGGGCGACGCAGCCTACCGCTCCGGAAAATATCCTGAAGCCGCGCAGATGGTCCGCGAACTCGTGCAGTCGCCAAAGTTCGTGGAGTTACTGACGCTGCCCGCTTACGAACGGCTCGATGAATCCAAGCAGGCGACCGGGGCATAGTCCATCCGGCCGTCCAACCGCATTACGCTTTACGAGCTTGCGGAATCATGTAAAGAATTTTGTCATCCCGAGCGAAGCGAGGAATCCCTCTTGGTTTGAGACGCATGAAAATTAAGAGGGATTCCTCGCTTCGCTCGGAATGACGACGGTTCAAGGGAATAAGACTAGAGGAGGCTGGCATGAGGTTTGGAGCAACAGGTTCGACTAGCTGGAAGTTTCTTCCGGGCCTCATGCTGGCCCTGTTTCTGATAGCTCCGGCGCGCGCGCAAAACGGCGCGCCGCAATACGAAGTCGATCCTGCGTGGCCGAAGCCGCTGCCGGATACGCTCGTCACCGGACGCGCCGGCGGCATCTGCGTGGACGCGCAGGACCACGTCTTTGAAATCAATCGCGGCGACCTGCAGGACAAAGAGAAGCTGGTAGCCACTCCCGCCGCCCCGGTGCTCGAATACGATCCGGACGGAAAACTTGTAAACTCGTTCGGCGATTTCAAGACCGCGCCGGCTTCTCCGCACGGCTGCATCACCGACAAAGACAACAACATCTACATCGCCGGCAACGACGATTCGATCGTGCAGAAGTACACGCATGACGGAAGTAAGATGCTTCTGCAGATCGGCACGAAGGGCCTGTTTGACAGCTCGACCGGCCTGATTACCGGCATCGCCATGAATCAGAGCAAGACGCTCCTGAACAAGCCGGCCGACATGACCGTTGATCCCGACAACGGCGACATCTACATCGCCGACGGCTACGGCGACCACCGCATCGTGGTCTTCGACAAGAACGGAAAATATCTGCGCCAGTGGGGACGCCAGGGCACCAACGCCGAAGCCTCCGCCGGCGACGGCGGCGCATTCATGGGCGTCGTGCACTGCGTGGTGATGGATAAGAGCGGCCTCGTCTACGTCTGCGACCGGCAGGGCAACCGCATTCAGGTGTTCGACAAAATGGGCAATTTCAAGAAGAACATCTGGATCAAGTCCGGCCACGAAGAGACGCCCGACTCCTGGGGCACTGCCTGGTGGCTGCGCTTCTCGCGCGACCCGGACCAGAAATACATGATCGTTGCCGACGGCCGAAACGAACTGGTTCACATCCTCGATCATGCGACCGGAAATGAGATTACGAAATTCGGACGTCCCGGCCATCAGATCGGCGAATTCACCCACTGCCACACGCTGGACATAGACTCCAAGGGCAACATCTACATCGCGGAAACCGATATCGGACGTCGCGTGCAGAAATTCAAGCTCATGACGAGCCGCTAAATAGTTCGATTGCCGCCCGCCTGGTCGCGCGACTTCACCGGGCGGCAACCAGACTGCGGAAATAGTAGTTTAGTTCGTCATTGCGAGCGAAGCGAGGAATCCCTCTGTGTTCTGTAGCGTTGCGCGAAAAAGAAAGAGGGATTCCTCGCTTCGCTCGCAATGACGGGGTGGTGGGGCACTTTTTCCATGACCTCAACTCCGTTCTTATTTCATCGAGGTGGCAAAATGAAGAAACTCTTTCTGATAGCTGTACTGGCAATGGCATTCGCTCTGGGCTCCGCCGCCCAGGAAAAAGCTCCGCTGCGCCTTGTGCAGACCATCTCCGTGCCGGGCCCTACGCGAAAGTGGGATCATTTCGGCGTGGATCTCAAGGGGAACCGCCTGTTTGCCGCTTCGGAAGAGGAGCCGGCGGTGGAAGTCTTCGATCTGAAAACAGGAAAGCACCTGCAATCGCTTACCGATTTCAAGGAACCCCACAACGTCATTCCCTTCCCGGATTTGAAGAAACTTTTCGTCGTGGACGGCGAGGCTTCGGAAATCAAGATCCTCGATTACGATTCCTACAAACTCGTCGGCCGAACGGCGTTGACGATTGACGCCGATCCGGTTGTGTACGACTCCTCCTCGAAATATCTGTACGTCGTGAACGGCGGGCGCGAAGCGAAAACTCCGACCTGCCTCATCAGCATCGTGGACACAACGACCGGCAAAAAGGTCGCGGACATGACGCTCGAAACGAATCGCTTGGAATCCATGGCCATCGAGAAATCCGGCCCGCGCCTCTTCGTCAACATGACGGGCATCAATTCGATCGGGGTTGTGGACCGCGAAAAGCGCGCCGTTGTACAGACCTGGCCCGTCACCGCCGGAAAAGACAATGTGCCACTGCAATATGACGAAGCGACGCACCGGCTGTTTCTTGCCACCCGCAAGCCGTCAAAGCTTGTTGTCGTCAATGCCGACACCGGAAAAGAAGTCACGAATCTCGACGTGGCCGAGTACGTGGATGATCTCTCCTACGATGCCGCGCACCATCGCCTGTACATTCCCGGCGGAGGCGGATCGGGCGCCGTGTCGGTCGTCGAGCAGAAGGGCGCGGACGAATATAAACTGATCGCCACGATTCCTACCAAGCCCGGAGCGAAGACAGCGCGCCTTGTGCCCGAGATCAACAAATATTTCGTCGGTGTTCCATCCTCCAAGGACGGCAAGCCGGCGGAAATTCTTGTTTACGATGTAGCTCCTTGAGGAACTCGTGTGGCGACAAGGGAATCATTGTGGGTCGTGGCTTCAGCCACGACTTGAACGCTGCAAATTAGATTCGGCTTTAGCCGCTGCCGCTTTGGAATTACAGTTGCCACGCGGGCTCCGAACGGATTGAGCCATTGCTCACGAATCGCAAATTCCAGGAGCGACTTGTTCATTATGCTAACCAAAAAATTGACGGCGATTGCCGCGCTCTTTCTTTTTGCAATGACGTTGCCTCTTGGCGCGCAGGACAAATCTCCCATGAAACTCCTTGCCACGACGCCGCTCCCGGGTTTCACGGGCGATTTCGATCACTTCGCCGTGGACCTGAAAGGCAAGCGGCTGTTCCTCACCGCCGAAGATCACCAGACCGTGGAAGTGTTTGACCTCGACGGCAAGCGGATCCACAGCATCACCGGCTTCGGCCAGCCACACGCGATTCTGTACATGGCCGATGTGAACAAGCTGATTGTGACCGATGGGGACGGCTTCGGCTTTGTCGAACTTCTGAGCGGCGAGGACTACAAGGTTCTCGACAAGATCAAGCTGCCCACTGGCGTTGACGGCGCTGTCTTTGATCCCGTGAGCCAGTATTACTACGTGGAGAGCGGCGAAGAGAAGGACCCGAATCACAAGCTCAGTATCATTGACACAAAGGCCTTCAAACTGGTGGGCGACATCACGCTTCCCGGAAATCATTCCGAAGCGATGGCCATCACCCGCGACGGCAGGAAAATGTATGTGAACCTCTCGACGCCCAAGGAAGTCGGCGTGGTGGACCTGCAGACGCGGCAACTCATCGCGCGATGGCCCATTCCGGATGCCGAGACGCCCAACTCGATGGCGCTCGATGAGCCGAATCACCGCCTCTTCATCGCCACGCGCAAGCCGCCCAAGTTTTTCGTGTTTAATACGGACACGGGCAAAGTCGTGACCACAGCGGACATCTCCGCCTTCAACGACGATATGTGGTTCGACGCCGCGCGCAAGCGAATCTATCTGTCAGGTTCGGAGACGACCACCGTCCTTGCGCAGAAAGACGCGGACCATTACGAATTTGTCGCTGAAGTAAAAACCGGATACCGCGCCAAGACTTCGCTCTTCGTGCCGCAGATCAATCGCTTCTATGCCGCAGTCTCAGGAAAATTCAAGCCGGAAACGCAGCTTGCGGTGGAAGTCTTTGAAGTGCTGCCATAGCCCAAGCGGCATAGGCTTTACAGGCTGCGGAAAAAATAGCTCATTTCGTCATTCCGAGCGAAGCGAGGAATCCCTCCGTCTTGCGCGGCATAGGCAAAAAAGAAAGAGGGATTCCTCGCTTCGCTCGGAATGACGGACGGGCTGGGACGGATCATTTTTCAAAGCGCCGCGTGCCACCCGCCATCCACAAACAGCGTGTGGCCCGTGACAAAATCCGAGGCCGGGCTTGCGAGAAAAATTGCGGCGCCGACTAGATCGGACGGCTCGGCATATCTCCCGAGGCGAATGCGGCTGAGGAGCCGCGCAGCGCGCGCCTCATTTTCGCGGAACGATTTGGCGGTATTTTCGGTAAGCGTCGAAGTCGGCGCGATGGCGTTGACGCGCACACCAAGCTGCGCCCATTCGGTTGAGAGCGCTGCGGTCAGATAGGACACGCCGGCCTTGGCAAGGCCATAGAGGCTCTTCCCCATGTCCGTGCTGACCGACCACGTCGAACTGAGGTTGATGATCTTGCCGTACTTGCGCTCGATCATCAATTTGCCCACAGCCTGGCAGCAAAAAAATGTTCCCTTGGCGTGAACGTCGAGGACGTGGTTCCAATCTTCTTCGGTGATTTCGAGCGCGGCCTTCGTGTGGCCGAATCCCGCGCAGTTGACGAGGACAAGATCCTGCTTCCCCGCCCCGGCAATTTTCACAACTTCGCGCTCGAAGTGACGAATGCCGTCCATCTGGCCGAGATCAGCACGAACAATGTGAGCACGCCCTCCCGAGGTTTCGATGGAACTCAGGACGGCCTGCAGCCTCCCCTCATCCCGCCCGGCGATGACGAGCTCCGCGCCCGCACGCGCATAAGCTTCCGCGAACGCGCGGCCAATCCCCTGGCTCGCTCCGGTCACGATGGCCAGGCGGCCGTCGAGCCGGAACGAGGGGAGACCGTCTGTCTTCTGGTCGTGGGAAATCATTTCACTTTTTTGTGCCTGTTGAAACGCCTCAAGTAGCACAGGCACTCTTGCCTGTGCGGATTTTGCAATCGTGAGATGCGGCCGAGGCCGTATGTGTGGCCTACAAATTCGCACAGGCAAGAGTGCCTGTGCTACTCAAAACCGTTACCTCGTGCGTCCGGTCGTCGTATCGAGCGGATGAAGTTCATTCACGAGCCGCTCGTCGAACGGATACGTCGTGTAAATATCCACGCCCGTCTTGGTCACGATGTGATCGTTTTCCAGGCGAATGCCGCCAATTCCCGGCTTGCCCGCGTATGGCTCGAGGTTAAACGCCATTCCTTCCTTGAGCACCACCGGCTGATCCTTTGACGCCGGGCTGAAATACGGCGCTTCCCACGGATTCACGCCGGAGCCGTGGCCCAGGCTGTCAAGCACGTAGGGATCGGCCGCGGCGAACACTTCGGCGTTCGTTGCGCCGGGACGAACTTTGCCGCCCGCGTTGAACAGCGCGTTGTAGCACTTCTGGTGCAGGTCGCGCATCTCGGGCGTCGGCTTGACGTTTCCGCACACCCACGTGCGCGTCAGGTCGCCCCAGTAGCCGTTGTAACCCGCGCCGACGTCCATGATGACAAGATCGCCGTTGCGGATGATGCGATCGGAAGTGAATCGGCGATAGGGCGCCGTGTATGGACCGGAGCAGATGATGTTGGAGCACTGGGTCCACTCGCTGCCCATTGCCGTCATCTTTCCCCAGATGATGCCAAGAATTTCGCATTCCTTGATTCCCGGCCGCAGAGCGCGGATTCCTTCATCCAGCGCCGCTTCGGTAATCGCGTTGGCGATCTTGAGGCAGATGATCTCATCCTGCGTCTTGATCTCTTTCGCGCGCATCAGGACGCTCTGGTAGCCGTCGTGGAACGTCGTCTTGGGGAACACTTCCTTGATGGCGTTCTCCATGTTGATGTCCCAGATGTCCACGCCAACGCGTTTCCCGGCAAGCGACCCAAAGAGGCCCTCGACCTGCTCGGCCCAGCGCTTCATGCCGACTTTTTCGCGAAAATTCGCGCGCGGAAGAAGTTGCTCCGGGTTGAGCCACGGCATGCGCAGGCGACAATGCTCATAATCCATGGACCAAAGAACCGGTTCCTTGCCTCGCGCCAATACCGTTACAGCATTGCCCATGATGAATGCGGGGCCAAGGTGATGGCGATAGCCCAGCAGGTAGCGCGCGTCTTCCGTGCGGAAGACGAACAGGGCGTCCAGGTCGGAATTATTCAGCGCATCTTTCGCCCGCTGCAATCGTTCGCGCAGCATGCGCTGCGTGTCCAGCCGTGCTTCCCAATCCACCGGTATCATTCCAAGGTCTGACAAGTGACGCCTCCAGATTTCGTAAGTGTGATGAATGCCGGAATATTATATGCCGGATGGAGGAATTTTGGTGGCAGGCTTCATGGACTTCAGAAAAAACAAAGCTGCCCCGTCATTCCGAGAGTCTGTGACTTTTTTGATTTTTCGCGCAGAGCGACGCTGAAAACAATGCTCATATAAGCGCAAAAGTCGCCAAATCGCAATTTAGTCACACACTCCGAGCGGAGCGAGGAATTCCGCCGTGTTCGGTAGCGTGGCACGAAAAACTAAGGAGGGATTCCGCGCTCCGCTCGGAATGGCGGGGTGTGCTTCTTGGCAGCCAGAAAAACCTGCGCCGCGCTCACCCGCGATACATCCACCGCGCGAGGTCCAGGTTGTGCTGAAAATAATCGGCGGAAGGCGCGCCTTTCGCATTGTAGACGAACAGCGGAATATCGAGTTCGTGCAGCGACCCGTGCGAGCGCAGCCCCGTCGGAAAATCTTCGCGCGCGGCCTCCATCTCGCCAAACGTGGTGGTCTGATCTCCCCACACTACAAAATCGCCGATGCGCGATTTTAGCAATCTGTATTCGCGCGCGGCTTCCTCGCGGGGCATGATTTTCTCGACGCCATTCAGGCCCTGAATGATTTCGCGGACCTTGTCCGCATCCTGAGGCTTCTGCAAATAGACGTAGGCGCCGCCGCTGCAGCCGCGATGCTGCTTCACATAGCGGTCGCGCCCCACGGAAAACGCTTTGCGCAGCGGCACGCCCTTCGCCGCGCACACTTTTTCCAGGTCCCAGCAGACTATCTTGGCATTCATGCCGTGATCGGCGGTAAGCAGGAAAGCGGCGTCGGGCGCCACGCGCATCGCTTCGCCGATCAGTTCATCCATGCGCGCGAGATGCTCCTGCGACTCCTTCGCCTCCGGCGCCCAGGTGTGCATCGGATAATCGGTCGTGTGCAGGTAAAGGCAGCCGATATCGGGACGGTTCTTGAGGACGTCTAGACCGGCGCGCATCAGCCAATAATTAATTTCGCGGCTATAGATGGATTCGACCGGGCCGATTTTCTTGACCCACTCGGGATCCGGATTTTCCGCCGTCTGCACAATCTCCGCGCCGCGCAACAGAAACGTGATCGTCTTGGCTTTGCTCGACAACAGCGCCGATTTCACGCCCTGGCGCGCGCCGCGCTCAAAAAGAGTCGGCGCAAGCAGCAGGTCGGGAGACTCCGTGTAATCCTCGACTCCGCGCTTCTCGTCGAAATAGGTGTTGCCGGTAATGCCGTGTTCGTCGGGCCAGGTGCCGCAGCAGATACCGGCATTATTGACGTTCGTCACCGAGGGCATCACGCCTTGCACCTGTTTGTACAGGCCGTCGCGCTTCCACTGTTCGAGCACCGGCATCTTGCTCGCCGAAAGATAGCCGGAGCCGAACCCGTCAAACATGATGACCACGGTTCGCTGCGGCGCATTCTTGCGATCTTGCGCAAGGATGGCGGAACCCAAGCCGGCGGAGACGGCGGCAGTCGCTCCGTATTTCAATACCCTTCGACGCCCCACAGAATGAATCATCTGATCCCCCGAAGTGACCGCCAATCTACATCCGCGAAAAGCGCGATGCAATGCTCGCGAAATTTTTGCGACCTGCTAGGATAGATTCTCTGCTTTATTTCATTTGCAGATATAACCATAAGGGACGGAGCAAACATGAAGATCGTAATTACGGACCACCGCTTTCCCGATGTGGCGCAGGAGCGGCGCGCGGCGGAAGCGATTGGCGCCACTCTGGTGGACGCGCAAACAACAAACGAGCAGGAACTGTGCAACGTCTGCCGCGACGCCGACGGAATATTGACGGCGCGCGCGCCCCTCAACAAGCGCGTTATTGATTCCATGGAGCATTGCAAAATCATCGTGCGCTACGGAATCGGCGTGGACACGGTGGACATTCCCGCCGCGACGGCGCGAGGCATCTACGTCGCGAACGTGCCCGACTATTGCGTGGACGAAGTCTCCGACCAGGCGCTCACGCTGCTCCTCATGGTGAGCCGCCAGATGATCGCCTCGATGGCGGTCGCCCGGCAGGACAAATGGATATTGACGAATTTTCCCCAGCTGCATCGTCTGCGCGGGCAGGTCTGCGGCCTCGTCGGATGCGGGAAGATCGGCTCGCTTCTCGCGGGCAAGGTCAAGCAGCTCGGCATGCACGTCGTGATCTACGATCCGTATCTCAGCCAAACCCGCGCGCGGGAAATGGGCGCGGAGATCGTCTCGCTGGACGATCTGCTGGCCAAAGCGGATTTCATTTCCCTGCACGCGCCGCTCACGAGCGAAACACATCACCTGATCGGCGAAGCAGCCCTTGCGAAAATGAAGCAGACGGCCACGATCATCAACACGTCGCGCGGCGGCCTGGTTGACGAAGCGGCGCTGGTGCGGGCGCTCGATGCCGGAAAAATTTTCGGCGCCGGCCTCGACGTGCTGGAATCGGAAACGGCGGTCACGCCGGTGCGCGCCGCCCTCGTGAATCATCCGAAAGCGGTGGTGACGGCGCACACGGCGTGGCTCAGCGTCGAAGCGCGCGCCCAGCTTCAGCTTAGCGCCGCGCAGCAGGTCGTGGCCTGCCTTAAGGGAGAAATTCCCTACGGCCTGATCAATCGCGAACTTTCAAAAAACAAGCCGCGCCACTAAATTTCCAAGTGTGCGGCGCCCAACACTGAATCGCTCCCGGGATCAAGATTCGGGATGGTCTTCCAATCTCCGGCTTCCGACTTCTCACCTCCGAAGTCACAGCGCCATGCGCTCCGGCTTGAGCGTCAGCGCCAGGATGCCCGCGACGACGGACAAGAGCGAAATCTGAAATTCCCCCGCCAGCGCCCACCCGCCATGGCCGGCGATCCAGCCCATCAAGCCGCCAGCGGAGGCGGCTGCGGCATACATGCTCGTCACAAACATGCCCGAAGCGCGGCTCGAGAGGCTGCTGCGGACGGCTTTTACATGATAGGCAGCCAGATTGACATAGATGGTGCCGCTGCCGATCGCGCCGTAGATGCAGGTGAGGACGGCCAGAGTCGCACTGATCCCCGAGCCGTGAAAGCACAAGTATCCCAGGCAAGCGGTGCAGAAAAATCCGGTGCTCAAGACAGCTCGAGGCGAGAACCGGTCTCCCAGCCATCCGCCCCCGATGGAAAGTAGCGCCCCGGCGCCGTAAAAGCTGATGACGAACCCGGCCGCCTTGGGCGCGTAGTGCAGACCCTCCCTCAGATACGTCGGAAACATCCCGGTAAAGCCGTAAAGGACGAGGCCGGCGATGACGCTCAAGACCGTGAGGACAATCGTGTTCCAGTTCAAAAGCGAAGGCGCGCCCTTCAGGTCCGTTCGCGTATCGGCGGCTCGCTGCGTTTCGCTGAACCAGGGCCGGACTGCAACCGCGATCACTGCCATCATCAGGTAACCGAAAAAGCCAAAGGCGATCATGGGAGCATGCCATGTCCGGGTCTGCGATAGCAACAAACCGCCCAGAATGGGTCCCGAAAATGCCCCTAAACCAAAGAAAACATTCATAGATCCAATCGCAGCCGCCCGGTATCCGACGAAATAGTTGGCAGCGATGGCGATCATCACGGTGAGTTGCATTGCCTCGCCGATCCCGGTCAGCGCCAGGTACATCATCATGTCCGGAAAGCCGTGGGCGGTCACCGTAAGAGCCGTCGCCGTCGAGAAAATTCCAATCCCCAGCAGGACAACCGTCTTGCGCGTGAACCGTGCCAGCAGGAACCCTGTCGGAAGCCCGGCCACTGCAAGTCCCAGGGTGAAAATGGTCGTCAGCAGGCCAATGTTAGGCAGTGAAAAGCCGTACTGTGCCCGGACGTCATGCGCCAGTAGAGGGAAAAGTTGCCGGTCAGCCGCGTTCACGGAATAGGACGCCAGCAAAACGCAGTACATGGCAACGGCCACACCGCGTTTGTCAGGTCGAGGGATGCGCGACGCTGCCTCTAAACCTGCCTTGCTGCTCAACGGAGCCTCGTAGCGCTCATTCGGGATGTGCCTTTCTGGAGTGTGCAGTCAATCATTGATTTGCTCTTTCAGCGGGCGAGAGCCAAATGCATCAGGAGCTATCCGTCGAAAAATCCCGGAATAAAAATTGAGCGGCGAGTATACGACACAACTCTCCACTCGGGAAATGCTTCCAACCTAACCGTCAGCTTTTGGAGGCCTCTGGGGGGGCCTAAGTGGGTAGATTCGGGTAAGTCTTAAGCTATTCCTAATAGTGATAGTTAGAACAAAAATCTCTATTTTCAGTAGCTTGAAGGGGTGCTCCCTGAGTATAATGCCCGGCGTAGTAAATGCAGGGTGGAGTTCTCTTTTAGTTCAATAATCTTGGGGTGAGGAGGTAAGTAGATGAAGTGCAGTTCTGCATTTAGCAAGAAAGTTGTGGGTGCTTTGGGTGTGTTGCTGACAATTGGATTAATTTGTTTCGCTTCTGTCCCTGCTCGTGCGCAGGTGGCCGGGGCGACGCTCACCGGAACGGTGACGGACGCATCAGGATCTGCGGTTGCGAACGCCAACGTTTCAATTAAGGACACCACGACCGGAATTACGCGTGATGTCCCGACGGACGCGTCTGGATTGTATGCCGTCACAAACTTGACTCCTTCCGTTTACGAAGTAACGGTCACGGCCGCGGGTTTTTCCACACTGGTGCGTACCGGCTTCACCTTGACGGTCGGCCAGCAGGCGACTCTCAACTTGTCCCTGAAGGTCGGACAAGTCTCCGAAAGCGTGACGGTCTCCGGCGAAGCCCCGCAGGTCGAATTGACCTCCTCGGCGCTCTCCGGCGAAGTCAGCGAAACCACAGTCCGCGAGCTTCCGTTGAATGGCCGCGACTGGACTTCTCTTTCCGTTCTTGAACCGGGCGTTCTCGGCATTCGCACGCAACAAGGCACAACCGGCACCGTGAGTCGCGGCAACCGCGGTTTCGGTAACCAGTTGACTGTTGCTGGACACCGGCCCGTGGAAAACAACTATCGCGTCAACGGCATCTCCGTCAACGACTACTCGAACGGCTCCCCGGGCAGCGTGCAGGGTTCACAGCTCGGCGTGGATGCCATTCAGGAATTTTCGGTTCTGACGGCGAACTACACCGCCGAATACGGACGGACCGCGGGCGGCGTCGTCAACGCGATCACCATGGCGGGCACGAACAACTTCCACGGCGACGCGTACTGGTTTCTCCGTGACAACCGTTTGGATGCCCGAAACACGTTCGATCCAACGACAGGCGGAGCGCGCCCCTTCCACCGCAATCAGTTCGGCGGTTCGGGGGGCGGCCCGATTCAGAAGGGCAAGACCTATATCTTTGGCGACTTTGAAGCCATTCGCCAGACCAAGTCGTTGAGCGACAAATCCGTGGTGCCGGTAATACCCACTGGAACCTTCGTGGACCCGGCCGTACAGCCCTATTTGAAGTTCTTCCCAGCGCCCAATGACGGGTTGCTCTCCCCGACAGCCGGTATTTTTCTCTCGGGCCCCTCACAAACCTTCTCGGAAAATTACGTGACGACCCGTGTGGACCACCACTTTTCGGACAAGGATGATATTGACGCCGTCTTCTTCTTTGATCGCGGCCCTCAATTCTCGCCCGACAATTTCCTCCTCTCCACTGCCCTAGCGTTCAGCGAGAGGGTCATGGGCGGACTGGAAGAGACTCACACGTTCAGCCCCTCAATGGTCAACACGGCTCGCGTCGGCTTTAGCCGCACGGTAGGATTCGTTGGTGCGCCGGGTACGTCGTTGCAATCTCTTGCAACGGATCCAACGTACAGCGCCGGATTTATCCCCGGCCGGCCCGGCCCGATCATTGCCATCAGCGGCTACACGACCATGCAGGGAACGATGGGCGCGCAGACCGCGAACAATCACTACGGAAACTCGTTTCAGTTTTACGATGACGCGTTCTATACACATGGGAACCACGAGATCAAATTTGGGTTCTCGGCCGAGCGCATCCAGTACAACGAACTGTCTGTTCAGAGGCCGGATGGGACTTTCACTTTTGGCAGCTTGAGCAACTTCTTGAACAATGCGCCCACGGCGTTCCAGCAAGGCGATACAGCATACGAAAAGGTGCTCGGGACGCGCGACTCTTTTTTTGGCGGTTACGTCCAGGACAACTGGAAAATCAGGCACAACCTAACGCTGAACCTCGGATTGCGTTATGAAATGGCGACACTGCCGACCGATGCTCACTATGGATTTACTGTCGTTCCCACTATCAGCTCCGCTCCGGTGAACCAGCCTCATCCCTGGACCACCAACCCGACGACAAAAAACTTTGAGCCCCGCGTGGGCTTCGCCTGGGATCCATTTGGCGACGGCAAGACCTCAATCCGCGGCGGATTCGGGATTTTCGATATCCTCCCGGGTCCCTGGGTGACCAACGTCCAGCAATCGGGATCTTTTCCTTTTGCCTTGACGGCCACATTCGCCAACCTGCCGGCGGGTTCCTTCCCGGCACTGACGGGCGTGAACACGAGCGTGGACAATGCCATCGCCCATGCTCAGGCTTACGGACCACAGCAAGACCCGAAACGCAATTACGCCATGAACTGGAACATGAACATTCAGCGCCAGCTCACCTCAACCCTGTCGGCCACGATCGGCTACGTCGGATCCCACACGGTTCACTCGACCATGACGACCGACACCAGCAACTCCGTCGGCTTTAACAACAACCAGGTCCAGACCACGCCTTACGGCCTGATGTGGCCCTGCAATCCGACGAGCGGTGGTTGCCAGGTCGGATTCATGCCGGGCGGCGCGGCGACCCAAACCTACAACGCCTTCGTTGGCCAGCTCCGTCCGACCTATTGGATGGGCAGCTCCCGGTACAACGGCCTCCAGGCTTCCCTCGACAAGAAGTTCAGCCAGAACCTCCAGGGACAGGCCAGCTTCACCTGGTCGAATTGCACCGACCACGCCTCCGGCGGAGACATCGGCGACCCGTTCACCAACTCCTACTCTTCGCTGATGTTCTTCAACCCGGCCAGCGTGTATGGAAGGTGCGATTTCGACGTGAACAAGAACTTCGTCGGCAACTTGATCTATGACATTCCGACGCCGAAGTCCATTTCCAACTCAGTCCTGAGCCGCGCCATTAACGGATGGGAAATCGGCGGCATCCTGACGCTGAGCACCGGCACACCGTTCACGCTCTCCATGGGCGGCGATCCGGTCGGCGTCAACAACGGCGACTCCGCGACCTGGGTAAACCGCTTGCCGAATTGCAATCCGATCAACTCGAACTACCGGACGACGATGCAATACATCAACACGGCTTGCTTCACGCCTCCGACGGTTCCCACATCGGCAGTGTCCTCTCTTCCCTACGGGTGCGCGCCCTATGCCGGAGCAGGCACGCCGCCAACCGGGCAGACATTCTGCGCGAACATGTTCGGCAACAACGGCCGCAACTCGCTCGTAGGCCCGGGCCTTGCCAACTTGGATTTCATGATGTTCAAGAACAACTACATCAGGCGGATTTCCGAATCCTTCAACGTTCAATTCCGCGTGGAGATGTTCAACGTGTTTAACCGCGCGAACTACGGCCCGCCACTGACCACCCAATCCATCTTCAACCAAAATGGTTCCCTGGCCGGAGCGGCCGGCGTCCTCGACCAAACCTCAACCGATCCGCGCGAGATCCAGTTCGGCTTAAAGGTCATCTGGTAGACCTGATCCGCTAGCCGTTCCAATCAACAGGCCGGACCCGCAAGGGTCCGGCCTTTTTCTTTATTCCGGCAACAGTTCCGCACAATTTCAGAATTTCTTAAGGTTCCCTTAATGTTGGAGGTTATAAACCCCTCCTATGCAATTTCATCACCACGCAGCGGGTTCGGACGGAGTGGGCCCGCATATGTTTGCGGTCAACTGCCTTTCGGGCAGGAATCTTAGAAACTGGGTGTGAGGAGGCAATCCATGAAGTGTGGTTTTTCAATCAGGACGACAGTGGCACTCGGAGTGTTGCTGGTATTGGGAATTTGCAGTTTCGCTTCGGCTCCGGCGTACGCGCAGGTGACCGGTGCAACCGTTTCCGGAACTGTGACCGACGCTTCCGGCGGAGTAGTTGCCGGAGCAAGCGTTTCCTTCAAGGATACGGCGACGTCCATCACGCGTGACGTGACGACGGATACCGCCGGTCTTTACGCGGTTCCCAACCTTGTGCCGGGAAACTATGAGGTTCGGGTCTCCGCAAAGGGATTTTCCACGGCCGTGCAATCCAACATCCTACTTTCGGTCGGGCAACAACTTCAACTGAACTTTTCGCTGAAGGTCGGCGAGACCTCCACAACAGTGGAAGTCACCGAAGCTCCGCCGCAAATTGATCTCACGTCTTCGGCCCTCTCCGGACAAGTCGAATCCGAAACTGTGCGCGAACTGCCCCTCAATGGACGCGACTGGACTTCGCTGGCCGTGCTGCAACCTGGCGTAAAGCAAATCGAAACGCAGATGAGCTACTCGACCTCCGCCCGCGGCAACCGTGGATTCGGCGGCGAAATGACCATCTCCGGCCAGCGCTCCACCTTCAACAACTACAGGATTGACGGTATCACGGTGAACGACTACGCCATGGCCGCTCCCGGAAACGTGATCGGCGTGGTTTTGGGCGTTGACGCGATTCAGGAATTCCAGGTTCTCACGGGAGGATTTCCTGCTGAATATGGCCGCGCCACTGGCGGCGTCGTGAACGCGATCAGCCGCTCGGGCACCAACCAGTTCCACGGCGCAGTATATGAGTTCCTGAGAAACGATGTATTGGACGCGAACGATTACTTTACGAAGAATGCGACCAATCCTTTGACGGGTCAGGCATTCTCCATTCCCCCGTTTCACCGCAATCAATTTGGCGCTTCCGCGGGCGGGCCGATCATCAAGGATAAGCTTTTCGTTTTCGCAGACTATGAGGGGCTGCGCCAGTCGAAGGGTATTCCAACTTCAACGACAGTCTTTTCCAGCGACGCCAGACAGGGCATCATGGCCGGCGGGACCGCGCTTAACCAAATTGCAGGTTCAAGCTGCACGACGAACGGAAACCCGGGAACATATATTTCCTCCGCCTCCACAATCTGCATGGCTAATTACTCACAGGCGTTACTAGCTCTCTGGCCACTACCAAACGGACCCGTGAGTGGCGATAAGGGCAAATTCGTTAACGACGGTATCCAGCGGGTTCCGGAAGACTTCGGCACAATCCGGTTGGACTACAAGATTGGAACCAATGACACCCTGTTTGGCACATTCCTGAAGGATCAAGCCGACTATCTGCAACCCGACAGCTTTAACGATACTCTGACACATTCCAACACCAGCAGAACTACCGTTTCAATGGAGGAAAGCCACACGTTTGGCTCGAGTTTTGTGAACGCCGCACGAATTGGATACAACCGGGATAATGTGATCAACCAGTTCACGCCTACCGCAATCAATCCGGCTGCCGGCAACACAGCGCTAGGCGCTTTTGCTTCCCCTCTTACACCACAGGCTCCCCCACGCCTTTCGGTCCATGGCGGAATCACGGACTTTTTCGGCGGTACGAACGCGGGTTCGCACTATCTCCACACTTGGAATTCCTATCAGGCGTATGACGACGCCTTCTGGACACACGGCAACCACACCATCAAGTTCGGCGGCGGCGTGGAAAATATGCGCTACAACGAACATACCTACCAGGAACCTGGCGGCCGCTATCAGTTCCCGAGCTACACTCAATTCCTCGAAGGCATCCCCAAGTCTTTTGAGTCGAGCCTCGTGAATGCCGTTGATGAGCCCCGTGAATTCCGGCAAACATTGTTTAATTTGTATGTTCAAGACGACTGGAAATTGAAACCTAACCTGACAGTGAATCTGGGCGTCCGGTATGAACCGACGACCGTGTTGAGCGATGCCCAGGGGCGAATCACTAACCTGGCGACAATTACCGCTGTTTCTCCCACCTGTGGAACGCAATTCAGCGCTCCAATCCCGACGCAGGCTGGATCCTCCTGCGGCGGCGTCGGACCCTACTATAAGAATGCCACGCTTCGCAACTTCGAACCCCGCTTGGGCTTCGCGTACGATCCATTTAAGGATGGAAAGACCTCCGTTCGCGGCAGCTTCGGGATCTACGATGTGGACCCGCTTGCGGGCTATTTCCTGCTGCAGCAGAATCAGGCGGCGCCGTTTCTCATCTTCAAGAGCGTGAAGGGCACCGGCAACTTCGATGGCCAGTTCCAGCCGGGACTCGGCGGGGCGCAGCTAGCGAGCTCTACTTCTAGCCAATTGGCGATGTCCACGATCGAAGGCGCGCCAAAGCGAACGTATGTGATGCAGTACAACCTCAGCGTGCAACGCCAGCTCACTTCTGACATGTCGCTGACAGTCGGATACGTGGGATCTCATGGCGTCCATTTGATGATGCGCGGGGACGACGGCAACATGTCGGGCGCTCCGGGCAGCGCAGAACCAGCCGTGAAGACCCCGTACGGGTGGCTGTTCCCCTGCGGGCCCGCGGATTCCGGCAGTGGCTGCACGCCGGGCGTAACCCAAGCCAATGGCAGCGCACAAGTCAATCCGGCACTGGGCACGATCCGCTACATCTTCTGGAATACGGACTCACATTACGACGCCCTGAACGTGAACCTGGACAAGAAGTTTGCCCATGGGTTCCAGTTCCAAGTCGCCTATACGTGGTCCAAGTCCCTGGATGACGACTCGCAGACGATCGCCGGCGATACCTTCGCCAATGGCATCAATTCGCCGTGGTGGTGGCTGCCAAAAGCATTCTACGGCCCGTCTGATTTCAACGTCGCGCACACGCTTACCATCAATGGCCTGTACACAATTCCCACCCCGAAATCCTGGAGCGGAGCGATGAAAGAAGTTCTGGCAGACTGGGAATTGGGCGGGATCTTCAGTTACAACAGCGGAACGCCGACCACTGTCATTAACAATGGCGACCCGATGGGATTGGGTAATGCCGGAGCAGACCAAATGGGACCTGTGGTCCAGCTTCCGGGGTGCAGCCCGTATGCCAACTATGCGGGAAGCACGCCGGGAGCCCCGCAATGGATTAACTCAAGCTGCTTTACCGAGCCTTACCTGCCGACCACTGCTCTTGCAAACTTGCCGTATGGGTGCGCGGCGCCATCCGGAAACGTAGGGACAGCAGGCTACATTCCGAATGCGCCAAGCGGAAATACATACTGCTTGAACCTGACACCCTTTAGCGTGGGCCGGAACACTCTGAACGGCCCGAACCTCATCAACATGGACTTCTCCGTCCATAAGGTGTTCCCGATCCGGAGAATCTCGGAAACGTTCAACGTCCAGTTCCGGTGGGAGATCTTCAATATTTTTAACCGGGATAACTTTGTCCCACCCCAGCCCTGCAGCGGCGACTGCAACTCCGGGGTCATCGGTGTTGATAAGGCTGGTGGTGACGGCTTCTACCAGGGCGTGGGCAACATCCAGGAACTTGCTGGACTCCCGAGAGAAATGCAGTTCGCTCTTAAGGTTCAATGGTAGTCTGAACCTCTAAACCTCAACCACGGGGGCCGGCCCGATTCTGGGCTTGCCCCCGTAAACTTTTTTAGGGGCTTCTTTTTTCGCCGGCTCGCGCGTTCCTCTGCGGTTCCCGCTCCGACTTTTCTAACTCAAGCAAAAATTCGATTTGGCCTTGAGTAGCACAGGCACTGCTGCCTGTGCGGGTTTTGCAATTGTAAATTGGAACCGAGGCCCAATCCGCAGCCTACAAAATCGCACAGGCAAGAGTGCCTGTGCTACTCAATTCCCCTGCCAATGCCCCGTTTCTTTCAGGGAATCTTCAGGCGGCCTGGGCTAAAGTGCCGGGTGTGCCGTTACCCGCGGGAATGTGAACCACACTGCGAAATCTGTTTGGCTTTGCGGCAATCCTGGCATAGAGTCGGAACCTGCTCCGGTTCGCCGGACGGCCTGCTCAGGAGAATGGCGAATCGCGGAGCAAACCTGAACTCTGCTATTTGAGATGATCTCAACGGCAGAGGGGCAGCGGAAACCTGTCCTGCGATTTCACGGCCACAATTCAATTAGGGGGAAAAGAGATTATGAATTCTTTGAAACATGCGCGTCTTGCGCTCGTACTTGCGATTGTTCTGTCCGCCGGCATTACGCTTGCCGCGGCGGGCAGCGGATATAAGCTCGTCAAGAAAGTTTCCTTCGGCGCGGCGCCGGGATCGGGAGCGACGGGTGAATATTTCGATTACGTCGTAGTGGACTCCGCCACGCGGCGCGTGTACCTCTCGCACAAAACCGAAGTCATCGTGGTGAACGCCGACTCGGGCGAAAAAATTGACACCATCACGGGCGACTGGAAGCGGATTCACGGCGTCGCGCTGGCCCCCGCAACAGGCCACGGCTTCATTACCGATGGCGACGCGGGAAACATCATCGAGTTCGATCTGAAGACGGACAAAGTCCTCAAGACCATCAAGGGCGAGGAAGATGCCGACTGGATTCTCTACGACCCGGCTTCGAAGCTGGTCTTTGCGTTCAACGGCGATTCCAAGTCCGCGACCGTTGTGGATCCGGTGAAGGGCGAAGTCGTGAAGAGCATTCCGCTCGGCGGCCAGCCGGAACAGGCCGTGGCTGACGGCAAAGGAATGATCTACGACAACATTGAGAGCACCAACGAAGTTGTGGCGATTGACACCAAAACTCTCACCATCAAGGCGCGTTACTCTGTCGCACCCACCGGCCAGCCCGTTTCGATCACGATGGACCGCAAGACGCGGCGGCTCTTCGTCGGCGGGCGCAATCCGAAGATGCTCGTGATGATGGACGCGGACACCGGAAAAGTAATCGGCGAAGGGTTCCCGATCGGCGACCGCGTGGACGCCAACACGTTTGAGGACTCCACGAACACTCTGGCCGCGGCGACGCGCGAAGGCACGCTGCATATCTTCCACGAGGATTCTCCCAACAAGCTGAACGCCGTCGAAACCATCAAGACCGAATTCGGCGCCAAGACCATGGGCCTCGATCCCAAGACGCACAATCTGTATCTGACCACCTCGGACTTCGGTCCGGCTCCGGCGCCCACGGAAAAGCAGCCGAACCCGCAGCCCGTGGCCAAGCCGGGAACGTTCCGCCTGCTGATCTTTGGAAAGTAGGGGGGAAGTAGTCTGGGGAAAGTAGAGTAGCCCGGCGCAAGGTAATCCAGGGAGCCTCCGCCGCTCATTCGCGGCATTCGATGCGCGGCGGAGTTGTCCTGACTGAACAGTAGCAAGCCGGTGGCGCAGCGCATTTTTTCCGCACGGAATTCGCGATTTGATTCGCACGGGAGGCACTATGAAGAAGTGGAAACATTTTTTTACCGCACTTGTTCTGATGTTTGCGGCAACAGTGGCCGCATCCGCCCAGACGGTGACGGCAGTGAAGGCCGGAAAGATGTTCGATCCGAAATCCGGAACCAATCTGACCAACCAGGTGATCCTGATCAGCGGCGACAAGATCACGGACGTGGGTTCGGCGGACAGCGTGAAAATTCCGGCCGGTGCGCGCGTCGTGGACCTCGGCAACGCGACCGTCCTGCCCGGTTTGATTGACGGACACGTCCATCTGACCGACGCGCAGGGCAACCTGCAGCACCAGATGATGGTTGCGCTCTTCAGCGCCACATCGAGCCTGAACGCCGGCTACACGACACTGGTATCCATGGGAACGCACGGCGGCGGCTATGCCGACGTGGAACTCAAAAAGGCGATCGAAGCCGGACTTGTCAAGGGTCCGCGAATCATCACCGCCGGACCGATCATCAACATTACGATGCCGGGCAACGCGTCATTTCCCCTGCTTAGTTCCCCGATGGAACCGGACATCGAAGCCAACGGCGCCGATCAGATGCGCGCCGCAGTGCGCGAACTGGCCAAGTACGGCGTCGAGCACGTGAAGGTGCACACGACCGGCCCATTTTATTTCGACAAGAACGGCAAGATGTTCAACCAGCCTCTGCCGACGCGCGAGGAGCTTGGCGCGTTGATTGACGAAGCGCATCGCCGCGGCATGTGGGTCGCCTCGCACACTTACGGCGGCGAGGGCCTCAAGGAAGCGATTGACCTCGGCCTGGACAACATTCAGCACGCCACGGCCGCGGACGACGACGATATCCGCCAGTTCGTGGCCAAGAAGATGCCGATCACCACGACGATTCTCGATCATCGGCAGGACGAACCGGACGACCTGAAGCGCTGGGCGCCGTATAGCCGCTATCGCCTGGTCGAAATCACCTGGAAGAAAATGCTCGCGGCCGGTGTGATTCTTGGCTGGGGTTCGGGCTCCGCGCCGCCGCCGGGACGCGTCTATAACACGGAATGCAACTGCTCGCACGGCGTGCAGGGCGAGATGTTCCCCGTCTTCGTGAAGTGGGGCGACACGCCGGTACACACGCTGCGCATGGCCACCACGATTAACGCGGACATCATTCGCATGGCCGATAAGCTCGGCACCATTGAAAAAGGCAAATATGCCGACATCATCGCCGTCTCCGGAAATCCTCTCGAAGACGTTTCGGAAATGCAGCGTGTGAAGTTCGTCATGAAGGGCGGCGCCGTGATCAAGAATGAAATCGCCGGCGCGGCGAAGTAGCACCGAAAAGGGTATGGGCTGCACTTGCAGCCCATGGTTATATGGGTATGGGCTGCACTTGCAGCTTATGATTATTAGGTTAGAATTCATCGGGGGCGGTTCCACACGGATCTCACCCCCGATGAACTTTTTCGCGGCGAGAAAAGGTTTCCGGCAAGGTTGGGTTTTAGCGGAGGCTCCCCGCCTTTCGTATTCTGAAGTTCAAAAGGGAGATCACCATGACACGACGATGGATTCTGGGCGCGGTGTGCGCGTTGAGCTTGATCGGCCTGGCGGGCTGGTCCATGAAGAATGCCGCCGCGGCGGAGGATTTGAAGGCGGAAGTGATGGCGGCGGAAGATGCGCGCAACGCTGTCCTGCCGAAGGGCGACGTGGTCGCGCTGGACAAAATCTATGCCGATGATCTCGTCTACACCAATGCCGCCGGCGAAACCAAGACCAAGGCGCAACATCTTGCCGATCTCAAGGGCCGCAGCCTGAGTTTTGTTTCCTTTAAGCACAGCGATGTCCATGTGCACGTGTTCGGGAATACCGGCGTGGTGGACGGAGTGAGCACTTCCGCCGTTTCGCTCAATGGCCAGGTGTCCAGCAGTCCGCGGAAATTCGTCAACGTGTATGTGAAGATGGATGGGCGGTGGCTATGCGTCGCGCACACCGAAACTCCCATGACCATCAAGCCATAATCTGAAACGGGGAAATCGCCTTATGCTGCATACCGGACGTCATTTCCTGCAAATACCGGGGCCCACGAACGTCCCGGACCGCGTCCTTCGTGCGATGGATGCGCCCGTCATTGATCACCGCAGCGCCGAATTCGCTGAACTCGGCCACGAAGTCCTAGACGGCCTCCATGCCGTGTTCCAGACTCGCCAGCCGGTGATATTTTATCCGGCCTCGGGCACCGGCGCGTGGGAAGCGGCTCTGGTGAACAGCTTCTCGCCGGGCGACGAAGTGCTTCTGTTCGAGACGGGCCATTTCTCGAACCTGTGGCGGCAAGTCGCGGAAAAGTTTTCTCTCAAAGTTCAATACGTGCCCGGCAACTGGCGCCGCGGCGCGTCCGCTGCGGAGCTCGAATCGCGGCTTGCCGCCGATCGCGAGCACAAGATCCAGGGCGTGCTTTGCGTCCACAACGAAACTTCCACCGGCGTCACCAGCAATATCCCCGCGCTGCGCCAGGCGATGGACGCCGCGCGGCATCCGGCGCTCCTGCTCGTGGATACGATCTCTTCGCTCGGCTCGATTGACTATCGCCATGATGAATGGGGCGTGGACGTCACCATCGCCGGCTCGCAGAAGGGCTTGATGCTCCCGCCGGGCATGAGCTTCAATGCCGTTTCCGAAAAGGCGCTCGCCGCAAACGCGAACGCGCGCCTGCCGCGGTCCTACTGGGATTGGCAGGAGATGCTCAAGCCGAATCGCAGCGGCTTTTTCCCGTACACTCCGCCGACCAACCTGATGTACGGCTTGCGCGAAGCGCTGCGCATGATGAAGGAAGAGGGCCTGGCGAACATTTTCCACCGGCACGACCGCCACGCCGAAGCGACGCGCGCCGCCGTGCGCGCCTGGGGCCTCGAAATCGTTTGCGAGGAGCCTCGTGAATATTCCAGTTCTCTCACAGCCGTCTTTATGCCCGAGGGGCACAACGCCGACAGGTTGCGCGCCGTGATCCTCGATCATTTCGATATGTCGCTCGGGGCGGGGCTATCCAAGCTCGCCGGAAAAGTTTTCCGCATCGGGCATCTCGGCAGCTTCAACGATCTGATGCTGGCCGGAACTTTGTGCGGTGTTGAAATGGGTCTGCGCCTTGCGGGCGTGCCATTCAAAGAAGGCGGGGTTCTACCGGCGCTGCGCTCGCTCGAACCGTCTGAAATGAAGACAGAGTCTGCTGCGACTCGCGCGTAGCATCCGGCACTCATTATTTTTATTGAAGTGAATCTCGTCGTCCGGCCGGAAAATCCCGGTCGGGCGTTGATTTTTACGGGACTACTCGGCCTATTTCCGAGACGGAGAATCTCCTTGCCTTTGTCCGTGGCATGTAAAACAAGGTATATTTCCTTTCAGTGCATTTTCAGGTTCACCACATTAAAATAGCGGGTCGCGCGGCCGGAGGGTTGCGGCCGTTTGCATCGAAATGTTCAGGGGCTGTAATTGGGGGGGAAGAGTAATGAATGATGCAGTCGAGTGCGCGAATTCGATGCGACGTGACCATCGCCGGAACGTGCCCGTAGACGTACTACAAATCTTTGCCCACCATCGCGAGGTCAGCCTGCGCCTTTCCATACTTTTCATTTTTGCGGTGCTTACTTTTGCCGCGTCCGGATATGCGCAGGGTGCGGGAGGAACAGTCACCGGCACCGTCACAAGCGAGACGGGCGCGGTACTGCCCAATGCGCGGGTCTCGATCAACGATCCGAGTTCCGGCCTGGTGCGGACCGCCGCGTCCAATTCTGACGGCCTGTTTGGCATTCCGGATTTGCCGCCAGGAAGCTACGAGATGACGGTATCTGCGGCAGGCTACACGACAGAGGTATGGACCGGAATCACGGTCACGGCCGGAATTGCTCGTATTCTGACGATTCCCATGAAACCGGGTGACCCGGCGCAAGTCATACGAATTGTCGCGCCTCAGGCGACCGTGAGCGAGCCGTGCCCCACGACCTGCGGCGCCGCGAATACGGCGACCGTGCGTGACACCCCGCTCAACGGCCGCGACTGGGCCGCACTCACAACGCAGCAGGCAGGAGTTACCGGCGTGCAGAATGGCAGCGCCACGGGCGGCGGCAATACCGACCGCGGATTCGGCGCCGCCGTAAGTATTTCGGGTTCCAGGCCCGATCAGAACAGCTACCGTCTTGACGGAATCAGCATCAACGATTACTCGAACGGCGCACCAGGCAGCGTGCTCGGCGACAACCTGGGGATTGATGCGGTCGAGCAGGTATCCGTCCTGGGAAGCAATTATCCCGCCGAGTATGGAAGAACGTCCGGCGGGGTAATCAACGTCGTCACCCAGTCGGGCAAGAACGCTTTTCACGGCTCCATGTATGAGTTTCTGCGCAACAGCGCGCTCGATGCGCGCAATTTTTTTGATCCGCAAATTATTCCCCCGTTCAAGCGCAACCAGTTCGGCGTTTCGGGCGGCAGGGCCATCCAGAAGGACCGCACTTTCGTTTTTGCCAATTACGAGGGTCTTCGCCAGTCGCTGGGCATAACATCGAAGGATTTTGTGCCAACGCAAGCAGCGCGCGGCGGCCTTCTTAATTTTTCCGACGCCACGCAATTTCCGGCCGGCTGCGTTCCCGTTTCAGGGTCCGCCACTCCGCAATGCCAGGTTACGGTGGATCCGAATGTCGCAAATTTCCTGACCGCTTTTTATCCGTTGCCGTCTCCGACTGAACCTGTCACGCCGGGAAGCAATACGGGCGTGTATCGCTTTTCCGCGCAGCAGGTGACCGGGGAAAACTATTTCACAATTCGCTTTGACCATAAATTTTCGGCCAGCGACAGCATCTACGCCACGTACGTGCGGGACAACTCAAATACCGTTTCGCCCGACGCCTTCGGCGAGCTTTATTCGGAGATCGTATCCAGCCGGCAGGCAGTAAGCCTGCACGAGCAGCATATCTTCAGTCCGAATTTCCTGAATACGGCGACGATCGGCGCTGTCCGGGCCGTGGGCATTCAAGGCAAGGTTACCAGCGTAGTAAATCAGAATATGCGCGATCATGCCTATACTTTTGTGGATCCAACTCACCAGGTGGGATATGCCGGAACGATCCAGTACATTCCGGGATTAACCAGCTTTGGGGGCGCGCCCACCGCCGAGAATTACGTCTCATCGAGCCGCGCCATGTATTGGACCTCCTATCAAGGCAGCGACGACGCGGTGCTGACCCGGGGCAGGCACACGCTGAAATTCGGGGGAGATTTCGAGCGGATGCAGGACAACGAAGTCGCCGCCAGCAACATCAACGGAGGCTTCCGCTTTGACTCCCTGGCGCGATTCCTTACGAATGACCCGACTTCGTTTACGGGAACCTCGACCATCCTCCCGCCGGATATTGGAATTCGCGAAACCCGCGTGGGCGCGTACGCGGAAGACGAGTGGAGGGCGTCCAACACTCTGACCCTGAACGCGGGCCTGCGGTACGAAATGTTGACCGTGCCCACGGAGGCGCATGGACGGACCTCTGCCCTGCGCAATCTCACTGATGCTCAACCGAGCGTGGGAACGCCGCTGTTTTCCAATCCCACACTCAGGAATTTTGAGCCCCGTCTCGGTTTTGCGTGGAATCCACACAGCGGAAAAACCCTGTTCCGCGGGGGTTTCGGCGTGTTTGACGTGTTGCCGCTGCCGTATGAATTCACGCTCTCCTTCCAGCGGGCCACTCCGAACGCGCAGACGGTTGTTGGCCAGGCCCAGCCCGGCGAATTCCCGACCGGGGCCTACACACGGCTCAGCCAGAATTTGAATACCGGCCTGGCGTACTTTCCCGAAAGTAATCCGAAGCGCAATTACGTCATGCAATGGAATTTGAGCGTGGCGCGCGAGTTGACCAACACGCTCGCCGTCACCGTCGGCTATGTGGGATCGCGCGGAGTGCATCAGCCGTATCGCGTGGATAACATCAATATGGTGCTCCCGGTGTCCAGCGCGGCCGGGTATTTGTGGCCCTGCGGACCCGACGGTTCGGGCAACACCTGCGTGTCCGGCTATAACCCGGACGGAACGCCCACAACCGCCACGAATCCGAATTTCGGCCGCATCAATGCCACGCTCTGGCAGGCCAATTCGTTTTACCATGCCCTGCAGGCGGACGTAACCAAGCGCATAACCTACGGCATTGCCTTTCACGCGGCCTACACGTTCGGGAAAAGCATTGATACGCTCTCCGCTACCGAAGCCAATGACGCATTTCCCAACGGACTCTTTAATCAGCTCTATTTTGACCAGCGCACCACGCGCGGGCTCTCCGATTTCAATGTCGCGCAGGATTTGAGCCTGAGCGTGACCTGGGATATTCCATCGCCGAAAATCAGTTCCGCCTTGGCCGACCGCGCCATCGGCGGGTGGCAGGTGCATGCTCTGTATAGTGCCAGCACGGGCCAGCCGTTCACGCCCATCATGGGCGGCGATCCCGTGGGCACGAAATTGGACGAGACCGGACTCGTGCCGAGCATTGTTCCGGGATGCAATCCGATCAATTCCAATTTCAAAAGCTCGGCCAACTTGAACTACATCAATATCAACTGCTTTACGCCCCCGAGCGTGCCCCTGGCCGAACTCTCGTCGCTTCCTTACGGGTGCGCGCCCTTCCCCGGCGCGCCGCAGCCTCCGGGCGGCCAGGCTTTCTGCGCCAATCTGCGCGGCAATCTTGGACGCAACTTTCTGATCGGGCCGGGCGTTTCCAAGCTCGACTTTTCTGTTTTCAAAAATAACTACATCAAGCGGATTTCCGAAAGCTTTAACGCCCAGTTCCGCGCCGAGTTTTTCAATATTTTCAATCGCGCCAATTTTTCTTCCCCCACGGACAACCTGGAGATCTTCGATCAGACCGGCGTCCCTCAAACGACCAACGCCGGCGCGCTGACCTCCACGCAGACGACCTCGCGGCAGATTCAGCTTGCGCTAAAGCTGATCTGGTAACGGGAGTTTCGCTGAGTGGTTTTCATGGGTTCGGAAAAAGTATCGCCCGTCATTGCGAGTCCCGGAGGGGACCGGGACTCGCAATGACAATTGCAGCATTTTTGCGCGCCTGAGGAACCCTGCGCCGCAAAAACAAAACGGCGCCCCGAGGTGAATTGGGGCGCCGTTTTCCTTGTTTAATCGTTGTCTCTTAGAACGACAAGCTGAGCGACATCTGAACTTGCCGCGAACTGCCAATCGTCTTGGTAACCTGGCCGAGGCCGATCGGGCAATAGAAGAACGTGCCCGGGTTGATGGTGGTCGTGCACTGCTGGGCGGTGGGCACGGGCGGAGTTCCCTGCACGGGCAACTGGCTGAAAGCCAGGTTCTGGGAAACGTTGTCGATCGGAATATCGAAGCTCGGCGTATTCGTCAGGTTGAATACATCAAAGCTGTATTTCAGCGACAGCCGTTCATTGATCTGCGTGTTCTTCACAATAGAAATGTCCGCGCGCTTTTGCCAGGACTGGCGGAAGATATTGCGCTGGCCGGTGGTGAAGGCCGTTTCATACGCGTCGCCGCTGGGAATCGCCGAGCAAGGGACGGAGCCATCGGCCTGCTGGGGATTGGCCACGAGCGAGCTGTCGCACGGATAGAGCAATGGCACCGTGAAGCAGGAAGGGTTGAGAGCCGGCTTGCCGGGAACGTTGCCAATGGCGCCCGTCACGGCGCTTTGCGGTGTGCAGCCTTGCGCCAGCGGCACGATAGGGTTGGTGATGCCGTCGTAGATGCTGTAATACGCGCTGCCAACGGCGCCGGAATAGTCAATCATGCTATAGGGCTGTCCGCTCTGCGCGATGACCGTACCCTGAATCTGCCACCCATCCACAAATCTCCCTTCCACGCTCGTGGGCGATTTGAAGTTCGGCAGTTCATAGTGATAGTCAATGTTGATCACGTGTGTCCGGTCGAAGTCGCAGGAGCCGTAGGCTTCGCGCAAATTGAGCGGGTTATTGCCGTTGTAGAAGAGGCCCAGGGCGCTCTGTTCATCGAGGCAATGAGAGTAGGTGTAGGAAACTCCCGCCTGCAGACCATGGCTGATGCGCTTTTCCAGATGAAACTGAAGCGCGTTGTACGAGGAGATTCCGGCCGCGGCATAGATTTCCGATTCCGCTCCATATCCGAGGTAAGGAACGCGCAGATCCACGTTGCCGCCTTCGGAGTTGGCCATCATGTAGGTGCCGTCGCCTAACTGGAGCGGGCAGACATTGAAGCCTGGTGTTGTGCAGGTTTGTACGGAATAGCCATAGGTGTAGTTCTGAATGTATGGAGCCGCGACCGGGCATTTCGTCGCCGTACCGCAGAGCGGGTTGCCGGGGCTGGCGATACGGGCCTGGTTAAACGGCACGGGGATGATTTCGTGCCGGCCGAGGCCATTCACAAAGCCGATGTCGATTGCGAGGTCATTCCTCGGCTGCCACTGAATGTCCAGAGTGCTGTTCATCGTGTACGGCAGCTTGTTGCTCCGCTCGTACGCGCCGATGTAGAACGGCGGGAGGCCGCAGGCCAAATACGCGCCTATGTTCGCAGGGCCTCCGGTGCCACAAACGTTTGCCACCGGGGGAATAACCGCCGTAGGATTACCGGTTGGATTCGTCTTGTTGGCTGGATCCCCCCATGGATATGCGAGTTGATTCCCGTTTGGAACCACGGTCGGATCGCCGGAGCATGGGCTAAATGGGTTCGGGAAATACGTCGGGCAGAATTGCGTGCTTACAAAGGGTTCCTGCTGGTTAATTCCGAACGGTCCACCGTTGGTGATGTTTTGCGTCAGACCGGGTGACAAGTAGGAATATAACTCGCCACGGTCGTAATACATGCCCCATCCGGCGCGGACGACCAGTTTGCTGTGGAACATGTCCGGACTCCAGGCCACGCCGAGACGTGGCGCAATGCCCCACTGGCGGCCAGTGAGCGTCGTGTTGCTGACGCCCGGCGTCGCATATTTCGAATTGTTGCCGGCAATGATCAGTCCGTTCGAGTTCAACGTGTCGGTGGCCGGATCGTAGGAATATTTGGAAGGATCGAAGTTCAGCAGTTGGCCGTTCTTTTCCGTCAATCCGCCGTTCCAGTCAAAGCGGACGCCAGCTGTAATGGTCAGATTCGAGTGCCACTGGAATTTATCCTGAAAGAATTCCCCGCTTTCCTTGGTGCGCCAGTAGCGGTTCGCATTGCCGTTGATCGTGGCCGTGATGTTGTAAAGATAATTGTCGATGAGCTGGCCCTGCAGGAACGAGGTGAAGTCCTGGGCGGCGATCATGCCCATCTGGTCGCGCAGGTCGCGCGTATTGAGTTGCGTGTAGGCGAAACTTCCGCCAAACGTGATCGTATGCCGGCCCAGGGTCCAGATGGCATTTGCCGAAGGATTAAACCGGTTCTGGAAAACTCCGGTAAACGAGCCCTGCCCGGCTGCGCCGGAGCCGATCATCATGCTGTAGGGATAGGATGTGGGGAGAAGGTTTCCTCCTGAGCCGGCTGTTTGCACAACGCTGATTCCCGGAAAAATGTTCGAGCCACTGAGGTTGTGAATCAGAAGATCGCTATTGGAAATCGCGCCTGAATTGATGGCGGCCTGGACGTCGGGAAGGGTTTGCGCATACGTCGCCAGTTGCTGCGGCGTAAAGGGCTGATCCATGGTGCTGTACGCCTTCTCGCGGATGAACCCGAAAATCTCCGTGATGCTCAGGTTCGATTTCACAATTTGAGAATGGCTGAGAGAAATCACCTGGCTGCCCGCATCGAGGTGCTGGGCGAAACCAGCCACCTGGGAATAGGCGAACGGCGCCGTCGTCGGATCATGCTGATAGAAGTACTTTGCGGAAAACGAGTGCGTCGAGTTGGGATTCCAATCCAGATTGGCGACGGCCTGGTCCGCGATAAAGTACGCCGTGCCCGGGACCTCCGCGTTTTCCGGGAACGCTTGAATCAGTGCGGCCTGGATTCCAGGATCCGAACTGAATGCCCCCGGGTTAGCGACAACCGCATTCGGGTTGGCCGAGGGGATCAGATACTGCCCGTTCGGAAGTTTGTAATTCATCAAAGCAAACGCGATCGGATTGATCTGTCCGGAGCCAATGCCGATTTGCGGTACCGCGGTGGCATCCTGACTCGGAAGGAAACTGAACGCATTGGCGTTGGCCACATTGGCGAGCCCCGCCAAAGAGCGGTCGTTCGTCAGCCCGAGGGGAACAAAAGCGCGAGAGATCCCGATCTCCTGATCGGAAGCATGAACATGCTGGTAGGCGCCGTAAAAGAAAAGCTTGTCCTTCTTGATGGGCAACCCAATCGCTCCCCCTGCGGTGTACCGGTGAAGCTGCGGATTCTTTTCGTTCGCGGGGATGTTCGGATCGGCATTGAAGAAATAGGGATCGGCGCTCAGCCAGTTCGTGCCGCGGTGTACATAGGCAGTTCCGTGAATATTGTTGGTGCCGGAGGCCGTGCTCATGTCAATGTGCGCGCCGCTGGTGGCACCCTGCTGCGCGTCATACATCGAAGTGTTCACGCGCACTTCGGAAATCGTTTCGGGAGCAGGCGAAGGAATGGATTCGCCAATCGCCAAATACACGGAAGCGCTGCTCTGAACCGGAACAGAACTCAAAGCCGACGTCGTACCGATGCCGGTATTGTTTACAACGCGCGCCGAAGCCACTTGACTCGTGCTCTTGCCGTTGAACAAGCTGTAAGCGCTGACGCCGTTCAACATGAACGTATTGCTGGTGTCGCGCTGGCCGTTGGCCCAGACCGGCGCATTCCCGAGGCCGGCGTTCGCTCCCGTCCCGGACGAGAGTTCCGCGTTGACGCCCGGAGAAAGAATCGCAAGGCCGGTAAACGATCCGGTCGGCAGGGGCACCGATTCAATCTCAAGCTTATCCATGACGTAGCCGTTCGTCGTGTCCACCGAGTTCAGCAGCGGCGTCTCTTCCACGGTAATGGATTCGCTGATGTTTCCGACTTTCAATTCGGCGTTGACCGTGACTGTGCGGTTCGCCTGCACAGTGATGGACGGCACGGTTTGCGACTGGAATCCCGCCTGGCTGAAACTCAGCGTATAAGTGCCAATGGGCAGGTTAACGAACAGGTAAGACCCGCTCGAGTTCGTGGATTGCGCTCGGGACAGTTTCGTCTCGTCGCCCACGAGGTTAACCGTGGCGTTTGCGACCACGGCGCCGGAGGAGTCTGTCACCGTGCCCGTGATTCCGCCGAGCGTCTGCTGGGCGCGCGCTCCGGGTGTGAGCATGAGCACCAAAACTGCGAATGTTACGAAGAAGAACGGCCAACGCGTATTCCGCGGATTCATCACTGTAGTTCCTCCAAGGTCAATTCAGCCCCCAACACACCACCGAAAAACAAATTCCCCGGGCTTGAATGTCTCTTCAAACCCGCATCGGATGAATTAAGAATTTCAGTAATTTAAGGCAAAATCCGGAAATCCTAAAACAGATTCTTTAGATCGCCGGTATCAGGATTTCATATCGCACCATCCCGGACCGGCCGGAGAGCCGTCACACCCCAATTATGGGAAATATATATCTCACAAATTATGGCGTGCTGCATCTTTCGGGGCTGTGCAAAACTTGGCGACCCTGTGGACAAAAGCAGATGGAAGAATCGACCTCGCCGGAGAAGAATTCAATTCATTCGCAGGAAATCAAAACATATTTCTCGGCGGCAACACTTTTTTCGAGATCGCTGCGGACACGGTGAACATCGGCTCATTCACCACCTGACTGACGCGCAGGTTCATGGCCACGCTGCAGAGCAGGTAGGCGTGGACATCGCTGAATCCCCAGCGCGCGGCCAGAAAATCAATCATGCGGGAAGTCGCCGCCTGCGCCGCTTCGGTCGGACCGGTCGAGGACTCGACGACAATCCACTCCCCAGCGGCAGCCTCCGCCCCGCGATGGGGATCGGGCCTGGTTTCGATCATGGGAGCGGAAAGCGGTCGCGCCTTGTGCAAATTAAAACGCAGCGTCACATCCACGGGACACTCCATTCCGTTGATGCAGACTTCGCCGTCGCCCTGCGCGGCGTGGGCGTCTCCCGCGGAAAACAATGCGCCTCGATTGAGTACGGGAAGATAGAGCGTCGCCCCGGCGCACAGCTCACGTACATCCATATTCCCACCGAAGTTTCCGGGCGGACGCGTGCGGAATTCGCCGTCCTCTGCGCGTTCCACTCCCATCACGCCGCAGAACGGCCGCAACGGCACAACAGCGGGCTCAAGCGAAAGGCTCACGGAGCCGTCCAGCTTCCAGATGAAGAAGTACGGCTCGCTGAACCGCTGCTTTAGAAATCCCAGCCCTGTGTAGACGCTCGTCCAAGCCCAGCCTTTGTGCTGCACGTCGAGGATGTCCACCTGCAGGACATCGCCCGGCTCGGCGCCCTTGACAAAGATTGGCCCGGTGAGCGCATGGATCAGGTCGCGATTGATTTTCAGATATTCGGGGAGCGTCATCGCGGGATGCACTTGTGCCCCGCTCGAATCCACGCATTCCATATGAACCGTCTCGCCGGGCGCAATCGCTAGGCGCGGACGAAGCGCGCGGTTCCACTTCGAGTGCGTAGGCAATGCAGTAAGAGAGTGCTCGGCCATCGTTTCCTGCTCCTCGATTAAAACGGCAATCAGCGAATCCGCTGGAACAAACAGGACAGTCTAACACAGCCATTTCCGTGAAAGTTTCACGCTTGCTCCGGCGCGGACGTGAGCTAGCCTTCTCACCACAGGAACGGGACCGCACCGCCTCAATGCTCAAACGATGCGTCCTGGCAAGGTGACCCAACCGGAAGGACTTCCCTATCTCCAAGCACAGTTGGCACGAATTGCCTTGGGGCAAACCTGGGAAACATACAATTTCGTGAGAAATGCGGGCCAATATGCGCCATGCTTCGCACCCTGAAATTTCCTGCGATTTTCTGTCTCGCTTTATTCTTTGTCACTTCGGCAAACGCTCAATCCGGCAGCGGCGCGCTCGCCGGCAGGCCGGTGATTCTGCGAACCGCCAAGGTGCTGCTCGTTTTCGGAAGCGCGTGTTCCCTGACGATTGTAGTGTTCAATAACGTCACCGATTACGGATCCAATTATGAGTTTGTCCGGCACGTGCTCATGATGGATTCCACGCTCCCGGGAAACACCGGCATGAGGCGCGCAATCAACTCTCCGGCCATTCACACTCCGTTTTACATCTCCATCATCGGATGGGAAGCATTGACAATGCTCTTCTGCTGGGTGGGTGGCGTGCAAATGGCGCGCTCCGTTCGCGGACCCGCGGATGAATTTCACCGGGCCAAGCGCATGGCGATTGCGGGACTCGCGCTCAGCCTGCTGATGTGGCTCCTGGCATTCCTGACCGTGGGCGGAGAATGGTTCTTGATGTGGCAATCGAAAACGTGGAATGGCCAGGAAGCGGCGTTCCGCATGTTTACCGTGATCGGGATTGTCCTGATGTTCGTTGCGTAAAAAGATCAGGACGCGCAACCGTAGCCGCGAGGACGCCGCGGCTTGCGGGGAAACCTCCCTACGACTCTCGTCATTCCGAGCGAAGCGAGGAATCCCTCTTACTTTTTCGCACCTCGCTCCCGAACACGGAGGGATTCCTCGCGGAGTTTATCCCGTCCCTTCCGGGACTCGGAATGACAAATTTGTTGCCAAGGCAAATTCGCGGCCCATTCCATATTTCAGGAAATTTTCTCCGTTCTCTTCTGATACCAGAACACCACCAAGCCCGAGGTCAGATAGGCCAGATAGATGTACGGCAATTTGCCATACGGCCCTTCCGGCACGGGATACAGATTGCCGGCGAGCGCCGCAAGCATGGCAATGAAGGCGAGCCAGGGGACTATTTCCGCTCCGGGCCGATAGACTCCGTGGTTTCGCAGATAGCGCGGCAGAGCGATGCACACGAGCGCGTACGTGACGATGAAACCGTAGGTCGCCAGCGAGCCCATCCAGCCATAGACATCGAGCCCGCTTGATCCGAGATGCGCCAGAATCGCCACGGGCAGAACCGCCGCAATCCCGGTCGCGAGGACAGCCAGCGTCGGCGTTTCGTTCTTCTCGTGCGTGGCGCGAAATGCGCCGTGCGCCAGCCCGTGATGCGACATCAGGAGCAGCACGCGCGCCGCGGCCGTGATGCAGCCGAGCGTTCCGGCCACCAGGCTCACCGCCGCGCCCACAGCAATCAGGATTCCAAAAATATGAATCCCTGCGGCGTCCGCGAGAACGTGCATCGGCGCCTGGCTTGCGCCAAGATCCTGTCCGGCCACGTGAAATCCCAGCACTTCCGCGTACGCCGAAAGGATGAAGAACGCGCCGGCAATCACGGCGCTTTGAATAACCGCGCGCGGAATTGTCTTCAGCGGATTTCGCGCCTCCGCCCCGAGCGTGGTGGCGCTTTCAAATCCCACGAAGCTGAACAGGGCCAGCACGAGTCCAAGCCGCAAACCGCTGCCGGTCATTTTCCGAAGGTGAAGCTGGTCCAGATCCAGATGCAGGCCGTGTTGAATCAGCACAGCCACCACAACCGCAAGAATGATCACAAGGGATGCGGCCTCAATCCAAAGCATCAGCCGCGCGGAAATCTTGACGTCGCGCCAGGCGATCCACATCGAGACGCCCGTGACGATTAACGCCAGCGCGACGGTGGACACACTGTGCCGCGCGAAATCCATCGCCAGGAAATTCGCGAAATGGTAAAAGCCGCCGATGACGCTCGATCCCGTCGCGACATAGGCAAGAAGCAAGCTCCAGGCAGCAACCGCGCCAAGCCACGGCGGCAGAATCATGGATGCGTAGGTATAGAGCGAGCCGGGCGAAGCAGAGTAGCGCGCGAACCGGCTGATGCACCAGGCGACAAGCAAAATCGCGGCGGTCGCCAGCAAATACGCAAGCCACGTCCCGTTTCCGGCTAGTGCTGCAACGAGCGGAATCGTGGCCGCAGGCGTGGACGTCGGCGCAATGGTGGACACCGATTGCGCAAGCGTTTCCATCGGAGACAGAATCTCGCCGCGCAGCCCGTAATCCGCAGTCTGAATTTTTAGGTGTGTTTCTGTCGGCGTTTCCGGAGTCGTATTCACGATCTGGTCTTGGCCGGGCATGCCGTACGATACATGCTTCGAGATTTTGTGACAAGCAGAGGAAAAATCCGGCGGAGAGGACTGCCTTGAAAACGGATGGGGCGGCCTCGGTGGGGCGCTCGCCAACGTCACGGCTCCCTTGTCGGAATATTCGCCGAAGCGGCTGCTCTCCGTTCACGTCAGCTACCTTTACGCGATGATGCCGTTTGGCGCGATGCTGGGCGGCATGGCGAGTTGGTTCATTCTTCCGCGCTGGGGCTGGCAATCCGTGTTTTATGCGGGAGGCGCTCTGCCGCTCACTCTCTCGCTTTTTCTGATGGCGCTCTTGCCGGAGTCCGTCCGATTTCTCGATGTGGGCGGAGCCGATCTGCTTACCCAGGTGTCGCATGTTTTCGCCACAACTCCCGAAACTGCTCAATCGTGCCCGGTCCATAGCCCGCATAGTGGTTATTGGCAAACGCGAGGATCTGGATTTTGCGTTTGGGAAGCGGCTTCAGGACTTCGACCCATTCGGCCAGGTCCGCGCGGCGGTCCAAAATCAGTTCGGTCCAGGTTTTTGTCTTTTCTTCAATCCCTTTGCGGTCGCCGATCCAGCGGACGTAAGCAAAATCCGCGGTGATGGGATCCAGCTTGGCAAAGAGCAGCTTCGGACGCGGCATCCAGACGTGATCCACCAGCGCCAGCGCCACTTGATGCTCGCGGAGCGCGTCGACAAACTCCGGCACAATCCAGGTCTTGTTGCGAATCTCCAGCGCGAACCGGTATCCCTTCGGAAGTTTCTTCAAAAACGGCACAAGGCGCGCCAGAAACTCTTTCACGCCGGGAAATGCCGCTTTATTGAAATAGCCGAACTGAAACAGCAGCGGGCCCAGTTTTTCGCCGAGGTGATCCATCGCGGCCAGGAATTCGCGGAACTCGGCGTCGCAATCGCGCAGCGCCTTTTCATGCGTGATGATCTGCGGAACCTTTGCCGCAAATAAAAATCCGGGAGGAGTTTTCGCGTGCCATCCCTTCACCGTGGAGATCGCCGGCGTGCGGTAGAACGTGTTGTCCAATTCCAACGTGTCGTACTTCGTCGCGTAGTAACTGAGATACTCCGCCGGCTTCATTCCCGCGGGATAGAAGGCAGTCTCCCAGCCCGCCGCAGTGAACGCGGAAGTCCCCAGACGAATTTCAGCTTCGTCAGCCACGGGCACCGATTTTAGCGTATATTCGCGGGGCCGAGGCACGAAGATGCCCTAACCGGATTGACACTAGCAGGGCCGGGGCCCGTGCCTGATGGACAACTCTGCGCTACTCGCCCGCCATCCAATGGTGTAGGGTGAGGTAGAATTTGAGATTAAGGAAGCAGCGTTGGAGCCGCAGCTATCGGGGGCTGGCGGCAATGATTTTATCGTCTGTCGAAGGGACGGTTTAACTCCCATGACTCCGAAATCGAACCAGCCGCATTACTTTAAAACCTTAATTATCATTGGGATAGGACTGGCCGGACTCCTGTCCGCCACCGCGGCCCGGGCGCAGATGCCGCAGCCGGGAGACGCGCAGGCTCCGCCAGCCGAACAGCAGCCTCCCCAGGATCAGGGGAGCGCGCCGCCTGAGGCGATTCCCCCGCAAACGCTGACGGTCCCGGCGGGAACGGTCATCCGCCTTCGCGTGGACGAATGGCTCTCGAGCGACCGCAACGTTCCGGGCGATACTTTCGGCGCATCGCTCGACCAGCCGATTGTCGTGGACGGCTGGGTCGTGGCGCGCCGCGGACAGGCTGAAACGGGCAGTGTCCAGGTTGCCAAGAAGGCCCCGCGCGGCGGCGGTAGTTCACAGTTGGGCGTTCAGCTCGACGAATTTACATTTGTGGACGGCCAGCAGATGCCGATGCAAACGGAAATGCTGGAGGGCACCGGCGGCGGCAGGCCCGTTGGGCAAAGCGTAGCCACGGTGGGAACGACCACTGCCGTTGGTGCAACGATTGGAGCCATCGCCGAAGGCGGCACGGGCGCGGCTGTGGGAGCGGGCATTGGGGCCCTGGCCGGCCTCGCCGGCGTGATGGCCACGCACGGCAAGCCCACGGAAATCGCTCCGGAAACTGTTCTCTCGTTCCGACTGCAGTCTCCGGTCACCATTTCCACCGAGCGCAGCCAGATGGCATTTCAGCCGGTGAATCAGAGCGATTATGATTCGCGCCGGGCAAATGCACGCCCGCGAATGAACCGCTCCAATGGTCCGGGCTATCCACCGCCTCCCTATTACGAGCCGTATCCTTACCCGTACTGGTATCCGTATGGAATGTATCCGGGTCCGATGGCGGGATTTGGAATTTACGGCGGATACGGTGGATATGGCGGATACGGCGGATACGGCCGCCGGTGGGGAAGATGGCGGTAGCCTGCATTTCTTAAAACCTGAAGCATCAAATCACTCCGGGTTTGCGCACTGCGCCGAACCCGGAGTGATTTTTTCTGGGCGCGACCCGGCGCAAACGGATTATGAGGCATCGGGAAAAGTCAATTCCAGCGGGTTTTGGTAGCACAGGCACTCTTGCCTGTGCGGGTTTTGCAACCTCCAGCGACGCCTCAAAAACGAATATGTCTGTGCCACACGATTATTCCGTTGCCGTTTACGCCGTCAACGCGCGCCACGCTCTCAGCACTTCCGCGACGGTCCACGCCTGAGCGATGCAGCCATTCGGCGTGAAAGGCTCCTCGGCATCGAAAATCTCTCCGAGCGTGCCGACCCCCGCGGCCGTGGCGTGGTGCAGAAGCGGTTCCAGAAAGCAGAGCGCCGCCGCGCGATCCTGATACACGCGCCAGTGCGCCAGCGCAAATGGGCCAATCAGCCAGCCCCAGGCCGTGCCCTGGTGATAGGCGCTGTCTCTCTCTTCGACTCCGCCCGCGTAGTGGCCGCGGTAGCCGGGTTCTCGCGGGCCGAGGCTCCGCAGACCGTACGCCGTAAGCAATTCCCCCTCGCAAACATCCACAATGGCTCGCTGGCGCTCCGGCGAAAGAGGAGACTCGGGCAGCGACACCGCAAAGATGGCGTTGGGACGGATCGCGGGATCGGAAGTTTTCGCGCGCGGCGGCCCATCCATCACGTCAAAGCAAAAATTCGTTGCGGGATTCCAGAACCGCTCAAAGCCGCGCCGCGTGCGCTCCGCATGACCTTCGTACGGAGCCGGATCGCGCTCCAGCATGCGCGCGAATCGCGCCATGCATTTCAACGCGCTGAACCACAGCGCGCTCAACTCAACAGGCTTGCCGGTGCGCGGTGTGATCACGCGGCCGCCGACCGTGGCGTCCATCCAAGTCAACTGGATTCCCTCTTCGCCGGCGTAGACCAGGCCGTCCGTTTCGTCCACATGAATGTGGTAGCGCGTGCCGCGGAGATAGGCGTTCACGATCTGGTCCAGCACGGGAAAAAGTTCACGCAACAGATCAGCATCTTCCGTGGCCTCAAAATATTCCCGCGCGGCCTGAAAATACCAGAGCGACGCGTCCGCCGAATTGTATTCCGGCGCCGCGCCGGATTCAGGAAGCCGGTTCGGCAACATCCCTTCGCTGACGAATCGCGCGAAGGTCGTGAGAATTTTTCGCGCCAGCGCGGGGCGTCCCGTCACAAGACACAATCCCGGGAGGGCGATCATCGTGTCGCGGCCCCATTCGCCAAACCACGGAAATCCCGCAAGAATTGTGCGACCATCGGAGATTCCTTCGGTGGGACGCGCGGAAATAAACTGATTTGCGGCGAGGACGAGTTGCCGGATGGCAGCCGGAATTTCGTCCGGGATCGGCGCGCAAACCGCGTGAAATTTATCGAGCAGCGCGAATTCCGTCTGCTGCCGTTTTGCCCAGGCCACTTCCTCGTCGAGTTCGGCCGATGAATCCGTGCTCGCGACCACCGCCAACTCTTCCCCGGGCTCCAATGTTGCCGAAAGGGTTCCCGCGAAGTAGCGGTCCGCGCGATCGCGCAATCCACGCGCCCTCTCGACGGATAGATCGTAATTGCGGTACCACTCTCCGGACATCTGAAAAGAGCCGCGGTTGCTCAACACATAAAACGGAATTGCTCCCTTTCCGGCTTCGATCTTCATTCCGTTGGCAACGGGCGTGATCTGAAACTGCAGTTCGCCAGCCGAGGTCACAGCGTGTTCCGGAGCGAAATCGACGATTACCTTGATGCGCAGATTCATCGGAGACGCCGCGCGAACCACGCGGTAGAGAATGTACGTCGTATTTGCCCCTTGCTCGAGGAAGACGCGTTTTTCGACGAGAGCGTCGCCTAGCGCAAAGGTCCAGACGGGAGTTGTTCCTTCCAGATGAAATCGCTCGATATAAAGGTATCCCTGAGGCTCGACCGCGCCTCCGGTCCACCGGTTGGCTGCCAGCGGAAACTCGTTCCCCTGGTACACAACCGTTTCGTCGAGCCGGGAAAGAAGCATCGTCCGGCCGTGCGGGGGATGAAGCGCCGCCATAAGGAGGCCGTGGTAGGAACGAGTCTGGATGCCAGAAATCGTTCCCATCGCGTAGCCGCCGATGCCGTTCGTCACGAGCCATTCGCGCGATTCGGCTGCGGCGAGATCGGAAGAGACTTCGCGCCCAAACTCAACAATATTGGGGAATTCGGGCGGAGCCAAGTCTGGCGCATCGGGCATCTTGCGATGATGAGTCTTTTGCGGCGCTTTGGGCTAGTGGAAAAAATCAATACTGTGTGGCAAAAGCGCTGTAGGCCTTCTTCGCCTTAAACCGAATGAGCCACATTGGCGCTGACGGACACCAGAAACTGCCGCAGCGCATGAAAATCAATGGGTTTCGTGAAATGGGCGTCGCAGCCCGCGTCGTGGGATCTTTTGCGGTCTTTCGGCGTATCGTCGCCCGTCACCGCTGCAATCGGAATGTGCGCCAAATAATCCTGCCGCCTGACCCATTGGACCAAGGTCAGCCCGCTTTTTTCACCGAGGTGAATATCCAGCAGGACGGCATCCGGCAAAGGCTCCGCCGCAATTCCTATGAATCCATCTTCCAGAGATTCCGCTGGAATGCCTTCGTAGCCCTCGTTTTCCAGCCAACTCATGAGCATCTGGCGGAATATGGGATCATCCTCTACTACAAGGATCCTTGGTTTCATAATGTTATCCTAACCGGCAAGCAAGATCGGCAAACCTGGGCTTAGGTTGCCTCGGGGCGGAATTCCCGAACATACGGCCATCGGCAAGTCAGAAATTTTCTTTAGGCTGGCCCGGTCGTCCGGAAAAATCCCTGCGGCAATTATTTTTCGAGAGGCCGGGATGCCGCAACCGGCTCGGTGGATTCGGTGGTCCCAAGCAACTTCGTGGCCCAGTGAGATAAGTGGTTGAGCGAAGATTCGTGTGTTCGGTCGAGCTGCAAGGGCGTCACCGAAACGGCCCCATCAAAGATTGCAGCATAATCGCTTTGGCTGTCAAGGCCTTCGACGTGTTCCTGCTCGAGGAGCCAGAAAAAGCTGCGCCCTCGCGGATCAGTGCCTTCCTGCAACACGTTTCGGGTGACCTTCTTGGACTGGCGTGTGAAGCGAACATCCCCATTCCAGACCAGCGGCACATTCACATTCAACAAGACGCCCTGCGGCATGCCTTCTGCCAAAACCAGTTGCGCGAGATTGCGCGCGAATTTCGCGGCGTGCTCGAACCGGAATCCACGGCCCTTGTGCGCGACCGAGACCGCAATCGCCGGGATGTGATTGATTGCCGCTTCCATGGCCGCGCCCACCGTGCCTGAATAGAAAACGTTTTCGCCAAGGTTTCCGCCGCGATTCACGCCGGAAATCACAAGGTCGGGACGGTTCGGCAAAAGCTTATTGAGCGCCAGGATCACGGAATCCGCCGGCGTGCCTTCGACGGCCCATTCGCGCTCGGCCACCTGCTCCCAGAAGACCGGCTGCCGCAAGGTAAGCGACTGCGCGGCGGCGCTGCGCTCATGGCTCGGCGCTACCACGCTGATCGTGCCGAGTCCCTCTACCGCCTGGACAAGTGCGCGCAGGCCTTCCGCTTGAATGCCGTCGTCGTTCGTAATGAGAATGTGGGCCATGAATTTTACGTGGCGGACCGAACTTCCCGACCGTGCCAGCCTTGCCTTTCTACTCTAGCAGCCGCAAATGAAGGCGGACAAGACGAAAAGGGGAGCCGGGTTTCTACGACCGCTTGCTTATAATGGTCATTTGGAAGTCGCCGGGCGGGAGAGAGAACAATGGTCGGGACGACTGGATTTGAACCAGCGACCTCACGCACCCCAAGCGTGCGCGCTACCAGGCTGCGCTACGTCCCGACTGGACTTCCAGCGTATCACTCGGATTCCAGAGCCGTCAACAATGTGCGGAGAGAGTCGCGCAGGGCCAACAAGGTTTTCCGGTCGTGGGCAGAAAATTGCGCCCGAGCCTGCGGCGGGATAGTTTCCGCACTGCTCGTGACGTCCCTCGTCGGGGCAGGGTGCGCGCCATTGGAGCCATTCGGTTGCCCAGGCTCGCCCGGCTGGCCGCTCAGGTGGCGGCGCGCTCCGGCGATCGTGAACCCTTCGTCGTACAGCAGCCGCTTGATCACGAAGACCGTCTCGATATCTTCGCGGCGGTAGAGCCGATGGCCCTTCGGGCTTTTCACCGGCTGGAGCATCGGGAATTCCGTCTCCCAAAATCGCAGGACGAACGGCTTGGTCGAGGTTAGTCGGCTAACCTCGCCGATGCGGAACAGGTTCTTGTCCGGGACCGCCGCCTGGTTGTGTCCGTTGCCTTCCATCAGTTCATTCCCTCTTCCGAGCTGTCCCAATCCTATTCCGATTCTGGCGCGTGTCAATCACCCCGTGAGACAGGCCGCGGATCCCGGGAAAAGGGCCGGCAATCATTCCTAGCTGAGCGAGGAATCTCTCCGACTCTTGCGGTCATCGGGGTGAAAGAAAGAGGGATTCCTCGCTCCGCTCGGAATGACCGCCAAAAACACGGCCTCACCTTTTTTCCTTCAGCCGCTGCAGGAAACGAATCGGCGCGCCGAGAAAATCAAATGACTTGCGCAATTGATTTTCGAGGAATCTCTCGTAGCTGAAATGCAGCCGCTTGGACTGGTTCGTGAACAAAATAAATGTCGGCGGCGACGCGGACGCCTGCGTGACGTAGTAAATTTTGACCTTGCGCGCCGCGGGCGAAGTGCCGCGGTCCAGATCCACTTCTTTCAGCCAACGGTTCAGCTCACCCGTCGAAATGCGCCGGCGGCGGGCGTCGGCCACGCGGTCAATCAGGTCAAAAAGTTTTTCGGTGCGCTCGCCGGTCTTCGCCGAAAGAAAAATAATCGGCGCGTAATTCAGAAACTTAAACCGCGTGCGCACGATTTCTTCATACTGTTCGGCGAGCTGGGCCGGATTCACTTTCCCGGTCACGGCTTTTCTGCGCGCCACCGAAGTGTGCTTGGGACTGCGCGACTGCGCGACGTGTGGTTTCTCTTGCTGACTTTTCAGCTCCCGCTCGGCCTTTTCCTGCGCGGCTTCGAGCGCCAGGTCCCACTTGTTCATCACAATAATTACCGAGCGGCCGGATTCTTCCGCGTACCCGGCGATGTTGGCATCGTTCGCCGTTACGCCGAGGCTGGCATCCACGATGAGCAGCGCCACATCCGCCTGCTCGAGGTGCCGCCGCGCCATGATCACGCTCAATTTCTCCGCCACGAGCTTCGTCTTCCCTTTGCGGCGGATTCCGGCTGTATCCACAAATCGGTAAGAGCGCCCGCCGTGCTCGACCAGCGTGTCCACCGCGTCCACCGTCGTTCCCGGAATGTCCGACACAATCGAACGCTCGATGCCCGCGAGCTGATTCAGCAGCGTGGATTTTCCGACGTTCGGCCGGCCGATGATCGCGACGTTGACCAATGCGGCGGCTTGCTCCGCGGATTCGGCGGGAATTTGTTCGGCGAGTTCGGCATCCCCGCCGCCGGGCTCCGGTTCCGCGGTTTCTTCCAGATCCTCGACCACAGGGAAATCTTTCGTGACCGAATCCAGTAAATCTTCAATTCCGTATCCGTGCTCCGCGGAAACCGAAAACACGTTTTTCGAGAGTGCGTAAAATGGAGCGGCCAGCGACTCTTGCTGCGGCGAATCCACCTTGTTCGCCAAAATGGCGAACGGTTTCCCTGTGCGGCGCAAGAGCTGCGCGAGTTCCTCGTCGAGCGGCGTCACGCCCACGCGCGCATCCACAATGAGGAGCAACTGCGACGCAGTATCAATGGCCATCCGCGCCTGGCGAAAAATCTCGCGCGGGATGGCCGCCTTGTCGTCCGGCACAATTCCGCCCGTGTCCACAAGCTCAAACTTTCGCCCCAGCCAGGTGACCGTGCCGTAGATGCGGTCGCGTGTGATGCCCGGCTCGTCCGTGACAATCGAGCGGCGCGTCCCGGTCAGGCGATTAAAAATCGTGGGTGTGCCCACATTGGGGCGGCCAATAATCACTACCGATGGAGGTTTTTCAGTCATTTGATTTGGTGAATCCATGCAAAGGCCGTGGGCAGACTGCCACCTTGATCCTGGCCGGCTTGGAGACCTCTACTGTAACGCACTGCGTGGTGAAACAGAAGCGCCGAAACGCTTTCCCCACTAGGCCCGCATTTCTCACGAAATTGTATGGTTCCTGGGAACGCCAATCTCCTGATTGGCGCGTGGCAAAACGCCAATCCGGAGATTGGCGTTCCCGGGTTTGCCCCAAGGCAATTCGTGCCCACTATGCTGTGGGATAGGGAAGTCATTCCGGCTGGGTCACCTTGCTAGGACGCACCGTTTGAGCAGGAAGGCGGCGCGGTCCCGTTCCTGTGGTCAGAAGGTCAGGATAGAGCCGCTCGCCCCGGCCTTGGAGTTCGCATCGCACAAGGTTAAACTGTTTTGCGCCAAATCGAACAAAGGCTGGTAAATGTCCAACGAAGCAGCACAAAAAAAGGCGGGCCCTCTCGCGGGCCTGAAGGTGATTGATCTCTCGCACGTGATGGCCGGGCCGACGTGCTCGATGCTGCTGGCCGACATGGGCGCGGACGTCATCAAGGTAGAAAAGATGCCCGGCGGCGACGATTCCCGCCGCATGGTGCCGCCGAGAATTTCCGAGGAATCCGCCGCGTTCCTCATCATGAATCGCAACAAGCGCGGCATTGCTCTCGATCTGAAAACGGAGGGCGGGCGAAAAATTCTCTCGCGGCTTCTCGAAAACGCCGATGTGCTGATTGAGAATTACCGACGCGGCACGATGGAGCGCATGGGATTCGGCTATGAAGCGCTGCATGCGTCCAATCCCCGGCTCATCTACTGCTCGATCTCGGGATTCGGCCGCACGGGACCCTACGCCGACCGCGGCGGCTTTGATCTCGTCACGCAGGGCATGAGCGGCCTGATGAGCATCACGGGAGAGGGAGAAGGCCGGCCGCCGGTCAAATCCGGCGCGCCTGTTACCGACATCACCGCCGGAATACTTGCCTGCGTGGGAATCCTGGCCGCGCTGCAAGGGCGCACGTCCACGGGCAAAGGGCAGATGGTGGATACTTCGCTCTTCGAAGCGGGAATCATCATGACGTACTGGCAGTCGGCGATCTCGTTCGCCACGGGCGTTGCGCCGGGGCCGATGGGAACGGCGCACCCATTGAATGCGCCGTATCAGGCTTTTCCGGCCTCCGACGGCTGGATCACTGTCGGCGCGGCGAACCAGAATAACTGGCAGCGCCTCGTCGAAGCGATCGGAGCGCCGCACCTCGCGAGCGATCCGCGATTCTCCACGAATGCCGACCGCATGCACAATCTTGCAGCGCTGCAGGCGACGCTTACCCCTCTCTTCCAGGTTCGCACCTCGGCCGAATGGCTGCAGCGCCTCGAAGAGGCAGGCGTTCCGGCAGGGCCCGTGCTGAACATCGCACAGATGCACGCCGACCCGCAGGCGCGAGCGCGCGAAATGGTTGTCGAGACCACGCATCCCGTCGCCGGGCGCGTCTCCTCGCTCGGGCTTCCAATTAAATTTTCAGAGACGCCGGGATCGGTGCGGCGCGCAGCGCCGGTTCTGGGCGAGCACACACGCGAAGTTCTGCTCGAGTACGGATTTTCCGCCGCGGAAGTGGATGCGCTCGCGGCATCGGGCGCAGTACTGACTCCCGGCACGGCAAAGGCAAAACTGAAATGAGCGACGATCTTCTTTACAAAGTTCAGGACGGCATCGGCCGCATCACATTCAACCGTCCGCACGCGCGCAACTCCTTCACGTTTGAGATGTACGAAAAGCTGCGCACGATCTGCAGCGAGGCCGGAAACGATAAATTGCTCCGCGTGCTGATCCTCAGCGGCGTGGACGACACGGCGTTTGCGGCGGGCACGGACATCTCTCAATTCCGCTCATTTACTACGGGCGACGATGTGATGGCCTACGAAGAGCGGATCGAGCGCGTGATCACGGCGCTCGAATGTTGCCCGGTTCCGACCATTGCGGCCATCGCGGGTGCGTGCACCGGAGGAGGATTTACCATCGCCGGATGCTGCGATCTCCGTATCGGCGCGAAGAACTCCCGCTTCGGCGTGCCCATCAGCCGGACTCTCGGCAATTGCCTTTCGATGTCGAACTATCTCCGCGTGGTGGCGCTCCTCGGCACCGCTCGCGCGAAGGACATCCTGTTCACCGCGCGCCTGATGGACGCCGAAGAGGCGCACCGCATCGGCCTTCTCGGGGAACTTCTCCCGGACTTTCCCAGCCTGCAGCGCCGCGCCGAAGAACTCGCCCGCACCATCGCTTCGCACGCGCCCCTGACGCTGCGCGTGACAAAAGAGTCTCTCCGCCGGATCAAGGATCGCATGAATCCCGGCGAGGACCGCGACCTGATCCTGTCTTGCTACCTGAGCAACGATTTCCGCGAAGGCATGGATGCGTTCCTGGCCAAGCGCAAGCCGAAGTGGTCGGGGACCTGACGGGGCGGTTCTCTAAAAGTTGACTCATAAATGGTCAGACACCGAATTCGGCAGGCCGCCAGGGGCTAAAGCCCCCGTTTTTCATTCCCTTGAACGTCGCGGTTGAAACCGCGACCCACAAAGATTATTTATGAGCTGGCTTCTAGTCTCCACGGCGCGCCCAGGAGCATCGTCATTCCGAACGAAGTGAGGAATCCCTCTGCGGGTTCTTCCCCAACAAGAAAACAAGGAGTGATTCCTTACTTCGTTCGGAATGACGGCTTTTTTTTGAAATGCCGCACATTGGAGAGAACGAAGCAGGCATTCCATAGTTTCCTCTTGAGCCTCGGAACCGCCGCCATGTCAAAATGCGGGTGATATGCGTCGGCAACCCCTTATATTTCAGCCTGTTACAAAATGATGTAAAAGCTCCGCGGAATTGACTTCTATGCATTGCAATTCCCCAGGCGATTCAGGCAAGGTCATCCGTGCACGGACGCTCCATGCGGCCTGGCAAAAAATGGGAGGCGGCCATTCGCAATAAGATTCTAGCTATGACGCAAGCAGCACTCCTGGCACTCACTTGTGCCGCGCCCGCCCCGGCCGCTGAGGCCGACCTGGATCCGCAGGCCGCCCGCGGATATGACCGCTACCTGCAGTTGACCGAAGCGCGCATGAAGCCGGAACTCGCGCAGGGGGGCGCCTTCCTCTATGTGGACAGCCTGCCGGGGCCGCAGCGCAATGAACTGCACGCGCGGCTCGACCACGGCGAAGTCGTCACTGAGCGGCTGCAAACCAGCGATCCCTCCGGCATGTCCCGCACTCCGGGCGCGCTGATTCATCACTGGGTGGGAACGATTCTTATTCCCGGCGCGACGCTCGAAGAAGTCCTCGCCGTGCTGCACGACTACAATCACCACTCCGAACTCTACAACCCCGAAGTCGTGAAATCGAAAATCCTCGAACACGCGGGCGACGATTTCAAAATCTATTACCGGCTGAGACGCAAGAAGATCATCACCGTCGTCCTCGATACCGATTATGACGTGCACTACCACCCCGTCACTTCCGGCCGCACCTACAGCGAATCGCACGCCACGCGTATCGCGCAGGTGGACCATGCCGGCGAACCAGACGAGCATCAATTGCCTCCCGGAAAAGACGGCGGATACCTCTGGCGGCTCGACTCCTATTGGCGCTACGTGGAAACGGGCCGCGGCGTCTACGTACAGTGTGAAGCCGTCTCACTGACGCGCGATATTCCCACGGGACTCAACTGGCTGATCGGACCGTTTGTCGAAAGCATTCCGAGGGAGTCGCTCGCGTTCACGCTGGAGTCCACGCGTGCGGCAGTGCTTCATGAAGGTTTGAAGACAAAAGAGTAGAACTGGGCAGATTGCGCGAAAAAGGAGAGGCCGTATGAAAAACCGCAAAGCGGAAATTACAACATCGTCCGGCGCGGAGGATCACTCTTCTCGAGAGGGGGCAACGGATAGCCCCTTCCAAAACGCGCCGCGGCAGCAGGAAAGTTTCACGGCGCGCATGGAAAAGAAGACTCTCCTGTGGCTGGCCGCGCGGCTGCCCGCGTGGGTGAACTCCGATCATCTGACGGTCATCGGCTTTGCCGCCATGTTTCTTGCCGGAGTGAGTTACGCGCTGGTGCGGATCAACAACTTCGGCCTTATCTCGGCCACGGTGTTTCTCGCCATCAACTGGTTTGGCGACAGCCTGGACGGGACGCTCGCGCGCGTGCGGAACCGCCAGCGCCCGCGCTACGGATTTTATGTGGATCACATGATTGACACGTTCGGCGGGCTGTTTCTGATGGGCGGACTTGCGATTTCAGGAATTGTGGACTGGCGCATCGCGCTGGGGATGTTCATCACGTTTCTGATGCTTTCGATCGAGGTCTACCTCGCGACGTATACGGTCGGGAAATTCCGGCTGTCGTTTGCAAAATTGGGCCCCACGGAAATCCGCATCCTGCTCGCGCTCGGCAATGTGGCTCTGTGGTTTTTTCCAGATGCGCGGATTCCCGGCTCGGACTATCGCCTCTTTGACGCCGGCGGCCTGATCGCGATGGCGGGAATGACCGCGATGCTGGTCGTCTCCGCTATTCAGAACACGATGCATCTCTATAGTGAGGAACCACCGCAGTAGGACGGAATTCACCCGCTACGGAAAAAGTCTCCTGCTGCGTCCGTCCTTCCGAGCGAAGCGTGGAATCCCTCTTTATTTTTCGCGCATCGCTACAGAATACGGAGGGATTCCTCGCTTCGCTCGGAAGGACAAAATAAACACTGTGGCCGGGCGCGAGAAGGTTGTTCGAGACGTCGCGGGAACGAAACCGTTATCCGCGCAGAACGCCCGGCGGGATATCGTGCTGCCGCGCAAGGTCGTTCAGTTCATCGAGCTGCGACTGGATCTCCTGAACTCCGGCTTCGAGGTTCGCGAGTCCTGCCGCGGGCGTCACGCCGGCGCCCCGCTTGTCCATCACAACGGCGCCATCAGTTGCGTCCGGTTCCCGATTGGCCATGGCTGCCTGCTGTTCGGCGAGCGCCGCCCGGCGCTTATCCAATTCCTCCTGCAAAACGGCCGCTTGATCGGCGTACCACGAAGGATCATCCAAACGAAACTCATAAACCGGGAGGACCGTCTCAGGCTGCTCGGCCGCGGCTTGCGGCGCCGCCTCGGTGGGCTCCTGGCCGACGATGGAAATCAGGCCGCGCGCGCGGAGTTGATCCAGGTCGTCGTTAGTCCAGACTTTTTTCGTCTGATTGGAATTGGCCTGATCCGTATGCGGCTTATTGGCCGCAGCCGAGGGATGCGCCATTACAAGAGCAATGACCAGCGCGAAAAGAGCTGCCAGCGGAAAGGTATTCTTACGCATAATTCCTCCTAGGCAGGGACAGCTACAGTGTACACCTCAATGGGTATCGGCGAAAAATCAAACGAACGTCGAGGATTGGGCGGGTTCCGGAAGCGGGATTTCGCAGTCTGTGGCGATGGAGCTTCGTCAGAAGTGTAATCCAGGGGCGACGGAACCTCTCAGCCTGCCGTGGTTAGAATTGTCTTGTGCCGAGTGTGAAAGGCGCATTAGGATGCGCGAGCCAGGCGATAAAACCCGAGTATCAGAATAAAAAACGAACGGGGCTGCTCGCCGCTCATTTAGATTGTGGAACAAGGCGCGGCCCATCGGGGTTTTGTGCGAAGCGAAGGTCGCCGCGGTGAAATAAGGAGAGAATTTGCCCAATAGCTCCGCTCCATCGAAATCAGCTGATCGGTCCTTTGTCTATCTCGCTGCGACATTCGCCGCGTTAGGAGGCCTGCTGTTCGGTTACGACACCGGCGTAATCTCCGGCGCCGAACTATTCTTGCGAAAAGATTTTACGCTTTCGACTTTCGCGTTGGAGGTGATCGTCAGCGGCGTGCTGGCCGGTGCGGCCTGTGGGGCGCTTGCCGGAGGGCGGCTGGCGGACCTTTTCGGCCGGCGCAAGTTGCTTATCGCAACGGCCATCATCTTCGCGGCGGGGGCGATCTTGTGCGCGGCCGCGCCATCGCCCGGGATTCTTGTCGCGGGCCGGATCATCGTCGGCCTTGCCATCGGACTATCCTCCTCCACGGTTCCCGTATATATCTCGGAAGTAGCTCCGGCGGACGCGCGAGGCTGGCAGGTTTCTCTGTTTCAACTGGCGATCACGTCCGGAATCCTGCTCGCTTATCTTGCGGATTATGCGTTTGCGCAAATCCAGAGTTGGCGTTGGATGTTCGGGGTTGCCGTGATTCCCGCCGCGATTTTCGGCTCCGGAATGATTTTCCTGCCGGAAAGTCCCCGGTGGCTGCTGCTGCGCGGGCAGCGCGAACGAGCACGCGCGACGCTCGAGCGCGTTCGGGGCACACCGGACGTAGGCAAGGAGTTATCGGAAATTGAGGAAGGTCTGGCGCACGCCGAGGAGAAAGGCCGGCTCTCCGATCTGCTCGAGCCTTCGCTTCGGCCCGCACTCGCAGTCGGCATTGGACTGGCGATTTTCCAGCAGGTTACCGGCATCAATACCGTCATCTACTACGCGCCCGTGATTATCCAGTCCGCGGGGATCTCCTCGGCTTCCGGCGCGATCCTGGCAACCGCGGGAATCGGCCTTGTGAATGTGCTGATGACGGTCATCTCGATGAGGTTGATCGATCGCGCCGGACGCAGGCCGTTGCTGCTAACCGGCATCGCCGGAATGGCAGTTACTTTGGGGTTTCTAGGACTGGTCTTCCGGAACGCCAGTCATAGCAGCACATTCGCCTGGCTAGCTGTAATCAGTATGATGGCGTATGTCGCTTCATTCGCCATCAGCCTGGGCCCAATCTTCTGGTTGCTGATATCCGAAATTTATCCGTTGAAAATCCGCAATTCGGCCGAGGGAATCGCCGCAACCTTCAATTGGGGATCGAACCTGATTGTCGCTCTGACTTTTTTGACATTGGTGGAACATCTTGGGCCGAGCTGGACCTTCTGGCTGTACGGACTCTCTGCGGTCGGAGCCTGGATTTTCTCCTACTATTTTGCGCCCGAGACCAAAGGACGCACCCTAGAAGAGATTGAGGAATTTTGGCGGAGGAGATCTTCAGCCAAACGGAACAGCAATCCTGTCGCGCCTTCAGATTCGCATATAGGTTGAAGTCACCTCTTGCGATTAAAGAGGCTTAGGACGATGGACCGGTTATCCGCATCAGGAAGTACGCCAGGGGGCGCTATACGCCTGGTCGGCCTGCAGCAGTTCCAGAAGATTCCCTGCAAACTCCTCGCCCCATCCCTGCTCGACGCCTAGAGCAACTGCATATGGAGTGTGAAGCTCCAGCGTACTCGGCGTTTCCCCCGGCGCATTCTCGGTTTTCATCCGGTCCGCATCCGCACGATATAGAAATTCACGAAATTCCCGCAGTTGGACCAGCACCGCTCGGCCTGCGCTCGTCGGGGCATTAAAAAGGTGCCGGGAGAAGACGTTCATCGCGAGCGCAGCCGCAGCGAGGGCCGCTAATTTCGTCGAGGTCAAGACCGCCAGGAACATGAAGCCGACCAACGCTGTGATTGACAGAAATACGGGTATCGCATCATTGAAGTTCACGGGACGCCTGGGTCGGCGGGATCCCGGAAGAAATGTGCTCAGCTTCAATAACGTGTTTGGCCAAACGCGCAGGGCCGAAACAAAGCAGGAGCCACCGACAAGAATCACCAGAATCAGAAATACAACGGATCCTACTGACATACTATTAGTGAATCGCGGCATGTCCAAAAGGAGCAGTTCAATCGCGGTAAAGGAATAGGTAAAGCCCAGCATCCACAATACGGCATGAGTGGACATCAATTCCGGTGTCGCCTCGTCGTGCACAGTAGTTCGGAATTGTCTGAATGCCTCAAAGAGCCTGCTGCTATCACTCGCATTGAATGAGTATGTGCGCGTGGGATGAGGAAAGAGGGATAAGAGGACGGAGAATTCTTCTGGAGGAAGCTCGGCGTCATTGTCCTTCAATTTTTCAAGCGTGACCCAGTCTGCTTTCTGGAGGATTGTCAGGTAGCCCTTGGCCGCGACCGAAACAATAGCGGCAGCGAACGATCGCTCGCTCCGTCCGCATTCAGCCAGGTAAGCAGCGACTGCGGGGGAGATCCCATTTGGTGGTTCGTAGCGAGTCACATAAACAGACTGACGCATGCCACGACGGAGCACGATTCCGACAACAATATAGAAAAGGGAGATGACCAGCAGTGCGAACCAGGCGAGCGTATAAAGGTATGATGGAGCGTCGGAAGCTGCTGGCATCGCGAGATACTCTCCCAGGTTTTCAGCCTTGGTAAATATCGCCTTATCATACAATGGATTGCTGGCAAGCGAACCTTGCCATCGAAGATGAAGGGGTTGTCCGAGCGGTGAGGAAGCAAAGCTTTCCGACGGATTAGTCTTTCCCAGTGGATGCCGCCGCAGGCGCAGCCGCGCGCGGAGCGTATTTCGTCTTGATGTAATCATCCACCAGTTTGCGGAAGGCGGCGGACAACTCATCGTAGTTTCCGTGCAGCGTGACGTACTTTTTCCCGTCAATGTAGACAGGACAACTCGGCTCTTCACCCGTGCCGGGGAGGCTGATGCCGATGTTGGCTGCTTTGGATTCGCCGGGGCCGTTGACGATGCAGCCCATCACGGCGAGCGTCATCTCCTCGACGCCCTCGTACTGCTTCTTCCACTCGGGCATGTTGTCGCGGATGTAGTCCTGAATGCGTTCGGCAAGCTCCTGAAACGTGGTGCTGGTGGTGCGTCCGCAGCCGGGGCAGGCGGTCACGCTCGGGGCAAATGAGCGCAGGCCGAGCGCCTGCAAGAGTTCGCACGCGGCGTAGACCTCTTCGCGGCGGTCGCCGCCCGGTCGCGGCGTGAGCGAAATACGAATCGTGTCGCCAATGCCCTCCTGCAGCAGAATCCCAATCGCCGCCGCGGACCACACCGGGCCCTTCGTGCCCATGCCCGCCTCGGGGAGGCCGAGGTGCAGCGGCTGCTCGGTCTTGCGAGAAAGATCGCGGTAGACGCGAATCAGATTCTGCGGCTTGGAAACCTTGCACGAAATTATAATTTGATCGCGACGCAGGCCGCACTCGAGCGCCAGTTCCGTGGACTCCAGCGCCGAGAGCACCATGCAGTTGTTGATGATCTCGTCGGAATCGAGGCCCAGATCGCGGTCGGTATTCTCCTGCATCTTGCGCATCACCAGTTCCTGATTGAGCGAGCCGCCATTCACGCCGATGCGCACGGGTTTCCCGTTGTCCACGGCGATTTTGCAGATGGTGGAAAACTGCTCGTCGCGCCGCGCGCCCGCTCCCACGTTGCCGGGATTGATGCGGTACTTGTC
>VFSW01000477.1_pt1 | contig 58962 bp, 54 predicted proteins | sample 5358111 | NCBI WGS metagenome assembly VFSW01 (sample SAMN11554181, study PRJNA540505) | mine drainage metagenome | isolation source: sediment from site ElyBrook_90M | place: USA: Ely Copper Mine, Vershire, VT | collected 2017
GCTTTGGCCCCAACAGCAAGGCGGTGGCGTTGAACGGCTGGTTTGGCGGGAGCGGCAAAAGAAGAATCAGCTGGTTTCATAGCGGCGACGGCCGGAATCTCCGGCGCGGCCGGTTTCGCTTCGGGACTTCCCGCCGGTTTCCCCGGCGGAATTGCGGCAGGTTCTGTGGGTCTAGCGGCGGCAGCAACAACGGGTTTTCCCGCCGGCTTCGCCGCCGGGGTTTGCGGCGCCGGCTGTCCGGCAAGCCAGCCGTCGATTTCGGCGGCGGAATAGCCCATATTCTGCAAAACCGTGCGGATGGCGTTGTCGCTCAGCCCTTTGCCGCGGGCTTCCTGCATGTAATCATTGGGGTCCATTGAATTTGACTATAGCATCTGGCGGGAGGCCGGAAAGCTTTGATTTTGGGCATAATTTCGCATTATTGACTTTTTCATATTTTAGTGTTAAAATTTAGAACGAAAGTAAGGCTTTGCGGGAAACGTGTTTCCGCCGGGCTACGCCCCTTGTAAATCAATAACTACTCCTTCCTGCAAAGGAAGGGGAAAAAGGAGAAGGAAATGAAGTACAAACTTGCTGGTTTCGTTATCGGCGCCATCGCGACAATTCTCATCGTCGTTCTCGGTGTTCCCGCCGTTCACGCGGCGGAATTCACAACTTCCAACCAGGCCGCGACGGCGGGCATCCAGAAGATTCCGGCGCACTTTGCCACAACGACCGGCGGCAGCGGTCGCATCCGGGCAGAAGGCATCGGCCCCACCATCCAACTGCCTGTTGTTTACATGGGCTGGGGTTGGAGTTTCGACACTCAGTCCTGGAATTTCATCCTCCAGGGCCAGGCGGATATGCTGTCAGGCGATGTCGTCGTCCGCTATGACGGACTCGCGGTAGAGGAGTTCGCTCCTTCCCAGCATTTTGTACTGGGAGGCGCTCCGATCTACGGTTTCGGAGTCCCGAACGCGAACTTCACGTTCGAGACCACGACACCCTTGCTGTCCGACCGGGACTACGACGTGTCCGTCGATTTCCCCATCGGCTACGGTTTCATCCTCACGGCGGAGGCGGCGGGAGTTCATCCGCAGCCGCTGGTCTTCGTGACCAGCAACTGTTCGGTGACCGGCGGCCAGCACGTTCTTACTTTGAACGTGTACCCTCTGGGCCACCTGCTACCGCCGACACTCCCGGTCACGGTTGACGGGAATCCGCTGGGCACGGCGAATCTCATTTCGCCGCCGCCCGGGGCAGTGCTCGGAAGCCGGATGGGGACCTACTCCCTGGTCATTTCCGACGCCGAGGAGATGTCCGTCCTGACCATGATTCAGCAGAAAGCGGCGGCGGGTAACGGGAACTCTGTCATGCTCGACGTGACAGCTCCCGACTTTACGCCCCTGCCGTTTGAAGCGGGCGCATCCATTTTCCAGGATTTCAACTGTAAGGGTTGAAATCCGCCCAAGTTGAATGCCTCGCAGCTCACAAGCTGCGAGGCATTCTTAATTTCTAAACTATAAGCTCCGTCCCGATGGGCGGCGTTTTTATTTCGCGGCGGACAGCGGGACGGACTCCGGCTCCACATCCACCTTTTCCACTTCTGCGCTGTTTAAAAGCCCGTTGGAAAAATCCTCCGCCACGGCTTTGGCCAGATACGGCAAAGTGATGGATTCCACATCGCCGGCCTCGTCGCCGCTAAGCGTGGTGATGATAAGCGTGCCGGAGCCCACCATCTGGTCGGTTACGCTCCGCTCCACTTTCACCTCCTTTATCCGGCGGTAAGGCACGCCGATTTCTTCTATGCTCCAGACCCCGCGGGTGATTTTAACCTCCTCCGGACCCTTCACTATGCCGTAATGCGAATACTCCAGGTAAGCCATAAAAAGCGCGCCGGCAAGAATCAGGAGATCCAAACCCACCAGCGGGAAAATCGCGGTAGCCACCACGGCGGAAGTATCTGCGGGCAGGTAATTCTGGCCTATCAGAACGGCTATCAAAAGAAGCGTAAAAACTATGAAAACCGTGAGCCGGCGGAAAGCCAGCAAAACGAAAGTCAGGGTGCCTAAACGTCCGCCTTGATCCATATCTAAATTCTAGCAAACTACTGCGCCCGCGACGGGAAGTTAAACGAAACCCTAAAACCCTGCGGTTTTAGTATTTCCGCCACGGGGAAACTCCCGTTTCCCCGACCCCTTTCCCGTCTAAACCCCTGCGCCCGCGACGGGATTTAACCCCGTGGTCTTCTCCGTGACAGGGAGACGTGTTAATCAGGCTACACCACGCGGGCAGAACTTCGCGGATAGTTTAACCAAAAGAAGCGGGTTTTTCAATCGGTTAATCCGGGGTTCACCCGCACCGTTGTATTATTAACACCATGCGCGACCGGCAGATTTTTAAGACCTATGTCCTGCAAAACGGCATCCGTTTTTTCCACTATCCCGCCGACTTTCCTTTCGCCATCCTCCATATCATCCTGCCCTTCGGCCACGCACACAACACCGGCGACATTCTGCCCGGCACGGCGCATTTTCTGGAGCATATGGCCGCGAGCCACTCCCGCCTTTACCCCCGGCGGCATGCCTTCACCGAATGGGTGGGTCTGCAGGGCGGCTACGCCAACGCCCAGACCGGAAATTTCAACACTATATATCTGACTGAAATTCCCCTGGCTTCCGCCGAAACCGCCTGGGCGGGCCTCTGCTCGCAGGTGTTCGAACCGCTGTTCCGTCCGGAAGACATCGCCGTCCAGCGGACCATAGTCGCTTCCGAACGGCGCAGGAAGGAGCGCTGGTTCCCGGGTTCGAACGAGCTCACTCATTATCTAAAAACCGCCTGGGAACGGGACCTCATCACCGATCTCCGGCAGATTTTTGGGACAAACGCGGATTTGGAAAAAATGGATCCGGAAAATCTGTCGCGCTTCCAGGCGTATTACCTGGACTCCCGTGTGGCGGTTCTGACCGCCGGCAATCTGAACATGCAGAAATTTTCCGAGCGGCTCATGAACCTGCCGGTCAAAACGCACGAGCCGCCGGCGCGCTATGAGACTCCGCACTGGGTCAAAAAAGAGTATCACGAGCGGGAATTCAACGACGTATCCCAGCCGATTCTTTATATCGGCGCGCTTTTCCCGGAACTGCCGGATTATTCCACCAAGGTGGCGATGGAATTCATCGGCGATTATCTCACCAACTCCGACCACGGGCCGCTTTACCACTGGCTGCGGACGGAAAAGGGCTGGATCTACGGAATGTCCTTCAAAACCTATTTCGAGCGGGATGCGCACTGGCATATGACCATCCCCCTGCACGAGAAAGAACAGGTAGGCGTCGTGCAGGAGGAAATTTTCGAAAGAATGCTTGCCGCAGTCCGGGACAAACATCTGGTCGGCCTGGAGGTCGGGCGGAAACTCGGGGCGCAAACCTTCCATTTTCAGACGCTGGAATCCATCGTTGCCGGAGCGGAGTACGACCTGGAGCTTTACGGCAAAATAATGAGCGAGACGGAATACCGGAGTTATCTGGAAACCTGCCGGGATACGGACTATCTCCGGAAAATTTTCGAGCGTTATTTTGCCCGGGAACTTTGGGGCGAGTTCTGCGCCCTGCCCAAACCGGGAACTTAAAGGAGCTTCAAAAATTCCTTCTCCGAAAGTATTCTTACGCCCAGTTTCACGGCTTTGTCGTATTTGGAGCCGGGTTCGGAACCGGCCACCACGTAGTCGGTGTTCCGGCTGACCGTTTCGCTCGTCTCTCCGCCCTCGGCGCGGATTTTTTCCTTCGCTTCCTCCCGGCCCATGGACTCCAGGGTGCCGGTGAGGACGAATACCTTGTCCGCCAGCTTGCCCGTACTTTTGGCCGGCGGTATAAGCTCCACTCCGTGCCGCCCGAGTTTATCTAAAAGCCGGATATTTCTCTTCTCGTGAAACCACTCGTAAATACTTCCCGCCACTTTCGGACCGACATCCGGAACCTGCTGTAGGTCTTCACGGGTCAACTCTTGATACTTTCTGGTGAATTCTTTTATTGGAAATTGGAAATTGGAAATTGGAAATTGCTTTGCCAAAAGCACTGCGGTCTCTTCCCCCACCTGCAAAATGCCCAAGCTGTAAATAAAGCGCGCCAGCGGTACTTTTTTCCTGCTTTCCACTTCTTTCACTATTTTTTCCGCGGATTTCTCGCCGAAGCGCGCCAGGGCGGCGATATCTCCGGCTTTCAGCGAGAAAATGTCCGCCGCGCCGGAAATAAGCCCTTCGTCCAGGAATTTTTCCAAAATTTTCGGCCCCAGGCCGCGGATATCGAAGCCCGCCTGGGAAGTGAAGTGGCGCAGCTGTTCCAGGTGCCGCGCGCCGCAGTAAGGCGAGGAGCAGCGGTAGGCCACGCCGTCGCGCTTGACGGGCGAGCCGTCCACGGGACACTTGGCGGGCATGTGAAACGCTTTTTCCCTGCCGGTGCGGAGCTTCGGCAAAACCTGGGTAATCTGGGGGATGACGTCGCCGGCCCGGGAGACGACCACTGTATCGCCGATTTTAAGCCCCAGGCGCTCAATTTCGTCGGCGTTGTGCAAAGTGGCGTGAGTGATGGTCACGCCGCCGACGTTCACCGGCTCCAAAAGCGCGACCGGCGTCAAAACTCCGGTGCGTCCGACCTGCACCAGGATGTCTTTGACTTCGGTCGTCGACTCCCGCGGGGAAAATTTGTAGGCGATGCCGCCGCGCGGCGCCTTGCCGATGACGCCGGCTTCGCGGAAAACGCGGCTGGAGTTCACCATAATGACAACGCCGTCTATTTCGTATTCCAGTTTTTCCCGCCGTTTGGACCAGTCCGCGTGGAAAGCGGAAATTTCCTTAAGCGATTTGACCGTTTTGCCGTGGGGATTGACCGGAATCCCGTAATCTTTGAGGGTCGCGTACTCTTCGGCATGGGTCTGGATATCCTCGTCCAGCAGCGCGTAAGCGTAAAAATGCAGGCGGCGGGCGGCGGTGATTTTGGGGTCCAGCTGGCGGACCGAGCCGGCGGCGACATTCCGCGGATTGGCGTAAGCTTTGCCGCCTTTTTTCTCCTGCTCTTTATTTAAGCGCGCGAACTCTTTTTTGGTCAGGAATACTTCGCCGCGGGCCACCACCCGGGCAGGAATATTCTTGCCCCGCAGGCGGAGAGGTATCGCCTCCACGGTTTTCAAATTGGCGGTTATGTCCTCCCCCACCGTCCCGTCGCCCCGGGTCGCGCCGCGGGTGAAAATTCCGTTTTCGTAAATCAGCTCCACCGCCAGACCGTCCATCTTGAGGTCACAGTAGAACTCCTGCGGCGGAAGCTTCCGGCCGCGCTCTTTTTCGAAATAATTTTGGAGGCGCGCATACCAGTCCTCCACATCTTTTTCGGAAAAGGCGTCGTTTAGGGAAATCATGTGCGCCTCGCGCCCCTCGGCATCCATGTGCCGCACCTTCTTGAACTCCGCCGCCACTTTGCCCTCCACCCGCTGGGTCGGTGAATCCGGCGTAATCAAATCGGGGAACTGAATCTCCAGGTCAAACAGCTCTTTTTTGAGGGAATCCAAGGCCGCGTCCGAGATGAGGGACTTGTTCAAAACATGGTAGGCATACCGGTCGCGGTTTATCTCCTCCCGCAGTTTTTCTACCTTTTTCCGGGCTTCCGATTTATCCATGTTCCTCTATTTTAAGCGCAACCAGGCGTATTTTCGAGAGCTTTTTCTAAATCCGGTAATGCAGAAGGATGCTGCCTTTTTCGTTCAACTGCCGGATAGAAGTTAATTTAAAGTCCGTCCGGAGGGAACTTTGGCTTGCAAAAAGGGCCAGTCCCCGGCCGAAAACGACCGGCTCTAGCGTCAAGTACAGTTCGTCTACCAGGCCTCGTTCCAAAAAATAAGTGTATATCTGCGCGCCTCCGAGTAGTGTGGCGGTGCGGTACGGGGCCAGAAGTTTTTTCAGGTCCGTGTCGGCCAGGTCGGCTATAAGCAAATTTTCGCTCCGGCGTTTCAGATCCCCGGTTCTGGAAAAGACGATGCATTTCCTTTTGGCGAGCTGCGCCGCAGCCAACTCATAGGTTTTCCGGCCGACCAAGACCACTTCGCTCTTGTCCAAAAAATCGTGCAGAAAATCCTTATCCTCGGGGCTCGTCCAATCCGTGGACCGGCCGTTTTCTGCGGCTATCTTCCCGTCCAGAGTCATCGCCGCCACTGCGACAATTTTCGTCTGGCCTATCATTTGGATTTGAACGCTTTGAAGAGCGGCGCGTAGATATCATCTTTGACGTCCACGACGGACTGGCGGTAAGTATCCTTATCCGTAAAAGTCACGAATTTCGCGCCGCGCAGGATGACCACCGGCGTCCGCTCCCTGCCTTCGCCCATAATAAGCACCGCCATGGCGGCCAGTGCGTCCACAATGTTTTGGGTGGTGTGTTTCAAAAGCCGCCCGAAAATATCCGGCTTCCCGCGGTAGTCGTAGAGCGGCTGCAGGCCGTGGAAACCTATGGCAATGCCGACCACTCCGCGCCGCATGGGAATTATATGGCTGTCGGTTACGATTACCGCGAGTTTCTTTATGCCGTGTTTTTTGCGGAGGTAGTTCCGAATTTCTTTGGCCAGAGCCGCCGGCCGCCGCGGCCAGAGGATGTAGTATCCCCGCGCATTGCTCTCGTCTATGCCCGCATTCGCGATAAGAGTGTGTCCTTTGACCGTGAGATACAGGTCCGGCCACGACTTAAGGCCGCTCGCCACATACCGTTCCGCTTCTTTTTTAATCAGAGCGGTTTTTTTCTTGCCGGAGGCCAGCGCCACGCAGCGGCCCTGGTGGATCGCAAGCACCTTGGAGGTGATGAAAAGCACGTCGCCTTCCCGGAGACGGGGCAGGAACTCGTCCAGAACCGGATAAATGTTATCCCGGGGCGGGAGCATGGCCCGCGTCTTAACCGGAATGAAGCGCATGTCAGTTGCGGGCGCTCGCTCCGGAGACCAGCACGTATTTTTCCTGAACCGGGAAACGGTAGGATATCAAATTCTTTTTATTCAGGAGGTAAAAGACGTTGTTCAAAAGGACGTAGGTGGCGGCGATGCCGGCCGCGAAAGTAAGCCGCTCCAGCGCCACTATGGGGATGAGGCCCACCCACACCGCCGGAGGCAGAGGCACGAGATAGACCCACAGCGCGCCGCCCACCGCGTGCGCCGTGAAAGTCGCGCCCAAACTGCGCGCCAGGATGAAACGGTCCTGCAGGAAATAGCAGGCGATGGGTATGAGCCAGAAAAGCGCATAGAACCAGACCAGGCGTCCGATGGGGCTCGTGACGAAAACTATGATGCATAGCGCCGGGACAATCACGTTCAAGCGCTTCTTGCCGCTGAAATAAATGGCCGCAAAAATCATCGGGAAAAGGTCGATAATCGTACCGGTGTCCACTGGCGCGCGGTGCGCAAGGAGATTGGCGGCTTTCATGAGGAGCACTGCGGCGGCGCCCCACGCCCCGCCCAAAAATCCTCCGGCGACCGGGCCGAACGCGTCAAATACCGTGAACTTCGCGCCGGAGCCGGCCAGCTGGGTGAAAGGCACCTGCAGGGCCGCAAAACCGGCGGCCGCGAACGCCAAAAAGAATAAAACTTTGTTTTTGCGGGAATTCGTCATCTGCTCAGTATATAAAAACGCCCGGGAAGAGACAATCTGACCATGCCATTATCGACTTTTATTACCCTACTCCTCTATTGATAAAAACGCTGATTTGGATTATAAGTAAGCCAGTTTTATTCCCAACCCCAAATATCTGAATGTGTCAATAAAGTGGCTGCAAAGCCTAGGAGGAAAAGACCAATGAAGCAGATAGTTTTGTCTGGTATCCGGGCAACCGGCAGACTGCACCTGGGCAACTACCTAGGAGCTCTGGAGCGATTCGCGCGTATGTCTAAAGATCCCGCGTACACTTGCTTTTTCTTTGTCGCGGACATGCACACGCTGACCACGCTCAAAGAGGCACAGGAGATCCGGCAACATCTGCCGGAGATAGTACTGGACTACATCGCGGCCGGCATTGACCTCGATACATCCTACATCTATGTCCAGTCGAGTATCCCGCAGGTGGCAGAACTCGCTTGGTATCTTTCCTGTCTCACGCCCATCGCTGACTTGGAGCGCATGCCTACCTTCAAAGAAAAGCGCGCCAAGCAACCGGAGGATGTGAACGCAGGACTCTTGAATTATCCCGTGCTCATGGCGGCTGATATTCTCGGACCGCGAGCAGATCTCGTGCCGGTCGGCAAGGATCAAGAATCTCACTTGGAACTTGCGGCGCTCATCGCGCGTAAATTCAACCGGCTTTACGGGAATTATTTTCCAGTGCCCGATCCATTACGGCAGGAGATGATTACTGTTCCCGGACTCTCTGCAAAAGGAGAGTTCGGTTTTCCGAAAATGGGCAAGAGCGACGGTAATACCATCAATCTGACCGATTCTCCTGAAACCACGACGGAAAAGATCCTCGTTTCGCCAACGGATCCCCAGCGGCGGAGACGCAGCGACCCCGGTGACCCGGATGAATGTGCTATCTATGCATTACATTCGCTTCTCAGCTCATCCGAGGAAATCATGTGGAGCAGAGAAGGCTGCAAAAGCGCGGGCATCGGTTGCCGAGAATGCAAGCAGGTGCTCGCCAACAACGTAAATGCACTTCTTGCGGATTTCCGCGAGCGGCGCAGGGAAATTGCAGCTAAACCAAACGTGATCAAAGACGTTTTGGCCGCTGGCAAGGCTTATGTAGAAAAACGCTTCAACGAGACTCTCGGAGTGGTCCGGGAGCGAATGGGCATTACCTGAGCCCGGGAGGTAGTTATGACAAAGGACGAAAGCGATTGGCGTTTCCCGGAAAAAGGTACGCCCTACGCTGAACTAGAAGAAACGCTTCAGGCCCAACTCGCAAGAAACATAGATTACGAAAAAGATGTTGTACTCGGTTTCCCGGGTACAACACCTCTCCCCGAGGCCGTTAAAGCTTTCGGCATGTTCATCGCGAGCCACCCCAATAACATCGGTCTCCACACGCTAGAAGGCGCTTCTGAGCGCGGCTTTGACGGAACACAACTCCTAGAGAAAGAGGCGGTCTATATGGCCGCGCATCTCGTGGGCGCAAGAGAACCGGAAACTGAGATTGACGGCTATATCTGCAGTGGCGGCACTGCCGGCAATGACCACGGGCTTTGGCTCGGCATGCAAAAACTTATGTGCGAAGCCGTCGAAGGCAAGCAGGGTATTACTGTCATCGCCTCCAATATGGGTCATTACAGCATCGTCAAGAATTACGGGCGATTGCTCCAGAACGGCATGTTGCGCAAAGATGATCACCAGCTTTTGGTCTTAACCACAAATTCCGTTGGCGAACTAACTCCGGATATAGTGGAGGCGCAAATCACGGAATGTCTTGAGACGGGATATCGCAGGTTCTTCTTGGTCTTAACTGCCGGAACCACGAACCTTGGCAGCGTAGACCAGATCGAGGCTATCAATAACCGTCTTCTCGATTTGCAAGATGGCGAGCCCAATCTCAAAGTCCATATCCACGTGGATGCGGCCTTCGGCGGGTTCGTCCTGCCGTTCACTGAACCAGAGCTCCGCTTCGGCTTTGAGAATCCCCTTGTGCAGTCCATCATCATCGACGCGCACAAAATGGGGTACGCTCCGTATCCGGCCGGCATATTCCTCGCGCGCAAAGGGCTCCTCGATAAGCATTGCGTGACCGAAGCGCCGTACATCAAAGGCCACAACGATTACACGGTGTGCGGTTCTAGGCCTGGCACTTCTGCAGCTGCTGTTTGGACTGCTTTCCGGACTCTGGGACGTGAGGGCTACGCCAAACGTATCCAGGAGTGTATGGAAAACATGGGGTATCTCCGGGCCGAGTTGCAGAAATTCAATCAGCCAGGCAATACTAACGTGTCTTTCTACCCGGCGAGAATGAACATCCAGACGGTGCAATTCTCTCTTGCCATGACACAGGCCTTCCGTTACGCTTGTGCAACATACGGCAAAGACCTGTGTCTGCCGGACATGGCAAACTTCCCTGTACACTTGATCTCCTCGCCCATAATGGCGCAGAATGGCGGTGGTATTACCGCACACCGCTTCCTCGCAACTCCCACCCTCACCAGGGAAAAGATCGACATTTTCCTTCGGATGTTTCGTGAGGAATGGGCGAAGATCAACGCGCAGATTGCAACTTGAAATGGGCCGGCGTAGCTCAATTGGCAGAGCAGCGGTCTCCAAAACCGCGGGTTGCAGGTTCGATCCCTGTCGCCGGTGCCAAATATTCCCCGGGCCGTGTCAGCAATGACACGGCTCATTTTTTATCATTAAAACGGATTCTATCTTGCCCAATCCAATATGTGGTCAAAATTCTTATTCAGAGTCGAATTAATACTCCTAATAATTTCACGATGCAGCTTTTTATTCCCGCTTCCAGCGGGGTCTTTTATTGATTTATGACGTAGGGTGAGCTCAGAGAAGCGGTGAATTTTATATGCTTGCTTTGGGAATTGCTTAAGCAGTGCATTCTTCGCTTTTGAATAAGCCTTGTCGTCCATGGCAATAATCAAGCTTGCCTTCCGCATAACAGATCCAGATATTCTTTGGAAAGTGTGCTTTCTTATGTTAATACCGAGTTTAAGCAAAGTCGGTTTTGCAGCTTTCCATTCTTCGGTATATTCCGAGAGGTGCTTATGTTTTGGCGGGTCAGTTCCTTTGGTGCCTTGTAATCCATAAGAATCAACGGAAAATAATTCACCGATCTCCCGCTCTTTAAGTATCTTTGCAAAAATTTCAGCCGCGATAACGGAGCGATGAATGTTGCCGTTGCAAACAAATATGATGAGTTTCTTCATGCCCCTATGGCTACCGATACGAACCATTATAGTTTACTTTACAATAAAAAAATGGGGGTGGAAACCGGATATTAGTTTCCACCCCTTAATCAGTCAAGGACAACGATTTGCCGCGTGTTGCAGTCAAGTACAGCCGAATGAGCTGTGGACAACCTTTGGTACACGCTTTCGCCGCAGCCAATGCACGCAGGCATCTGAAGCTCGATGGCCATGATGCACATGTGCGATGCTGGACCTCCGACCTTGGTAATGATTCCCACTGCACCGGAGTGAAATAGGAAATCGTAGCCTGGATCCGCATTTGGCAACAGAACAAGTGCGCCTCTGACATCAGCCTTCACGCCCAACCGTTCCAGCACGCATACGCGCGCCTTTACAATTGAATTCGTTATGTAGGACGGCATAGCCTCGCTGAACGTGATAATCCGAAGATCGGTCAACCCAGGAATGATCACTTCCGGCAGTAAAACAGGAAGTTCGTGCTCTGCGATTGAAACTTGGAGAGGCATCGAGCCATCCAGATATCCGCGCAACTCACCCCAACTCGCACGAGACGCATCGCACCTGGAAATTCTTCGTTGTTCAAGTTGATGCTTGAGTTTCGTCGAGAAGAGATGCAGCGACTGACTAAACAGAAATTTCATACGTTCACGTGCCTGCATGAACGTGATGGTATTCTTGAACTCAACTGCATCCTCAAACATGTGGGCTTGCTTTATCGACTCGATCGATTCTGCCCGTTCCATCTGGGCGAGTAAATATGTATTCGGATCATCCGCGTAGGACTCGCCGAATACACTGAACTGTCCCGGCCGCAGATGTCCGTATCGCCGAACAATTTCCTTTCTGGTAACCCTGCCACTTCGGCAAGCTACCAGATCAGATTGCATTTGTTCATTCACTGTTCGGATATGCCCTTTCATGAGTGCATTGAGATTTTCCTGCGGATGCAGTTCTTCGAACCGATTCTTCCAGTAGAAAGCGAGTCGGGCGACACGAACAAACATCTCCGTTCCATGCGCAACGTGCTCAAGAATATCGTTCAGCGTAGCACTGCTCATGGATCTGGTGCGCTGCTCGTAGCTGGCGGCAAACGTGTCAAAAGTATCTGCCTGTGCCGCGGATACCTGCGAGAAAACCGTATCGATGCGCAGGAAAGCCTCTCGAACCACAGATTTGTCTTCGTCGCTCAGTTGCGCCTCTGCCATTACCCGCTCAAGCTTTTCCCCATAGCTCATCGCGTACAGATCGAACTCCACCCGGCTCTGCAATATGGGATTTTTCACGAGCATGTCTCGATAAACGCGAACCATTCGTTCGTAGATCCGATTAGAGATTCCAAACGGACGAAAACTGAATGCCGCCGCTCGCATAGATGTGTAAGGTTTTCCTTCCACTACGCGAAGCAATCCGACATCCAATGGATCGTATCCCATGTCCCGCCTGACTCGCTCGACGATTTGATCGGCGAACAGGTACTTGAAAATCGAGATATCGAGCTGCGTTGGCACTGTACCAAGAAGTTCGGCTGGGTTGATATCGATCATGTCACCGAGAATATCTCCACGGAAGTGAGATGTGATTAGCGCGTTTACCGACTCAATTCGCGTTAGTAACTGCGCCTCGGCAACGTCATTTGTTGTTGCATGCGCGGTAGTAATTGGTCGGCACTGGAGAATGTAGAGCTTCCCGTTTTGAACGGCGAACTCAACGTCCAGATCAGATGACCGGAATCGATGCTCAATGGTCTTCATGGCATCAATGAGCTTACGGAGCCATGCATCCTGAATACTCGAAGGCTCTGTTCCGCGAGCGATACGGATGAATTTGCCGTTGACGGCGCCGCCAACGATAGTCTCGCCGACTCCGCTGGCAAACGAAACAGCATAGTAACCATCCGATTTAGCAGGATCGTGCGAGAAGATTACGCCGCTCATATCGGCCTCGATCATTTCCTGAATGATGACCGATATGTCAGACTCGACGAGACCCAGGCCGCGTCGCTCCGCATAATGAGAGGCGACTTCTCTTTTTTCCGTTCCGGAGTATCGAACCTCCTCTACGGCGTCGAGTACTGATTCCTCCGTTGCTTGAATACGAAGCTTGGTCGTGTACATTCCCGCGAATGATGCATTTGAAGAATCTTCCTGAACCGCGCTGCTGCGGACTGCAATCGTGCTTCCGCAATGATCCGCTAAGAATCTGCGGACGGTATAGATTTGCTCATTCTCGGAAATGTCAGGTTTCAGGACTACGAACCGAGGAACGTTTATTCCTTGAATCGTCGACAGAATGCCAAGGTTTTCAGCTTTGCCGCTTTTCATGATTCCCTCCCTGTTCCGCTACGCTGTAGGAATGGTTATATTGCTAGATACCAGTATTCGTGGAGGTGTACGGACCCGGTAGCGGGAATCCGTATTCCGGTCCTACGAAAACCAACTTCTTCATTGATGCGAATGATACCAACGTTATCATCGCGCATACGGGTAAGAAGCAACGCTTGGGGATGAGAGGATCTGATTAATTCCAGAATCCACATCTTGATTGCCTTCGCCAATCCCTGCCCTTGGAATCTAGGATTGACTACGGTGGCATCAATCCATATCCTTGGACAAGAGATCTGGTAAGCTTCCGCAAATCCGCGCAAGGCTTTTCCCTTTTCCGCCTCTATTTCTTCATTACCCATCTCACAGAACCAGCAAGCACCCACTATACTCCCGTCTATTTCCGCAACTACACAATGGAATCCTGAGTGCTTGGAACAGGAGTTCCATCTATTGCTTATGTATTCATCTGTCATCGCAAGAAACCACGGGAATCCAGAAAAAGCTTCCTGGCATACTCTTTGAACATCTCGCTCTTCTCCGTTTCTGAGCTCTCTGATGACCATGTTTCATTCCCTCTTTCGTATGTGGGGTAGTTTCAGCATTTCCACCCATTGTCAAAATTGCGTATTTTGTGCTGACCTCCGGGAACCTTAGCGCCCGGAGGTCAGCACAAATTAAAAACCCTCCGCAAGGTCTCGGAGGATTCAAGGTTCAAAACAAAAACTTAAACTTGAACCAAACCAAGACTTTGCAAGGAGTCTTCGAAAAGCCGCCACCAAACCTTGGAAACGTTGAATTTCATACACTTGTAGATTAAACCTAATAAGCCATACGTGTCAAGAGCTAGCTCAAAATTGACAATTTCGCCAATAAAAGTTATATTCAGCTCGGCAAATTTAAGGGGGTTCACTATGAATATCAGCGAGTTCGCAGGCCTTTGCTACCAGACGTTGGGTATCGATCCGTTCAATCCGAACTTCGCCAACCTGTACAGAAACTGGGAGGATCAGAGACAGGAACGCGAAGCTGAAGGATTCCACCGTCAGGATGATTACGAGATCTTTCTGAAAGGCGGCGTCCTGGCTATCGTCAAGGCGGCAGCAAAAGAAATGGGTATCCCCGTAGAGAAGATGAAAAATCTTCCGCCGGATACTCCACTTCCAAATCTGGCCGACGATATGGCCCAAGAACTTCAGAGCGTCCTGGACAACAGACAAAAGTTCGCCTATTAAAAGGCGATCCGGATTCCTAGCCGCGAGAAGCGTCTCGCGGCATTTTTTTAACTTAAGCAGTTATATTGACTTTAAACTATAAAAATGTTATCTTATGGGCAGATTGGAGGTTCACAATGCTGCAAGCATCGTTTCTGAAACGGATGCCGTTTCTAGAAGCAGCCGAGAATCGGGAAAGTTTTCTACGGCGCATCGCTCTCTTCTTTCCGCAATCCGACCCGCGCTACAAGCAGATTGAACATGCGTACAACCTGATGAAAGACGCATTTCGCGGAGTGTCGCGGGAAGATGGCCAGCGCTACTTCGAGCATCTGCGGGCGGTGGCGCTCATTCTCATTGAGTACTTGAGGGTGAGAGACCATCGTTTGATCATCGCCGCCCTCTGCCACGACTGCGTGGAAGACGTTGAGTACTGGACGATAGAAAGGGTACGCCAAGAGTTCGGCGAGTACGTAGCCCAACTCGTGGACTATATGACAAGACCGAACAAGGAAGAATACCCGGACAAATGGCAGCGCGACCACGTGTATCATTCCAGATTCCGGGCGGCACCGAGGGAATTCTTCCTGCTCAAACTTCCAGACCGTCTGCACAACGTCCTAACTCTGGACGGCTGTCCCCAGGAAAAACGGCGGCGGAAACTGGAAGAAACGCGCCATTACTATCTGCCCTACGCGGAAGAACACCTCATCCTTCTACACGAGCTAGAGGAGGCAGTGGAGTTAGCGGAAAAAATGTAATCCTTTCGCGCTTTACTTGAACGAAGACCAGCAAAACATCGCTGGTCTTTAGTTTTAACAGACGAATAATTTTTGTCCGTTGAATCTAGAAGTTCACTTCAAAGGCGCGGTAGGAGTCGCCGGCGTGGCCCAAGGTGCGGATGCGCTTGACCGGCGTGCCGGATTTATCCGGACAGGGGCTGATAATATTCCCGCTCCCGTCGTAGCAGACAATCTGCACCGAGGCGCCGTTCTGGAAAGTCAGGTCCGGCGAAGGACAGGGCAATTTACTGGAATCGTTGGCGCAGAACAGATCATAAAAGGCCTTTTCCGTGCCGGCATCCGCCGCGAAAATAGCCCGGGCGGAGTTGGCCATGTCCGTCGTCTGCCGGAGCTGGTAGAGCATGAGAAGTCCCGCAATCGTCGTCGCGCCCAAAATCGTCCCGCCGAGCGCAAGGACCGTGAGAATCATGACCTGCCCAGAGCGCCCTGGGCGCGGAGAATTTAGAATCTGGAATCTAGAATCTAGAAAAAACACGTCTATTTTATTGTAGCACTAGATTCTAAATTCTAGGTTCTAGTTACTATTCTACTGTCCGCCCGGATTTGTCTCCTTATAGGATTGGACCACATAGACCGAGACCGGCAGGGTGATACTGCCGCTGTTGCAGGAAAGAATATATTGGGTGGAAACGGAAGGACTTACGGACTTGGTGCCGGTGGAAGGCACGGGAGCGCCCTGGATGGTGCAGTTTTGGACGGAGTTATCGCACTGCCAGGACAAGACGGAATTGTTGCCCCGGGTGATAAAGCCCGGATTAGCCTTGAAGAACTGGCAGCCGCCGGAGGGGTTCTGGGTAATAGTGCAGTCTTGGCCGACCGCAGTGCAGCCGCCTTCGTTCACGCCCGCGCCGCCCACGATGACGCAGGCATTACCCTGGCAGGCAAGATGAGTGGGTCCCCCGCCGCCGCAAGCCGGGTCGGCGCCGCAGGCGGTTTTGCCCGCCGGCAAAGTGCCGGTCTTGTTGACGCAGGCTTGCTGGACCGGGTCGCACTCGCCGTGGATGGGCGGCGTACCGCCCCCGCCTCCGCCGTTCGCGCAGTCGGCGTTATTGCCGCAGCGGTTCGCCGTATCTCCGGGGCTGTTCGCCACCTGCACGCAGGCGTTCGCGACGCACTCCGCATGGGTGCCACTGCTCACATTGCAGGTAGTGCCCGCATTGCCGGCATTGCAGCCGTCAGTATTGGAGCTCGCACCGGATACTATCGCGCACTGGTTACTCACGCAGCCGTAGTAAGGACCGCCCAAAGGAGTCACGGTAAGTGATGAAGTGGCGGTGAGTCCGGCGTAAGCGGCGTGGACAAAAGTCGCGCCGACCGCAGTGCCCTGGAAACCTCCGCTGCCGAGATTGGAAGCCAAGGCAGAGTTGTCTATGGTCCAGGTGGCCGCCACAGAAACGTTCCCCGGAGGTAAAGAGCAGCTGCCGTCCGGATGAGCGGGGCCGTCCGGATCGTACACCGCTATATAGCTGGTCGTTCCGCCGACCGGGACAGTGCTGCTCGCTGGATTAAGGGTCAAAGTGGGACTGCAGGAACCGGTAGTCGGCGTATAAGTTATCCGGAACTGAACCGTGCCGCCGTTCGTAACCGTCTGGGAAGTGGCCGGGGAAACGGAAACGGTATAGCCGCTGAGACCCCCTGAATCCGAAGGTACGATAGTGTATGCGCCGACCGCGACGCCTCTGTAGGTTGCCGGTCCGGCACTGGCGGCGGACTGGGTTTCGGACTGGGGGCCGGTGATAACCCAGGTGGTTGACATATTGGAGGTAACGACTATGGTGCCGCTTGCCGTAGGACCCGGCGGATTTCCAGGCGGATTTCCGGTTTGGGTATAGGTCAGGTTGAAGTTAACCTGCTGGGCGCACTGGGTGATGCTGCCGTTCGGCGGTGTAGTTACGACCTGCGGCTGACCGTAGCCAGGCATGGTATCGGGGGTGATGGAATAAACGCCATAAGGGTTGGGCTGATATCCCGCACTGTAAACTGCGGTCTTCTGCTGGATGTAGCAGGGACCGGGCGTAACCGTGTGCGCGCGGGCCAAGAGATTGGAGGAAACAGACCGGCTGGCCAGGTCGCCGAGCCAACCGTTGGAAAGGTCCGCCACCTGGCGAAAAGTGTTGCTCCGGCTGACCGCCCAACCGCCCAAACCTACGCACCAGGTCGCGGGAATGTTGGAGTTGACGAAAATGTAGTTAGGGTCGGTGCAGGTAATGGAGTCAATATTTAAAGTGGCGCTCGCCGGAGTTTGCTTCACGCCGTGTACGACTCCCCAGACAGTGCAGGTTATATAGCCGCTCGGCGGAGTAGTGCCGCTTTGGGCCTTCACATTGGTGAAGGTGTACTGGCCGGAAGCACTGATAGGTTGACCGCCCGGAGCTAGGTCCGTGCCGTTTACCACGCAATCGCCTGCTTGAGTATCCGCGCCCTGCACGCTCCAGGATTCGGTTGCGGAATCACCGGGACCGACGGCCGTAGGGGTCCAGGAGATTGAGGCGGAATAGGCGGGAGGGGTGATGGGGGGATTAACAGAGGGTGAATTTGGATTCGTGGGACTGGTGCAGGTAGCGGAATTGGCCGGACTGGAGTTATCGGCGATGGTGACTGTGCAGGTGTTGCCGGAAGAAGCGGTGCAGGTATAGTTGTTGCCGGCGGAAAGGCCGCTTTGCGAATCGGAGGAGCCGGAAAGAGTGGTCTGATTTTGCGCGTTGAAAGCGCTCCAGGTGGTGCCGCAGACCGGCGGAGTGTTGTCAATTTCGTTCGCCGGGCTCTGCCACTGGGCGGAGGGGAAAGTGCAAATAATTGGCGTGGAATTAGTGGGGGGTTTCTGGGCAAAATCGGTTTTGGCCACCACACCCCAGACGGTGCATTCACTGCCCGGCACGCCGGAAGTGGTGCAGGTATTGGAGCCGGGCGCAAAATCAACCGGATTGTAGTCCGCGGCGGTGCAGGCCGTGCCGTCGTATTTTTCACAGGTGGATTCCTGAAGCGTGAAGGTTGTGCCGCCGGACTGGTGCCAGGGTCCGGGATTTGGAGTCCAGGTTACTTTGACCTCGCAGTCGCTCGCATCCCCGGTCTGCGCCCGCGCGGTCTGGAAGAGCAAAAAGGCTCCGGTCATGAGTACCGCCGCCGCCAAAATTATGCTTATTCCGCGCCTGCTCGTCATATGAAAAGTATAGCATTCCGGATTCGGTATGGAATGTGGACATCTGTTCTCTCGCCGTACCGGCCCAGTTATCTGCTTGTCATTCCGGCCCGCATTTGCCATTCCCGCGGAAGCGGGAATCCGGAGAAAACAAAAGAGCCCGCGCGAAGCGCGAGCTCAATTGCAATACATGATTCTTTCCGGATTCCGGCCAGGAGGCCGGAATGACAGATTGCTACGGAGGAGTCCCGCCGGGATTGCCTCCGGTCTGGCCAAGCTCCAGATGGTACTTGGCGACAAACGCAGCGCCGATAGCCAGTTCCTTGGCATTGTTGGCAAACTCGCTGCCGGTCGGGATGCTCGTGTAATGAGGCCCCTGACTGTCATACCAGAGGAGACTGTAGGTCAGAGCCGGATTACTGTAGCGCAGAAACTGAGGCCACGTTCTTCCGGTCGCCGGATCTCTGTACACTCCCATCACCGTTTGATACTTTGCCGGATCGTAGCGATAGGCGAAAGCCCAGGGATGGGCAATGCCAACCATCGCCGTCGCGGGGTCTTCCACGTTGTGCGCCATGCCCATGGTATGGCCAAGTTCATGCATCACAGCAAATTGGAAATTGATCGCCAACACCTGCGAGGAAATGTTGACGGCGAAGAAGCCGGAGCTCGGAACAAAGCCGGCATCGTTGATGGGCATGTGAGCCACTCCCCCTCCGCCCGTATTATTGGTCGCCTGGACAACCACGCCCACCTCGTCCGCCTGATACATGGCCCGTAAAGAGGCCACGCCGGGATCGGCAGACACCCAGCTTAGCGCGGCCCGGGGAACACCATCCGGATCATCTCCGGGGTAGGCGTAATCCACGAGCTCTGCATGAACCAGGTCAAACTCCACCCAATCCACGCCGCTTGCGGCCGCTGCCGTATTCGTCTGGTCCAAAGCGGCCTGGAGATATGCATCCATAGACACCGCGCCGCCTTCGTCGGTCATCGCCTCCGTGTCATAGACCATCATCACGCGGATGATCGTCCGCTGCACCGGCGAAACCGCCCGGTGACGCAGAGGAGAAACAGACAGTGCGTCCGCCTGGACTTTGCGGTTGCCAGCCAGTCCTGGCCAGCCAGTGGGAATTTCCGCACAATGGAAACTCCTGCTTTGATCCACCCACTGCACGGTCGCGTAGCCGTCCGGCTGGACCCTCAATTCGTAGAGATCGCTAGTCGGAGTCCAGAACCAGCCGACCACTGCGCCGTGATAGACGGTCAAAGTGGAAGTACTGCCGGCGTTGTCCAGAATGAAACTCCGGACGCTGTTTTCCGCGCCGCGGACCGTGGTCTTATCAGAACGGGCCTGGTAGGTCCGTCCTTCGAGCGTCACGGTGAGGTCCGGCGCGGTAATCGCCGCGCGGTTCAGCACTACTTCGTGGACTGCGTTTCGCACCACAACCGCCTCGGTCGCAATGCGCCGCGGAGAATACGCGGGGGTGAAGAGTTCCGCCGCGGAGAGAGTGCTCCCCGCGAGGAATGCGACAAAAACAACAAACAGGGCTCTTTTCACGAGGAGCTCCTTTCTTTTGTTAGCAGTTTAGATGCCTGCCCCGGGGAATCCGGAGAAAGCATTGCTTGCCTGCTATTGACAAGCGTCTGCACACATTATACCGCAAAAGCAGGAAATGTCAAGAAAGGGCGCGAAATCGGGCTGTTTCCCCGGTTGCTCCGGCCTTGGGTATTTGTCATTCCCGCGGAAGCGGGAATCCAGAAGAAAATACTGGATGCCGGGTCAAGCCCGGCATGACAAATCTGGCTCGCTTACTGCCCGGGCAGGTTGGCCACGTATGTCTCGCTAACTTTGACTGCCTTGGGGTTAGTGGCGTCAAAAGTCACGTTCAAAACCGAACTGCCTTTGACCGCGTAGATGAATGACGTGGTGAGCTGGGGGTTCGCGTCCCGCATAATCTGCCAGCCGTTTTGCTGGAGCAGGGCGTGGAAAGCGGCGATGTTGCCGATGAGCGTCTTATTGGAAATGTAGTTCAAATTTGCCTGGCCGACGCCGCTCGGGTCAATGTGATAGCTCTCGGTGGAATAAGCGCCCGGCTCGGCTATTAGCTCCGCCGGAAAACCGGCTTGAATAGCCGCGCTTCTGGACCGCATCCACCAGAAAATCAAACCGGCCGCAATGAGCACCGCCAAAACTCCGAGAGATATCCAGAGCCAGCGGCGATTAGGTTGAGGTTTGGGTTTTGCCATTTCCGGATGGAGGGAAGCGAAGAAATCGGCCATTGGATTTATTATAACATATCGATAAATCCTAGAAAGCCCGGGAGGAGATGGAGGTTTCTATATTCGTCACGTTTCCCTGCAGTTCCGGACTGCGGCCGCCGACGCCGATATTCACCGTCACCCGGGCGGGCTGGCCGCTGCCCAGGAGAAAATAAAGATAATGGATTTCCACATTTGTGGCGGTAATCGGTTCCGCCGGGTTGCCGCCCACGGCGCGGGTGATGGTCTCCTGCTGCTGGTCCCAGTTGTAGTCCACGCTCTCCCCGTCGGCGTTCGTGAACTTAAGCTCGGTGCAGGGACTCTGGCAGGACTGGAAGTTGCTGCCGGTCCGGACTTCCCACGCCATCTGCTCCAGCGCGAGCGAGGCGTTGGAGTTGGCGGCGATGAGCTGGATGACTTCCCGCTGGGTCCGGAGCGCCCGGGCGAAACCGCCTATGGCGACCGAAACCGCAATGGCAAAAAGTGCGATGGCGACCAGCATTTCAATCAGGGTGAAACCCGACCGAGAATCTAGAATATAGAATCTAGAATATAGTAGGTTCTTCTTTTTACTGCTTTTTATTTCCGGATTTTTCATTTTAGATTCTATCCTACCTCCAGTTATAGAAATGGTCCTCCAGGGTCACGCCAAACTGCCCGCCGCCGCGGGTCACCCACTGCACTTCGGAATCCACCTGCACTTCTTCCTGGCCGATGAGGGTGATGCCGACGCGCCGGACGAAAGTGGTCTGGACCGCGCCGGGGTTCTGCTGGTAGCCGTAGAGCTTGGTCCGCGGGTCAAAAAACAAGGTGTGGCTGGGGTCGTAAGCAGTATTCAAATTTTGGGAGGAATAATCCACCTCGAAATTGCCGTTCTGGAGTCCGGCGTTCCAGGATTTGCCGTTAAAATGATTCGCATCAATTATGTTTTTGGCGATTTCAATGCCTTCCGCGGCAAGATACGTGCCGGTGTAGTTGTCGGAAACCACCCGGTTCAAAGCCAGGGCGTGGGAAAGCAAGGTCACGATGCCCAGAAACCCGACGGTCAGGATGGATATCGCGACCAGGACCTCGATGAGGGCCTGCCCGGTGCGAGCGGAGAGCGGAAAGCGGAAAGCGGAAAGCGTTTTGCTGCTGCTCTTGCCCCGAGTTTTTAGTCCCATGCTCTGCGCTCTGCGCTCTTGGCTCTTAGCTCTATATACAGGTTGCATTGTCGAAAGTAATTTGGCCGGCGTCGTTTATTTCCACGAGGAGCGAGGCGCCGCCGGCTTTGAGATACACGCAGCCCTGTGTGGACGTGCTCGTGCCGCCCACCTGCCAAATCCAAGTGCGCGGCTCCGGCGCAAGAAACAAGATGTCCGCGACCGGCGAAATCGTGCCGGCAAACATGGTGACGTTGGCGGGCAGGGCATCCGTGGAAACGATTTGCACCTTGGATTGGTCCAGGGCGCCAGCCGGAAAATTCTGGCAGTTGGAGTCGGTGTAGGAAAAGACGGAGTATGATTGCGGCGCTCCGGCATAGTTGAAATCCACGCCGTAGCCGCAGGGCGGGGAAGAGGAGGCGTAAGTGGCCAGAGCCAAGCTCTTGGCGCGGGAAATGGTCCCCGCGATTTTCGCCTGTTCCACATACAGGGCAACCTGGTCGCGGGAAGCGGAAGTGTAGGTCAAAACCATGCCCGCGAGAAGCGCAGTTATGCCGACTACTATCAGCATTTCGATCAGGGTAAAGCCCGCGCGCGAAGCGCGCGGAGAATATGGAATATGGAACATGGAACGGGGCCGCACATATCTATTCTACCCTATTCCAAGTTCTAAGTTCTATGTTCCAAGGTTCCGCTATCGCGGAATTATCCCGAACAACCCGAAATACCAGGACAGGATGACGTTCCCGAAGAGTATGAGGACCAAGGCGCCGAGCGCAAGGAACGGCCCGAAAGGCACTGCAGATTTGAACCGCTTCCGGCCGAAGAGGATGAGCAGTATCCCGTAAATCGCGCCGGAGACAAAAGCGAGAACGATAACCAGCGCCGCATCCGGCCAGCCGAAAAGAAAGCCGAGCGCGGCGGCGAGCTTCACGTCGCCGCCGCCCATGCCCCGGCCCCGGGTTATAAGGACGAGCAGCAGTAAAAATAAGCCGGCAAAGAGGGCCGCCGCCAGGTGATTCAGCCAGATATTCTGCCGCAGGCCGAAAAGAAGGGCGTAACCGCCCAAAAACGAATCCCCGCCCGCGGCGAAGTCCGGGGCGGCGGCGAAAATCCGGAGGACGCCGAGCGCCGCCAAAACTATATGGATCTCATCCGGAATAATCCGGAGGCGGATGTCTATGGCCGCCATCAGAAGCAAAAACCAAAAAACCGCGATCCAGACCGCCGCCCATAAAATACTTAAAACCGGATTGGCCGCAATGCCGACCGGCCGGAAAACCGGCAGGATGAAAATAAGGCCGGACAAAATCTCCACCGCCGGGTATTGCCAGGAAATCTTACCCCGGCAAGTGCGGCAGCGGGCGCGGAGAAATATAAAGGAGAGAACGGGCACCAGTTCAAACCAGCGCAGAGTCCTTTGGCAGTGCGGACAGTGCGACCGGCCGCGCAGTCCGGGCGCGAAAATAAACCTATCCGGGTCGTAGCGCAGGGCAATTACGTTTAAAAAACTCCCGAAAACCAATCCGAGGATGAAGCGGATAGCTAAAACCATCGCCTATCAGAAAATGACGCAGTAGTAACCCTTGGTCTTGTCGCAGCCGCCGGTGATGCTCACGCCGCTTGGCAGGACGGGATTGTAGTTGTTGAAGACGGCGTTATTGACGTCTTCCAATTGCGCCTCCAGAACGTAAGTGGAACCGAGGGAATCAGCCGCATAGTAGTAAGTCCGGTTGGAAGAAGGGTCTTGAGGAATAGTTGTGACGCCGATGCTGCTGCCGGTAAGAGCCGTGGTCAGCGCATTCCAGTCCGCGGCCGGGGCGCCGAATGAGCCGCAGGGGGAAGACGGCTGGGCCGGCCCCGGGTAATAACCGCACTTGTTGTAGTAAAGCTCCATGGCGTTCTGAACTTCCTTGAGGTCCGCGATGCGCCGCGCGTCGCGGCCGCGCTTTTGGGCGGGCGCGAGACCGACGAGCACCATGGAGGCCAAAAGTCCGATGATGCCGACCACGATCAGGATTTCAATGAGGGTGAAGCCGCGCCGGGAAGAACTCTGAACTTTGAACTTAGAACTTAGCTTCATATGTATATTGTATCATATTGTTTCATCGCTAGGTTATCCCCATGTTCCATGTTCCAGGTTCTACTGAATACTCGTCGTCAGCTGGTAAAGCGGCATGAGAACCGAAGCGAAAAGAATACCGACCATGATACCGATGCCTATCATAAGGACCGGCTGGATAAGGTCCACCAGGTTGTTTATCAGGTTTTCCGCCTCCCGGCCGTAAAATTCGGACACTTTGCCGAACATCTGGCTCACCTGGCCGGTGGCCTCCCCCACGCCTATCATCTGGGTGGCCAGGGGCGGGAAATAAACCGGATATTTTTCCAGCGCGTCGGCCAGATGGATGCCCTGCCGGACCTGACCGGCGACCTCCAGTAAAAGGTCATGGTAAAGGACGTTGTCTATGGTCTGGCCGACGATTTCTATCGTCTGCGCGACCGGCACGCCGCCCAAAAGCAGCATGGACGCGGCGTTGGAAAGGCGGGTGATGGTCAAAGGCAAATACACGCGCTTCACGATCGGCGCGCGGATAAGCATATCGTCTTTAAGCGCCTTGCCTTCCGGCGTCTGGAGGTAATCCATGAGCATGGTTATCAAAAAGCCGAAAAGCAGAACGACGGCAATCCACCACTGCCGCAGGAAATCGCCGGAGCCGATTAAAATCCGGGTGAAAAGCGGCAGCTGCACTCCGGATTGGGCGAAGACCGGCTCTATCTGCGGGAAAACCATGGTAATCATCAAAATCGCGACCACTATAAAGAGGCCGACGATTATGCCGGGGTAGATCATGGCGGAGCGGGCCTTGTTGACCAGGGTGAATTCCTTTTCCTCGTAGTCGGCCAAAAAGCCGATGACCTTGTCCAGATTGCCGGTTACTTCCGCGGAGCGCACCATACTCACGAAAAACTGGGAGAAGATCTCGTTTTGCCGTTCCAGCGCCTGGGAAAAGGAAAGTCCCGCGTCCACGTCCTCCGAAATCTGGAAAATGGCCTCCTTCAAAACCGGATGCTTGGTCTGCTTGCGGAGCGTCTGCAGAACTTCCGGCAAGGGCAGCTGCGCTTCAAACAGAGTCGCCATCTGCCGGGTGAAAATCATGAAATCCTTGCGCCGCACCCGCCCGAAATAGCGCGCCACGCGGTCAAACCAGTGCGGCTTCTCCACTGCTTCCACCGACAGGATGAAAAGCTGGTGGCCGGAGAGGATGGAAACCGCCGCGTCGCGGTTCGCCGCATCCACAAAGCCCACCTGCGGCTCCCCTTCTTTGGTTTTGGCCTGATATTTGTATCGCATTGGCTAGGTTCCAGGTTCCAGGTTCTAGGTTCTAGGCCATCTTGCACCTAGTATCCAGCACCTCGCGCCTGGATTTACATGCGTTCCATCAGAATCCGGAGTTCCGACGGATTAATGGAATAAAGCTCGGCGTTTTCCAGGGAAATAATCTTGTTTTTGACGAGCGCGGCCATGGAGCGGTTCAGAGTAATCATGCCTTCCTGGAGAGAGGTCTCTATGACCAGGTCTATCTGGTAGATTTTCTTTTCCCGGATAAGGTTGCGGATGGCGGAATTCACTATCATTATCTCCAGCGCCGGCACGCGGCCGCCGTCTATTTTCGGCAGCAAGCGCTGGGAGACTATGGCGACGAGCGTGGCGGAAAGCTGGGAGATGACCTGGCCCTGCTGTTCGGCCGGAAAAGAGTCAATGATGCGGTCTATGGTCTGGGAGGCGGAGTTGGTGTGCAAGGTGGAAAAAACCAGGTGGCCGGTTTCCGCCGCGGTCATGGCTGTGCCGATGGAGTGGGCGTCGCGCATTTCGCCGATCATGACTACGTCCGGGTCCTGCCGGAGAAGGGTGCGTAAGCCGTCGTCAAAGGTCGGCACGTCCGAGCCGACTTCCCGTTGGGAGATGATGCCGCGGTCCTGGGTGAAAAGATATTCTATCGGGTCCTCTACCGTGATGATATGGTCGCCGCGGGTGTGGTTGACTTCATCCAGTATCGCCGCGAGGGTGGTGGATTTGCCGTGGCCGGCGGGGCCCACGACCAGCACGAAGCCCTGCGAGAGTTTGGCGAAATCGTGGAGTATGGGCGGAAGTCCCAGTTCTTCCACTGTGCGGATGCGCGCGTTGATGAGCCGCAAGGCGGCGGCGAGGTACCCGCGCTGGTAGTAGGCGTCCACCCGGAAGCGGGCCTTGTCTTCAAAGCTGTAAGCGAAGTCCACTTGCCGGTCAGTCGCCAATTTTTTCTTCTGGTCTTCGGTCAAGAGCGCCGTAACCAGGCCTTCCGCCGCCTCCGGCGTGACGATTTCCTCTTTGGCGAAAGGCACCAGCGTCCCGTCTATGCGGAGCGTGGGCCGGCGGCCTACGGCGATATGCAGGTCGGAGGCGTTCTGCCGGGCGGTGGTCTCCAAAAGTTCCTTAAGTTTGGCGGAGTAATCTGCGGCCATCCCGTTAGAGACAGGAAACGCTTCGCGTTTCCGTGAATTCCATGTGGACCTTTACATTAGATTGTCTCATTTTTTTGCAAGTTGAAGCTAAACTACATCCGGCGTCTCTAACGGGACCATTTAATAAAGTATAGCATGCGGAAATGGCCGGCAGCGGTGTGTATATCCTCCTTCTGCCGTTTCACTCCGGCAGTGATTTCCAGACTATCAGGTGGAAATGCAAACGGACCGGCACGGACTGGAAGCGGGGGAAATTTTCTATTAAGCAGTCGTAATCCGGAGCCAATTCCGCCTTGATCTGTTCCAATTCTTCTCTTTCCTCCGACGTCATTTCCGAACTCCGGGAAAATTTGCGCACGGCGACCAGGAGGTGGTGCGTGTCGGCCACCGCGTCGTAGGGATAAAGATTCTGGTAAAGGCACCAATGCCGGAACCGGCGGAACGGCTTTTCCTCGCGGAGGCGCTGGTCGAACGGGTCGTAATCCGGCTGCTCCGCCGCGCGGGCGGCGAGGTATTTTGCGTGAGTTTCCGGATTGCGGAGCACGGAGCGCTGGATAATCATTGGATAATCATTCTTCCGAGGTTTCCCGCAAAACCTCCTCCGCCGCGACCGTACCCTGGAGGGCTTTCAAGATTCCGTCCGCGCGCATGAAAACCATTTTCTGCCGCTTGGCTTCCTCCAAGAGCTTGTCCAAGGCCGGTTCCTTGCCCATCATAATGCCCAACTCCCGGGTCATCTCAAAAACTTCAAAAATGGCGATGCGGCCGGAGGTGCCGCGCCCGCCGCAGGCGGTGCAGCCCGTCGCGTGGTAAATCTGGTAGGGCTTTTTCCAGTCACCGCGGTCTTCCGGCGGCAGAGTAGCCAGCGCTTTTTCAATTTCCGCCGCGACCGCCTCCGGCGCGTCCTCCGCTTTGCGGCACTTGTCGCACAAAACCGGCAGAAGCCGCTGGGAAAGCATCAAAGAGAGGGCTTCCGGCAGGAGGAACGCGTCCACGCCCATATCAATGAGCCGCGGAATGACGCCGACGGCGTTATTGGTGTGGATGGTGGACAAAACGACGTGGCCGGTGAGGGCCGCGTGGACGGAAAGTCCGGCAGTCTCGTTGTCGCGGATTTCACCGACCATGATAACGTCCGGGTCCTGCCGCAGGATTTCCCGCAAGCCCGAAGCGAAATCGTAATTTATCTCCGGCCGCACCTGGGACTGGTTCACGCCGGAAACGAAATATTCCACCGGGTCTTCCAGGGAAACTATATTAACTTTTTCGCTGTTTAGAAGCTGAAGCAAAGCGTACAGAGTCGTGGATTTGCCGGACCCGGTGGGGCCGGAAATCAAAACCATGCCGTAGGGCCGATCTATTCCTTTTTTGACTTTCTCCAGATTGCGGCCGATGAGCCCCAGCTGATCCAGGGTTTTTAATCCGGTCTTGGGGTCGAGGACGCGGATAGCGACTTTTTCCCCGTGCGGCGTGGGAAAAGTGGCCACGCGGAAATCAATTTCCCGGTCGAAAATTTTCGCCCGGAAACGGCCGTCCTGAGGCACGCGCGTCTCGTCTATCCGCAGGTTGGACATGACTTTGATGCGGGAGACGACCGGCTGGGACAGGGCCGGCGGCAAAGATTCTACTTCTTCCAGTTCGCCGCCGATGCGGAAACGGATGCGCAAATAATTCGGCTCCGGTTCCACGTGCACGTCGGAAGCGCCGCGCTCCACCGCCTCCCGCAGAGTGTCCGCCACGATTTTCACAATAGGCGCGTCTTCGGTTTTGACGTTGCCGCCCTCCAGCTCCACCGTTTTGGCCTCGGACTTGATATTCAAGCTCTGTACGGCGCGCGCCACTTCGCTCTTATAAGGAGAATACTTGGCGAGCGCTTTCTGCCAGTCGGCGTAGGAGACGACGTAAACGCCGAGGTCCAGCTGGGCGCGGTGGGCGATGAACTTCAGCGCTTCCTGCGCCTTGGGGTCGTCGGGGTTCAGCATTCCGGCTATCAGAAAATTGCCCCGCTTCTCGAGCGGCACCAAACCGTAGCTCCGGACGGTTTCTTCCGGAATCAGCGCGAGGATCTCCGGCGTCAGCTTGTCCGCGTCTATTTTTTCAAAAGGGATGCCGAGCGCCGCCGCTTTGACTTCCGCGAGTTTATCGTCGTCCAAAAGGTGCCATTCGTGCAGGAGGTCTTCGGCAGTGCGGCCGGAAGCGTCGGCTTCGCGTTTCAGCTTGCCCAAATTCGCCTCATTTAACAGGTGCTGGCTTTCCAGAAGATTAATCAGCTGCTGCGAAGTCATGCCAATATTGCCCAAGAGGGCAAGTTATTACGCAGCCCGATTGGCCGCAATATTCGGCACCCCGTGAGATAGAAGTTATGCATCATTTTTTAACCTGTGCCGCAAATATCGTTTTCCCCAAGCAGTTTTCAGATACTGCTCGCGATGGGCGGCATCCTTGATATTATTGCACATTTCCGCATATATCAGCACCAAAGGACGGCGAGCTCTGGTGCTGGCAACATTGCCCCGCTGGTGCTCCTTGAGACGCAGGTCTAAGTCAGCGGTTCTGCCCACGTATAACTGTCCATCTTTCAGACTGCGCAGAACGTAAACGTAGTGCATAACTTCATCTCACGGGGTAAAAGGCGCGCCTTTTAAAAACAGCCCGAAACAGGGCCGCGCCGCCAGGCATGCTTTTTAGAAGGTGCCGAGGAAGGGATTGGTCCGGCCGCCGGAGGACTCCGTGCTCAAGGGATTGGCATAAGATTGGAGCGCCTTGAACTGGGCGCTGTTTATGACCGCGCTCGGGTCCAGCTTAATTTTGGAAATTTCCACCGCGTCCTGGAAATTCGCCGGCGTAGCGACCTCCACCAGGTCCGGCCGGCGGAAGAAAACGTAATATACGGACACTCCCAAGATAGCGATAAGTATCGCCCAGACCGCTATGGTCCCCCAGCCGGCAGACGCGCTTTTTTCTTCTTCTACGACGATGGCCATTTTATAAGTGAGTAGTTTGTAGTGAGTAGTGAGTAGTTCGGTGCGGTAGTAGCTTAATTATGTTCGATTTCGTATCTTCTACCAACTACTCACCACCAACTACAAACTGTATTCATGGGTTTTGATAATAAGCGGCCAGGCCAACGTCAAAAGTGTAGTAATCCTGGTTGGATTTGCCGACCGGCGTGATGGTGAGCCCGGTTATGTCCATGAGGCGGATGTTGGACTCCACGCTGGATAGAAACATGCCGAAGTTGGCGTAGCTCGCAGCCACCCGGAGCTGGAGGTTCAGAACGCCGATGGGTTTAACCAGCGGATCCGAATTCACCGCCGAGCTGCCGGAGCCGGTTAAGCTTTTGGCTCCGGGGTAGGAAACGCTCACGTTCTGGATGGCTACCTGATATTTGGCCGCGAGAACGTTTATCTGGTTTAAGACATCCGCTTCGTCCTTGGTGGGCGGCAGAGACAGGTCCGCCAGCGCCTGCGGATTGCTGCTGCCGTTGTAGGCCTGCACTACCGCATCCACCTGTTTTTGGGTGGCTTGTTCGGTCTGGTAGAAGTTGTCCAAGCTGAGCTTTTGGGCTTCCAGGGCCTGCGCGTTCTGGTAAGCGGGCTGAACCAGATTGAAGAAAAGGATCAGTGCGCCGAAGACGAGCAGTATGCCCGCCCCGAAACTCAGCAATCTTTTGCTCGCTTGTTTCATGGCTGAGTGCTGGTAGCAGTGCTAGTCGCAGTGCTCGTAGCCGCGGCGGTCAGCGGAGCCGTGAGATTCACCTGGTTTGCAAGCTTCAGAAAGTCCGGCGTGAAGTAAACCGTTATGGCGAACTGCCAGACGCCGTTTTGCACCCCCGCGGAAGTGAAATTGACATGGTCCACTCCGGGTTGCGATTGAAGCACCGCCGCTTCGCCCGCGGCCGCGTCCAAGCCCCGGGCATTCCCGGACAGGTCCAGGGCGTTCAAAGATTCGTTCAGGTTAAACTTGGTGTAATAAACATCTGGGCTCGCGGTGCGCTCCACTAGCGCAAGCGCGGGGCTGGCGCCCGCGTGACCGGCAAGCAGCTTCCCCAGATTGGCCAATTGGGAATAAAAGTTGGCGGCTTTAATCTGCTGATCGGCAGGCTTCGCCGCAAAGGCGTTTATTTCCGATTGCAGGTTGTTGACTGCGCCCTGGAGGTAGGCGGTGTAGCCGTAGGTCAGGCCGAAATACAAAACCAGCATCAAAATAAAAAGTCCCGCCGAAAAAGTCAGGAATTCTTTATAAGCTCCCTGGCTAGAGGCGGGCTCCTGAACTAATTTTTCCAATGCTTGGGGCGGGAGAGCCATATGTATACAGTAGGTAGGGGTAGTTTGTAGTGAGTAGTGAGTAGTTAGTAGTGGGTGGCAATAAGGAGTAAGAAACGGGAAGCGGGAGGAATTGCAGCGGTTCTTGCTCACTACAACCTACGCACTACCCACTTTCCTCAGAGTTAGTCCCAGGGCCACGGCGAGCATGGGATTGAGCTCCGGGGCCAGGGTTTCGAGGAGCGGCGCGTACTGGAATTTGAGGAACGGAGCGGCTTTCACTACGGGTACTCCGAGCTGGTCTCCAAAGTATTTCTGGATTCCCAGGAGGTTGGCGCCGCCGCCGGATAAAATGGCGCGCTCAACCTTTGCCGCCTGCGGGAACTGCGCGTGGTAGGAATAATCCGCGCGCTTCACCTCGCTAATTATAGCATCTAAAAACGGCAGCATTATTGTGGATAATTCGTAATTCGGGCCGGTGCCCATGATACCGCGCTCTTTTTTAAGCTCTTCCGCGCGGAGCGGGTTGATGGCCAAACTGGCGGACAGAGCCTGGGTCAGGGACGCGCCGGCAAAATCGGTCTGGGCGGAGTACTTGATGTTGCCCTGCTCGGCGATGATGACGCTCGTGGACCGGCTGCCGACATCAATAATAAAAGTGGGCGTGGGGTCGCTGCCGACCAGAATCCGGACCAGGCTCACCGATTCCACCTCGAGCGACTGCAGGGTCAGTCCCGCCTCCTTGCAGATGCTCTGGTACTTCCGGATTTCCACCTGCGGCACGGAAATTACCAGCACTTGGAAATATTTGAAGCCTTTGTCGTCTTCAAACTCCCCTACTTTGGACCAATCCAGGGCCACTTCCGAAAGCGGCAACGGAATAACCTGCTTGGCCTGGAAGGCGACGGCCTGCTGGAGTTCCGCGGGCGGCATGGCCGGAAAAGGAATGATGGTCGTGAATGCGGAAAAAAGCGGCAGGGAGGCGGAAACGGTTTTGGCGCGCGGCTGCATCTTATCCAGAAGCATTTTCAAAAACTGTCCGGCGTCGCGTTCAAAAAGCTTCAGAGTGCTCGTTTGAAAGGCGGTGTTGGTCCGGGCCACGGAGCCGCGGGTTTCCAGAATCCCGTAATTGGCGAGTCGGGGCGTTTTACCGCCGCGTTCCACTTCCACGAGCTTCATGGAAGTCGTGCCGATATCGAGACCCAGGACCGGACCGGATTGGGCCGGCTGCGGCAAAAATTTTGAAAAAAATTTTAACGGGTTCATGCCACTCTATAAAAAAAATTATAGCACGTATCCGATGGACCTCTGGGACCTGATTTTCCCGCCGCGCTGCGCGGTTTGCGGCCGGATTTTAAAAATGGGCGCGCTTTGCGCCGGCTGCCGGGGTGAAATTGTCCTGCGCAATTCTTTTTTCTGCGCGGTTTGCCGCGCGCGGGTGCCCGGGACGCCGGCGGAACCCGCCGCTCTCCGGGCCGCCTGCCATCCGCGGCCCATTGCGGCTCTGGGCATCGCCGCCGACTATGCCGGACCGGTCTCCGCCCTGGTCCGGAACCTCAAATTTGACTGTGTCCGGGCGGCGGCGGGCGAACTTGGCGCGTTGATTTTCGATTACCTGCGGGTTTGCCGGCCGGATTTCCGGAATTTCGCGGTTTTGCCGGTGCCTTTGCATCCCCGGCGCCTCCGGGAGCGCGGTTTCAACCAGGCGGAACTTATCGCCGCTGGACTCGCCCGGGCATTGGAACTTCCGCTGGAGACCGGGATTTTAGTCCGCATCCGGCCGACGGAGGCGCAAAGTTTGATGCCGAGCTCCGCCGCGCGCGCCGCGAATCTCCGCGGCTCCTTTCGCGCCTCCGGCGCGGCGGCGGGCCGCAATTTCCTTCTGGTAGACGACGTCGTCACCTCCGGAGCGACTCTCTTCGCGGCGGCGGAGGCCTTGAAGCAATCCGGCGCCGGACGCATAATCGCCCTTGCCGCAGGGGGGTAGCTTCATCTACGCTTCACCCTGCGCCCGTACCCTGAACGCATCGTCCATTGAAAACCGAATAGGCTATCGGTTCATTTTTTTAGGAAGGAGCGGGGCATGAAGTACGTAAACGACGGTAATTTCAAGGGCCCCAGGGGGAACATCCAGCTTGCAAGCGAAAAGAAAGGAGGCAGTTCAAACCAAAATCACGAAGTTCATCCGAACGGCCGGGTTACGCCGGTCGCCGAACCCCAAATCCACATCCCTTTGTCCAAACCGGTCCGGCCGGTTTTCGCTAAAAATGCGCCGGCCGTTTTGGACAAGCGCAGCGGCCCCGGGCGCATAATCGACGTCATCAGCAAGCCCGCGCGGGTCGGTCTCGCTTTCATGAGCGGCACCTCCGTGGACGCGCTGGATGGGGCCATTGTCACCATCACCGGCCGCAGCCCGGCAGCCAAGGTGGAGCTCGTGGCGTTCGAAACCTTTCCCTACCCGGAAGACCTGCGCAAACGCATTTTCCTGCTGTTCAATCCGGCCACTGCGCGCCTGGACGAACTCACGAAGATGAATTTCGTTTTAGGCGGAATCGTCGGCCAGTTCGCGCTTCTGTTTCTGGAAGAATACGGACTGGAACCGAACGACATTGACTTCATTGCCTGGGCCGGACAGACCATCTGGCACGATCCCGAACCTACCGAGTTCCTGATCGACGGCTTGAAGCCCATTGTCACCGGCTCCACCTACGCCATCGGCGAACCGGCGATGGTAGCGCAGCTCACCGGCATCCTGACGGTAGGCAATCTGCGCGTCCGCGACGTCGCCGCCGGCGGGCAAGGCGCGCCCATCACCCCTTATGCCGATTGGGTCATGCTGCAGGACCGGACCGCCAACCGCTGCATTCAAAACTTCGGCGGAACCGGCAATGTGAGCCACGTTCCGGCGTGGCCGGCGCCGCGCAACCGGGTCATCGCCTTTGACACCGGCCCCGCCAACATGATCAACGACTGGCTGGCGGAGCAGGCAACCGGCGGTAAATTGAAATTTGACCGGGACGGGCTGATTGCCGCCCAGGGGCAAGTGCACTGGGAGCTCGTGCGGAAAATCATGGAGATGCCTTATTTCCGGAGAGAACCCCCGAAATCCACGGGCCGGGAACTCTTCGGTGTGCAGTTCGCCCGCCAGCTCGCAGAAGGCAACCGGGACGTGTCCTACGAGGACCTGCTCGCTACTTCCACCATGCTGACCGCGGAAAGCGCCGCCCGGGCTTACCGCGACTTCATCCAGGAACGGGGCCACCGCATTGACGAAGTCATCGTGGGCGGCGGCGGAGCGCTGAATCCGACTCTGATGCGCATGTTCCGGGAACGTCTCCAAGCCTACGGTATTGCGGCTCCGGTCATGGACCACGAAGCAGTCGGTATTCCGAACCAGGCCAAGGAAGCGATGTCTATGGCGGTTATCGTGGATGACGCGCTGGCCGGCCTGGTGACCAACATGCCAGGCGCTACCGGCGGCCAGCCGGCCATTCTCGGCAATATTATCTACTGAGCAAACGGAGAGGTCCTAATCCTCTCCGTTTTTGTTTCCCGGTTTTTACGATTTCTAGATTCTAAATTCTAGATTCTAAATACTTATGCATATGACCGGCATCCGCTGGCAGGCGCCCGAATTCGACCATCATCCCAAAACCGCGTCCTGGTACTGGGCGACCATCGCTATCGCCATAGTCCTGCTGGCTGTAGCCGTCTGGCAAAAAATTTTTCTCTTCGCCTTGTTCGTCGTACTCGCGGAAATCATGGTTATCGTCTGGGGCTCGCTTACTCCCGGCATGATTCACTTTGAACTGACGGAAAAAGGGCTCAAAGTCGGCAACCGCCGCTTTTACCCCATCCGCGAACTTAAATCCTTCAGCGCGGACATTGAAGGCGCCTTTGACCCGGATTGGCCGGAAGTCATCATCCAGTTTGACCATCACTTCCGCACGCCCCTGCGCATCAAGGCGCCGATGAACTGGCTCCCGGAAATACGGCGGGAGTTCCGGGTGCACATCCCGGAGGAGCATTTTGAACCGGGCCTGGCGGACGTGCTCCAAAAATATCTGCGCTTTTAAATCGGCGCGGGTTCGGGTAATATGGGGAACGCCCGCCCTCGTCGTTCAACGGACAGGACGCAAGATTGCGGATCTTGTAATCGAGGTTCGATTCCTCGCGAGGGCACGTACATAGGAAAACCCGCCTCCGCGCGGGTTTTCCTATGTACCTTCTGCGGGGAATCGAACGAGCGGAAGGGGCCGGGAAACCACGCTTGGTTTCCCGTGTCGGAACACATAAAGAACCGAGGGTTCTTTAAAGCCGCTATGACGCGTCATAGCGGCGCGTGAGATTCCCTGCCTGCCGGCAGGCAGGCCTTGAGCCGTAAGCTCCGCGAGGGCACATATTTTGATATACTGGCTTTAAGCGGCAATGAAATCTTTCCTCTTTTTGGCCCTGGTTGCTTTCGTGGTCCTGCTCGTCCTGGCCCAGGCCTTCCGCAACAATTTTGAGGCGCAGCTCCAGCAGAAGGTGAACATGTCTATCGCCAATTCCGCTTTGGTTGCTCCGCCCGGCGCCAAAAATAGCGCCGTACCTTCCCCCGGCAGCAACTACCAGAACTTCCACGGACCGACTGGCCAGCCTCACATTGTCGGCCCCTCCGGTCCGCCGCCGAACTATTGAGAAATCGTCCGGCGCCGTATAGAATAAGTGCGCTTGAAGCGGGTATCGTATAGCGGCTATTATGCGTCCTTGCCAAGGACGAGATACGGGTCCGACTCCCGTTACCCGCTCCAAAATCCAAATTGATTCACCTTCCGGTGGGTTAATTTGGTTTTGAACGGGAGTCGGACGGGAAAGGGGTCGGGAAAACGGGAAGTTTTCCCGCATAGGAAAATACTAAAAACCGAAAGGTTGTTAGGGAGCGAGTTGCCGTCCGGCAACTCGCGACGTTCGATAGGCGCGAAGCGCCGCTCCCGTTACCCGCTCCAAAATCCAAAAACCGCCCGGAGGCGGTTTTTGGATTGTCTCTGCCTTACATTGAAGAGAGCGCGTTCAAGGCCTGGTCAATCGTCATATCCGGCGGAGTGGAGGTGGCGGTGCCGGTACCTGCAGACGTGGAAGTGGACGTGCTGGTTTTCGGCACGGCGCGGAAGTGAATCGTTGTTTTGCCGCTCGCCACGTTTTTATACTGCAGATTAGCCAGGTCTATCTGGATGTCTATGGCCTGCGCTTCCGCCTGCAGCGACTGCGGATTCAGGGCAATCTTGTTTTTAAAGTAATGCAAAGAGTAAAATCCGCCGCCGAAAACCACGAGCACCACCGCCGCCGCGGCCAGCGCGGGATGCGCGAACAAGCGGCCGAAAATTCCGGCGAAGGCGCGGCGCTCCTTTTGCGAATGGGCCAAAATGCGCGCACGGGAAATCGCCGCGCGGGAGCGGTCCGGTTCAATATTCTTAAATTGTTTCAGGTGTTCCAATAGGTCCATGGCTTAAAAGAGAAGAAGCTGCGGGTCCCAGGCGCTTCTTGAGTTCGCTGACCGCCCGGTGCTGGAGGAGTTTCACCGCGCCCTCGCTTTTGCCGAGCGCCGCGGCGGTTTCCCGGACAGACAGTTCCTCTACGAAGCGGAGAATCACCACGTCCTGGTAGGCAGGCTTCAATTCGGAAAGCGCCTGGCGGACGGCGGTGAGCGTAAGCGCGAGTTCGGCCGCTTCTTCCAGGTTTTCGGAGCTCGGCAGAATCTGCGCATCCAGTTCTTCCAGGACGTAGGCGTCCCGCCGGGAGCGGTAAAAATCCACAACCGCGTTCCGCGCTATCCGGTAGAGCCAGCTTGAAAGCGGATGTCCGCGGTGCTCGTAATCCGGAAAGCGCTCCCAGGCGTGAAGAAAAACCTGATGAGCCAGATCTTCGGCCTCCTCCCGCCGCCCTACTTTCAGGTAGATAAAACGGTAAATCTGGGGGTGGTAATGGTCGTATAGGACGCCGAAAGCCTCGCCGTCTCCGCGGGCCGCCTGCAGTATCAAGTTATATTCTCCTTCTAACATAGGATAACGATAGATTAGACGTTCGGTTACTCTTTCAATGTCAATTTTAGCAGATTACCGGACTTTATAAACCAGGCGTCAAGATTGAAAAACATGGCCGGGAAGAAGATAATTCAGGCGATGCGCAGATTCGTTTATGTCGCGGTTATCCTCGGTTGCGGACTTGCCGGTGCCGCGCCTTTTGCCGCCCGCGCCGCCGCGGCCCCGGATTGCTACTTCCGCCCCCGGCTGGAAGAGCTGCGCGCCATCCAGGCGGACGGCACGCTGAACTACATTGACGCCATCCGCGCCCAGCTCGCCATAAGGAAAAGCTTGCTGAATTCCGCCATTGACTGCGCGATTTTGGACGCGCAAAACCGGCAGAAGGAACTGGCCTCGGTGCCCGCAGCGTTCCAGTCCTCCAGCATAAGCCAAAGCATTCAGAAACAACTCGGCGATACTTTGGATTTTTATTCTTCCGAGCAGAAACTAGTGGACAGTCTGGGCATCAAAGGCACCCAAGACGTAGCTCAGGAAGTGGCCGACTGGCGCGCGGGAACTTATGCGCCGCTCGCGGCGCGGGAAGACAACTTTATCCTTTGGACGGAAAATCAGCCGCTTTTTGACAAAACAGAGGCGCGCCTGAACCAGATAAAACCCCTTATTTTTTCCCTGACCATTTTGCCGGGCAGCCTGCAATCCGCCTGGAACGACACCCAGGACGCCTGGACTGCGGCGCAATCCGACAACGCCTCCGCAGAAGACGCGCTCCGGAACGGCGACCCGGCGGCCGGCCATCTTATCCAATCCTCCCTGCAATCCCTGGCCGGCATTTATAAAAATCTCTTCGGCATCTCCGACCAAATTAAGAATCTGGTGCCGTAGCGCTTGTCATTCCCGCGAAACGGGAGTCCAGGTCTTTTATTTCTGGATTCCGGATAGCCCTGCTGGGCTTCCGGAATGACAAAAACGCCATTAGGCGCTTTTGGTGTTTTTATCCCGCGGAAGTTTCTCCTTTACGAGAAGCCAAAAAAGCGCCTAGTGGCGCTTTTTTGGCTTTCAGTCATTCTGAGCGTTAGCGAAGAATCTTTTTCCGTGGGATCCTTCGGCCTGCTGGCCTCAGGATGACGCGCACGCTTGCGCGTCACTTTACCGCTTCTTTCAACGCCTTGCCGGCGCGGAACTTGGGCTTAACCGAAGCGGCGATCTGGATGGTTTCGCCGGTCTTGGGGTTGCGGCCCTGGCGGGCGGCCGATTTGGCGACGCGGAAAACGCCGAATCCGGAAATCGCGACATCCTCACCGCGGCCCATGGTCTTCGTAATTGCGTCGAACATTGCGTCCACCGCGCGCTGAGCCGCCGCTTTGGTTTCAATGCCGGCTTCCTTCATCACGGCTTCCACTAATCCGTCTTTGGTCATATTTCTAGGGTATAGCCAATAGGGCATAGCCAATAGGGCTCTCTTCTCTTTCCCGTACCCTATTCGCTATTGGCTAGTGGCTAAAAAATTATCGACCTTTGCGTTCTTTAGTATACCAGAGTCCGAACAAGGAAAATCAAGGGTTCTCCGGATTCTTTCACGGCGAAACAAAGCCGGGCAGACCGCAAGACATCTAATACTTCACGCCGAGGCCGTCCAGAACCGGCTTCAAATTCGGCCAGATGGGCAGGGATTTAAGGTCCACCCCCTGCCCGAGCAGAGTTTCGAACTCCTGCTTGGCGCAGGAATTGTCGCCGCCCAAGTAGCAGGCCACGCCGAGCTTCAGTTCCGCATTTTCCAGCGCGTTTTGGTCCAGGGGCTGAGTTTGCTCAATAAAGAAGATGGCCGAGCGCAAATAGTCGGCGGAGTCCTTGTATCTGCCTTCCAGGTCGCCCACGAAGTTGGCCAGCTTGATGGCCTCATCCGCATTCTGCGGCGTGCGGCCGAGCGCCTTGGCCCGGGCTATCTCCTGGTCGCCCAGAGTTTTGTTGCCGAGGCCGTAAGCCAGGAGCCCCAAAGTGAAATGCGGGTCGCCGGCGTCCGGATTCAAAGCCACGGCTTTTTCCAAAGCCGCCACGGCGCCCTGCGGGTCGTTTTCCATCAGGCGCTCCCGGGCGAGGATGTAGTAAGTCTGTTCGCGGTTCGGGGAAAGCTCCTCCGCCGCGCTTATTTCCGCCTTGGACTTGGTGAGATAGTCCGGTCCGCCAAAGGATTCCAGAGCCACGTAATAGTCGGCCAGGGCGATATGCAGAAAATAATCGCGGGGATGGTCGGCGGCGGCCTGCTCCAGTCCCGCCGCGCCCTCTTTCACAACGGCCGCCATGTCCGGATACTGCCGTCCCTGCTGAAAGCCCTGCTCCACGACCGAAGCGAAATCCTTGCGCGCATAATCCGTGTAGGGCGTGCCGGCGTAAAGCGCGCTCTGCCAGGAAAGATAAGACGTCTCCATGAGACCGTTCAAGTAATAATTTATGCCGTTGTAATAGTTGTGCGCCATAGACACGATTGGAATATCCAGCAGGAAAACCGGCACGAACCCCAGTATCACGAATGCAGCGGCCACCGTTTTGGCCGCGCCGCGCGGCTCTCCTCCGCCGGCGGCTTCGGCGGGGCGCGGCTCTTCTACGCCAAGAGCTTCGACGGGGCGCGGCGCGTAGAGCGACTCCGCAAATCCGAGCGCGAGGAAGAGCGGCAAATAAGTGGCGATGGTATCAAAGGCAAAGGCATTCTGGAAAGCGTAGGCGAGAAGCGCCGCGCCAAGGCCGAGCGCGAGGAGTCCCTGGCCGCTCCGGCGGGCGCCGCGCCAAAGTTCGTAGCCGAGAGTTCCCAGCACCCCGAGATAAGTCAGCAATCCGAGAGCGCCGCCCACCGCCAGGTATTCCAGATAAACGTTATGCGGTTTGTCGAAGTAGGTGGCTTGGAGCGAGGAGGTCAGGAGCTGCGGGTTATAGTGAGCGTTGAACGGCACATTGTAATTTTCAAAGCCCCAGCCGAGGAGCGGCCGCTCGCGGAAGGCGGTCCAGGCCGCGCTCCAGGCGAGCAGGCGGTCGCGCACGTCGCTCTGGCCGAGAGAAATGGACGCCACCCGGGAAATCCCCGGAACTTTCTGCCAGAAGGAATCGTGGCGGGTGAAAAATACCGCGCCGGCGGCGAGCGCGGCCAAAATCAGAAACGCGGCCACGGCGGAACGCGCCCGGCCGCGCATCCGCCAGACGGCGAAAAGCAGCAAGGCGAGAACGCCGAGGCCGCGGCCGAGGACGATGGCGATGGTCTGGCCGGCCAGAATGCCGGCTATCTGCAGGGCGGCGCCGGCGCCGGTGAGCCATCTCTGCCAGGCCTTGGGAAATTCGCGCCAGAGCCAGACCGAGAGAAATACGTTCCAGAGGAGATACGCGCCGGCGAAAGTGGCGTTGCCGAAAAGTCCGCCGGGGCGGGCGGCGCTCTGGCGCAGGAAAAAATCCCAGAGCGGGCCGCTGGCGGAAAGCAGGACGGATGCGCCGACAACGCTCGCCGCGGCGAAAGAAGCCGCCCAGATCTTTTTCCACTCCAGGCTGGCGCTAAGGCCGTTCAGGGCCAGGTATAAAAGTCCGAATTGCAGGAGCCCGGCTATGCCGAGAGTCCGGTCAATGGAGCTCCAGAAACTGCGCGCCGGGTCCACGCCCAAAATACCGGAAAGGACCAGTGCGGCCAAAAACGCGGCAACCGCCCAAAAAACCGGAGTCAGTTTCGGCCAGTACCGCCGGGACGGCCACGTGAGAGCCAGAAGCGCGAGCCAGCAGCCGGCGAGGACCGTGGCGAGCGCCTCCAGGGCCATATTTTTCGGGATGCCGAAAGGAAACATGGAAGACCGCCAGAAGATGAGCGGCACGCCGAATACGGCGATATATAGAATCCAGTGGCTCGCGCGGATAAAGAACCGGGAATTCATGTCTTGGGCATTTTAATGGAAAGAGGGATTTTTGTCATGGCTTGCCCCGGACAGGGCATCCGGCCCTCTTTAGTCATTCCGAGCGCTCACCCTCCCAAGTTTCTGAATGAAATTTGGTAGGGTAAAGCGAGGAATCTTCCCTTTTGCCTTAGAACAGAAGATCCTTCATCCGCCAGTAGGCGGATTCAGGATGACAGAAAAATAAGCCCGGGATGACAGACGGCGCGAAAAAGAAGCCGGACAAACAAAACCCCCCGCTTGCGCGGGGGGTTTTGCGTCTGCCTGCCTGCCGGCAGGCAGAGCCAGCCTGATAACCAGGCGCTTCGGGGTAATCCCTAAGAGGATTAGTAGGAAGCGTTGGCTATCGCCACCGGGACTGCAGTCGCCTGCAGAGCCAGACCGTTGGTCGTGGAGCCGTCGCCCCAGTTGACGTCAGTCGTGGAACTGATGGTCAGCGACACGGACGGATTCGGGAAGGTCGAAGAGTTGCTGATGAAGTTCGTGGAGTTAACCCGAACCGTCAGGGTCTTCGAGGTTCCGGAAGTGATGGTCGAGATGTTCGAACCCGTATAGGTGAAGCTCACCGTGCAGGAGTTGCCCGTGCCCGGAGTGCAGTTCTGCGCGCCGCCGCCGGACCAGTCGGTGCCGGTGTTCGGGTCGATGAGGTCAACCGCGAAGGCGCCGATGCCGTTGGAGACCGCCGTGCCCTGGAACTTCAGGTTGATGGTGTTGACAGTGGTGTCATAGCCAGTCGCCGAAAGTACCAAGTTGGCGAGGTTGTCCACAGCGGAGCGGGTGCGTCCGGTGGTCGCGCCAATCAGCGAGCCGGAAACCGTGAGCTGTCCGCGGAGGATAGTCACAGTATTGCCCCCTGGCGTGCCGCTAACGGTGGCGGTCGTGTTATCCGCCGCGCCAATCGCTGTGACGGTGGTCGTCGCCGCGCTGGAGAAGGTGTGGGTAACATTATCCGTCTGGCCGTTGTAAGGCGCCGCGTCGCCCGTCAGATAGAGCTCGATGGAGCTGTTCTGGGGGACGATCGGAGCCGTCGCGAAGTGGAACTTGTAGATATACGCGGTCGTTCCGGACGAGCTGGCCGCCGCCGTAGCGGAGGTGTTCGCCGAAGCGCCCGAGCAGTTGCCGCAAGTCAGCGTCACGTTGTTGAAGCCGGACGGCGCAGAAGCCGTGCCGATCGTATCCGTGAGGTTGATATCCGTAATCTTCACGTTTTCCAGGTTGGAGGTTTCCGCGAAGCGGAAGGCCGCCAGGTTATTGGCCGTAGAGCCCATAACCACCTGTTTGGTGGGAGCGGTGTCAGAGCCGATGGAGGCCGATACCGTCGCGCCGGACGAAATCGTCACGTTCTGGCCCGCGACGGAAGTCGGGCTGCACGAAGCCGAAGCGTTCGTGGTCGCGCCGTTGCCGCTGCAGGAGCTAAGAGTCGTGACGGACGTGAGGCCCGAGGAACCGGTGGCGCTCGAGAGGACATCCGCGTAGACATCCACCGTCTTGGACGTGCCTGCCGCGATATTCAGGTTCCCGGAGAAAGTCAGGGAATCCGAACCGGACATGGTCGCCTTGGTGGTGCCGTACTGGGTGCCTACTCCCGGAGCTCCGCCATACATCAATTTCACGTTCTGGAAGTCGGTCGAAGAGGCCGACATCGCCACCGTGATATTGAAGATGTTTTCGCCTTCCGCCGAAGAAGCGGACAAGTTGAACGAGCCGATCCGGACGCCCGCTGCGCCTGCGGCGTAGGTCGGGCTGGAGAATGCGGTGTTCTTAGTCGTGCTAAGCGGCGTGGAGGAAACGGTCAGGGACGCGCCGGAGGCCGAGCCGGAGGAAGCCGTCTGGGCCGAGGTCACGCCCTGTAAGTTGGACGTGTTGCCCGGGAGCGAAGCCGTGACCGAGGCGAAGGTGGCCGTGGAGTTCACATCCGACTTCACCGAAATCACGCGCGTGGTGTTCGCGGGGATGGTGTAGTTGATGTTGGAGCTGGACGTGCCGAAGTGGCAGTAGAAGGTGCCGGTGGCGTCCAGAGTGGTGCCGGTTTGAGTGGTACCGCACTGGCCGCTCGAAGAGCCGGCCGCAATCGTGCCAATGGTCGTGCCAATCTGTATTCCTGCGTCATCTACCAGGTAGATGTTCTGCATGGAAGAGGTGGCATTGCCCGTGCCGGTGACGAACTTTACGTCCAGGAATTTAACCCGGACCGGTTCGCCCGCGGCGTAGATGTCAAACTTGGCGAGCGTCGCGCCGGAAGCGCCGAGGGCGATGTTGCCCGTCGGAGTGTTCGTATCAGCCGTGACCGTAATCTGGCCCTGGTTGATAGTTATCTGGTGGCCGCTCGTGGAGCCCGTACCGCCGCCGTTCACGGCAACCGAGACCGGGACGTTGTACTGGGTGTCCACCGCGTAGACATCGTAGGTGTTCAGGATGCCGAAGTCGAAGTTGAAGCTCGGAGAGCCCATAACGTCGGCGTAAACCTGAATGTTGGTGCTGCCGGTCAAAAGCTTGGCCGGGCTGGCAGAAAGGTCAAAGTAAGCCGAGCCGGACGAGTCCACCGTAGCGAGCGTGGAGCCGACCTGCGTACCGTTGATCAAGAGCTTCACGTTGCGGATATCGGTCTTGTTGGCCGAGCCGACGACCGTGAAGTTCAGGGATTTCAGCCATACCGGGCTGTTGTTGACCGTCGCGTTCCACTGGGAAACGAGCACGTTCTGGGTGCCCGCGTAGACCGAGGTGCCGACCGAAGAAGAGGCAATCGTTACCGTCGCAATGGACGGATTGGACACGGAAGTAACCGTGAACACGTTGCCGCTCAGCGGGAAGGCGCCCCCTTCGCTCACAGCATTGCCGGTCGCGTCCACCGAAGTGATATCGCTCGCGGAAGCCAGAGAGAAGCTCGCCGTGTTGCCGGCGGAAAGATTGGTCGCCGGATCAATGGCCAAGGTGAGCGTGCGGGTCGTGCCGGCAGAAACGGTGAAGGGATTGGCAAAATCAATTTTGCCGCCCGAAACCGAGCTGTACTGCTGGATGACCTTGCCGTTTTCCACCAAGTACGCTCCGGAGATGGAGCTGTCGGCTAAGACGCCGTTCTTGGTGAACTTGACGTCATTGATGGTGATTGCGCTGCCGGTGCCCGCCGTGAAGTCCAGCGTCAGAACCGGAACGCGAGCCGCGGCGGAGGCCGAAGAGGAAATCAACGCGCCCGCCGGGGGGTTGGAAGCATCCAGGCTGACCGTCATGCTGGTTCCCGCGGGGGAAACCACCGGGCCGGTGCCCGTGCCCGTACCGGTACCCGTACCGGATCCGGAGCCAGTGCTGCCGCCCGCGCTGCACATCGAACTGATGGCGGCGCGAGTTATGGGACCATAGTAGCCGCTCGCGGGGCTGATGCCGTTCGCCGCCTGGAATTTAGCCAAGCCGGCCTTGGTCAGCGCGCCGAAATATTGGGTCGTGACGGTGATACTAAGATACCCTTTGTTCTTCAAGAACTGCTGGAGAGCCTGGACGTCCGCACCGGAGCTGCCCACAGTGAGGTTGCGGGTAGCAGGTAAGGTGCAGGAGCCGGAAGACCCGCCCTGCAACGCCTGAAGTTGTGCCTCTAACTGCGCAATCATGGCCTGAATTTGGGCCACGGAACTGGTCTGCGCAGAAACGGGCACTGCGGACGCCACGATTAAAGCCATCGAGGCGGCCGCAACTAACGTTTTAAGCGTTTTTTGCATTTACTAATTGTTTATTTTTCGACTTTACCTGTGACTCTTTGTAGAGTCGTTTTTCGACCTTTCCCGAAGCGGTAAATTCGTGAGGAATTTGACTTCAGGAAGGACGTCGACCTTTCTCTCGTAATTTTATTTCTGGGGCTCTCTCCTCCTTTGCCCGTGAGGCAGGCTGGGGAAAAGAAAGGGTTGGTAGCTGATAATAAAGAAAAAACCCGCTTGTAGAGCGAGGCTGGGAGAAGGTTTTAGGCAAGGGCCAAGATGCTGGTTTGGTAGTGGTCTAAAGGCCGGGGCTTAAAACCCAAACCTTCCACCTAACCGGCTTCTTAACCTTAACCTTTCCCCTTCTCGGGTCCAGCCTCACACTGAACCTTTGGAAGAATAGTACCAGATTCCGCTTCTATTTTCAAATCTGGCCGAAGCGGTACCCGTACAACATAGAAAACGCCCGCGGCGGCGTTTGGTTACGGGCCTCCGGGCTGACTCAATCCCCCTCCCCTGTTTCCGGGAGTGAAAGCCCTGAGGGCGAATCCTTCAACCGGTAGTAAATGGCCGGACCGCTTTGCCCCACCCTTTCCAGAACTCCTTCCTGCACCAATCTTTGAAGGTCGTAGCGCAGGGTTCTTTCGGAAGCGCCGTTTAAAACCTCTTCCAAGTCCTTAATCCGGCAATTGCCGGATTGCCGGACTCTCTCCAGTATCTTATTCCTGCGGGAAGGATAATCATCCGCTGATTCAGATTCCATTAGGTTCTTGCTCTCCGGAATGCGCACGTTAATCTCCGGCTTAACCGTTTTTACCGGATTGGCCGGCTTGGCATGCGGAAACAGGTCCGTTGCCGGAATCGGCTTGGGTGTTGCCGGATTGCCGGATTCTGTTTTTGCCGGATTGCCGGATTTAACCTTATATAATTCGGCAAGAACCAATTCGGCAGTCTGTGGATGCAGAAGCCCCGTGTCCCGGGCGAAAGCCAAGAGATATTCCATATTTCCGGCCGCCTGTAATTTAGCGGATTTATCGCCGTTTAAAGCGGCAAGCAGGAGCCGGAGAGACCTGAATTCCAGCGCTTCCCGGAGGGCTGGCGAAGAAATAGTCCGGGCAGTCCGGAATCCGGCATAAGCTACGGAATAGGCGGTTTTGAGTTCCGGATTATCCGGCAAAGTTTCCATGAGACAAGTGCCGAATTCTAGGCCAATCCGGCAAAGGACGTCAACTCCGCCTTGTTTGCCGGATTATGAATCCGGCAAAATAGATTTAGAGACGATTCGTTATATCGTCCAGCTGTTCAGGACCAAAATTAAACCGGCAAGCAGCGCAAACGGCAGAAATCCGACCAGAACCCGGCGGGGAGAAAGGGTGCGCTTATGCATCTCTTCGCCCAAATTGGCCAAAAGGACCAGAAAGAGGAAAAGGATGGCTGCCTGATAGACGAAATCCAGCGGCAGGAAAAAGAGAACGAGCGCCGCTTCGCCGGAGAGAAACCCGCCGAGCAAAGGAATGATATAACCGGAAGACTTTCCCTCCTCCCAAGGCAGAAGCCGGGTCAAAAGCATAAAAACCAAAGCTATCCAGAGGGGTGCCAGGACGAAACCGGGTCCGGTCCAGTTCAAAGTGCCGTAGAAAGCGGTGGCGGCGTAGCCGAAAAACAGGATATAAACCAGAATCTCGTAAGCCCGGGGGCGGTTCACCAGGACCAGGTCCTTGATCCCGAAGAGCAGGAAGAATACGGCTCCCACTCCGGCGGCCGGGAAAAATCCGGGCGGGAAAAGCGCGGAAAGAATCAAGCTTAAAAGGAAACCGGGCAAAAGCGGTCCGGGGCGGAAAAGCGGCCGGAAATAGAAATATACGGCGGCCAGCAGGAACAGCCCGAAAGCCCAGGGCGAGCCCAAAACCAGGGAGGCCTTGCCCACGCTCCAAAGCGCCGCCAAAAATACGGCCTTAAGGAGTAAAGACCAGGGCGTCCGCTTTATAATTGACTTTAACTTTGCCTCCATCTTTAAGCTCCCCCCGGATTATTTTATCCGCTAACCGGTCTAAAATCACCTTTTGGATCAGCCGCTTCAGGGGACGGGCGCCGAATTCCGGGTCAAAGCCCTCGGAGGCCAGGTATTTGCGGGCGCTTTTGTCCACGGCAATCGTAATGTCTTTTTCCTCCAGCCGTTTCTCTATGGCCGCGAGCTGGATATCCACGATTTTCTCTATATCCTCCCGGGTCAGCGGATTGAATATGACTATTTCGTCAATGCGGTTCAAAAACTCCGGGCGGAAGTTTTCCCGCAGGGCGTCCATAATCTTTTCCCGGTAAGAACCGACTTCCTTTTCCGCAACGGTTTCGGTCGCGGTCGTAAACCCGATGCCGGACATGGCCCGGATGTATTCGCCTCCGACGTTGGAAGTCATGATGATTACCGCGTTTTTGAAATTCACTGTTTTGCCCTTGCTGTCCGTGAGGCGCCCGTTGTCCAGGACCTGCAGGAGCAGGTTGAAAACCTCCGGATGGGCTTTTTCTATTTCGTCAAAAAGAATCACGCTGTAGGGCCGGTGCCGGACGACTTCCGTAAGCTGCCCCCCTTCCTCGTGTCCTACGTAGCCCGGCGGCGAACCGACCAGCCGGGAAACGGCGTGCCGCTCCATGTATTCGGACATGTCTATCCGGATAAGCGCCTTCTCGTCGTTGAACATAAACTCCGCCAGGGCCCGGGCGAGCTCGGTTTTGCCGACGCCAGTCGGCCCGAGGAACATAAAGGAGCCGAGCGGGCGGTTTATATCCGAAAGTCCAGCGCGGGCGCGGCGCAGGGCGTTCGCCACCGCGGAAACGGCTTCGTTTTGCCCCACCACCCGCTCCCGGAGCTTGTCTTCTATTTGGATCAGCTTTTCCGATTCGGATTCCAGCATCCGCTGGAGCGGAATGCCCGTCCAGGTGGCCACCACCGCCGCCACGTCCTCGCGGTCCACTTCATCCTTCAAAAAGCGCGCATCGCCGCCTTCCTTCTTCTTATGCGAACCGAAATAAACCTTCTCAAACCGGTCGAATTCCTTCTGTGCCGCCGGCGCCTCCCCGTAGCGGATTTCCGCCACCCGCTCCAGGTTGCCTTCGCGCTCCATGACCTCCGCTTCCCGCCGGAGATTTTCTATCTTTTGCCGGAGTTCGTGCAGTTTTTCAAATTTAGTTTTTTCCGACTGCCATTTGCCGGAAAGCTCTTCGTTCCGGCTTTTAAGTTCCTGCAGTTCCCGGTCTATGGCCTGGAGGCGCTCCGCGTTTTTGGCTTTGTCTTCCTTGGACAGGGCCTGGCGCTCCACCTCCAGGCGGGCGATATCCCGGCGGAGCCGCGCGATTTCCTTCGGCAAACTTTCCGACTCCAGGCGGCGCGCGGCGGCGGCCTCGTCAATGAGGTCCACGGCCTTGTCCGGCAGGTAGCGGTCGGTGATGTAGCGCGCGGAAAGATTCACCGCTTCCACGATGGCGTCGTCGGAGATCCGGAGTCCGTGGTGAATTTCATATTTTTCCTTCAAGCCCCGCAAAATGGCGACGGAGTCCTCCAGGGAGGGCTCGTCCACCATGATGGGCTGGAACCGGCGCTCCAGGGCCGGGTCTTTTTCGATGTAGCGCTGGTATTCGCGGATGGTGGTCGCGCCGATGGCGTGCAATTCCCCGCGCGCCAGAGGCGGTTTCAGAAGATTCGAGGCGTCAATCGCGCCCTCTGCGGCGCCGGCGCCCACGATAGTGTGTATCTCGTCTATAAAGAGGATTATGCGGCCGGCGGAGGTTTGCACTTCTTTGACGAAAGCCTTCAGCCGGTCCTCGAACTCGCCGCGGAATTTGGTGCCGGCGACAAGCGAACCCAAATCCAGCATCAGAATCTCCTTGCCTTTCAAGGGCTCCGGGACATCGCCCGCGATTATCTTCTGGGCCAGGCCTTCCACGATGGCGGTCTTGCCAACGCCGGGCTCGCCGATGAGGACCGGGTTGTTCTTGGTGCGGCGGGAGAGCACCTGCATCAGCCGGTGCAATTCTTCCTCCCGGCCGATGACCGGATCCAGTTCTCCTTTACGGGCTTTCTCCGATATGTTGATGGCGTATTTTTCCAGAACCTGGAATTTGGATTCCGGCGTTTCGTCGGTCACGTGCGCCGAACCGCGGAGCTGCTGGAGGGTGCGGAGCGCCGATTCGCGGCGCAGCCCCGCGCGTTCCAGAAGATGAGCGGCGGTGGAAGGCACTTCTAAAATCGCGAGCAGCAGATGCTCGCAGGAAACGAATTCGTCTTTTTGCTCCGCCGCTTTTTTGGCGGCCTGGTCCAGGATGCGCATGAGCTCCTGGGAAAGATACAGCTGGCTTACATTCGTCATGGTGGCGAGCTTCGGGATATGCTCCAGGCCGTCCGTCACGTCTTCCCGGAGGGTTTCCGTGTTTACCCCGGAGCGGTTGAGGATCGGCAAAACGAGCGAGGATTCGTCGTTTATAAGCGACCATAAAAGATGGATGGCCTTCAGTTCTCCGTGGCCAAGCTCCGCCGCTTTCTCCTGGGCGCTCTGCAGGGCTTCCTGGGCCTTAATTGTGAACCGGTGAAAATTTGGCATTGAGCTTGGTTGATTGCTAATAGGAGTCCTCAGTTTATGCGGCTTCCCGGAAATTGTAAAGTTGTGGCCCAACTTCGGAACCGGAGACCAAGAATGCTCCGAGCATAGAGCATTTTCCTGATTATAGCATTAAAGTTGCGGCTAACTTCCCGCCGGGCGCGTGCTTAAAGTGACGTTCATCTGGAGCGTCTGTTTCGCCCGCAGGACCGTGAGTGAAATCTGGTCGCCCGGCGAAAAATTAGACATGGCCTGCAGCAGGTCGCCGTTTTCTAGCGATTTGCCGTTCACCGCCAAAATCACATCGCCCTCTTTGAGCCCGGCTTTGTCCGCCGGCGAGCCCTTCACCACTCCGGGCTGTCCGCCGGCGGATTGGATGAGAGCGCCGTAGGTGGTGCCGTACTGCTGCGCCTCCGGCATATCCGGCGTAATCATGGTGTAGCGGACGCCGAGATAGGGCGCCTTTAGCTGGCCCCCCGCCAAAATCGTCTGGATGTCGTGCTTCACCCAGTTTACCGGCAAAGCGAAGCCGATGTTTTGCGCGCCGGAGACGATAGCGGCGTTGATGCCCACCACTTCGCCCTTCAAATTGACCAAAGGACCGCCGGACTTGCCGGGGTTGATGGCCGCGTCGGTTTGAATCGCGCCGGTGATGGTTTCGGCGGTGTTGCTTAAATCGCTTTGCGCGGTGATGGACCGGCCAAGCCCGGAAATTACGCCTACGGAAACCGTATTCTGGAATTCGGCCAGGGCGTTGCCGATGGCGATAGCGGTTTGCCCGAGCTGCAATCCATCGGAATTCCCCAAGGTCACGACCGGCAGGCCCGTCGCGTTAATTTTGACCAGGGCCAAGTCCTGGATGGGGTCCAGGGCCAGGACCTTGGCCGGATATTTTTTGCCGTCGTTGGTGTAAACCGTATAGGTGGCCGTGTTGTCGGCAACCACGTGCTTATTGGTCACGATAAGCCCGTCCGGGGAAACGATGAAGCCGGAGCCGCCGCCTATTTCCGCCACCCGCGAGCCGTTTTGGCAGTTGGTGTAGAAATCGGGCGGGAAGTTGCCGCCGAAAAATTGGCGGACCTCCGGCGGCAGGTCGTTTAAAGGATTATAGGTGGAGCAGTTCTGGTAAACCGGGATGCTTTTGGAAATGGAAATGGAAACCACCGCCGGGGAGACGTTTTTGACCGCATCTATGACCGCCTGCTCATAGCTCGCCTCCGGCTGATAGGGCGCGGTGGATTGCTGGATTTGGGTAGTGGTGGCAGGCGAAAATAAATTCCGGAGGAAGCTTCCCAGGCTGCTGAAATTGCCGATTATGCCGGAACTGCCGGAGGCGTTCGCCACCTGGGGCAAATACTGTTCCGCCGCGGAAACCAAGCTGCCCACCAAAAATACCCCTAAAAGGAGGATCAGAACCAGGCGGGAGTCCTTTTTGTCCATAGGTTAATCCTAGAAATTAAAACTGAAGTGTCAATTAATACTACAAACCACCCGGTTATTTTGTTTCATTCAGCAGAACGCTCCGGAAAATGCGGAGCGCCGCCGCGATTTCGGCCGGAGTGGTCGGCCGGCCGAGGCTTACCCGGATGCTTTCCCGGACGCGCCGGGCAGGCAAACCCATGGCCCGGAGCACATAGGAGGGTTCCGCCGCCCGCGCCCGGCAGGCCGAACCGGAGGATGCGGCCACTCCGGCCAGGTCCAGCCGGGTCAGCACCTCCTCCGCCGGATGGCCGGGCAGATAAATGTTTAAAATGTGCGGAGCCGAATCCGCTTCGCCATTCAGCCGGAACTTGGGGAAAATTTTCTTAAGACCGGCCAAAAAATCCCCGCGCATCCTGGAAATATGCTCATAGTTTGCGGCTCTTTCCTTCACCGCCAATTCCGCCGCCCGGCCGAAGCCGGCCAGAGCCGGCACGTTTTCCGTGCCGGAGCGGAGACCGAACTCCTGTCCGCCGCCGGTCAAAATAGAACTTAGAACATGGAACTTGGAATTTAACGGCCGGACGTTTGGCGTTTTGGCGCCGTGTTCTAAGTTCTGTGTTCTATATTCCTGTCTGCAGTACAACGCACCGGCGCCCTTGGGGCCGCAGATTTTGTGGGCGGAGAGAGTCATCAAATCCACTCCCAGCGCCTCCGGGCGGCAATCCAAAAGATAAAATGCCTGCGCCGCGTCGGTGTGGAGAAGCGGATAAAAACTAGAATCTAGAATAGAGAATCTGGAGGCTCTTTCTTTCTTTCTAGATTCTAGATTCTGAATTCTAAATTCTGAAATCAGCTTGCTGATTTCTTGGATGGGCTGAACCGCGCCGGTTTCATTATTTACATGCATTATTGAAACCAAAACCGTTTCCGGAGTGAGCGCGGAGCGCAGAGCGGAAAGCGAGACCACGCCATTCTTGTCCACCGGCAGATAAATTACGTCCGCGCCGTCTCTTGCCAGATCCCGGGCGGTCTCCAGCACTGATTCGTGCTCAATCGAGGAAACGATGACCCGGGGATGAGAACGCAGAACTTGGAACTCGGAACTTGGCGAATTATTCCCTCTGTTACGTTCTAAGTTCTTAGTTCTATATTCTTTTACGACACCGCGCAAAGCCAGATTATTCGCTTCGGTCGCGGAGGACGTGAAAATAATTTCCCGGAAATCCGCGCCGAGCGCGCGGGCGACTTTCTCCCGCGCCTCGTCCGCCGCCGCCATGGCCTTCTGGCCGAAAGAGTGGAGCGAGCCGGGATTGCCGGCTTCCGCCGCAAAATACGGCTGCATAAATTTCAAAACCCGCGGCTCCACCGGCGTGCCTGCGGCGTAATCCAGATATATCCTCTGCATATTCCTAGATTAAGGCGCCCTGCGCTTCCCGCGGACCCAAAACAATGCGTTTGAGCTTCCCCGTCGCCCGCTCCGGAATCAAAAACGCTTTTTCTTTAAGATAGATGTCATACAGCCCCTTGGTTATTTCCACGTCTTTCAGGCAGTAGGCCTTCAGCTTTTCCATCTCTCCGCGCTCGTACATGCCGCCGGCCTCCGAGCCGTGGTGCTCTTTTTTTACGCCCAAATTGGCTTCCGCGAGGCGGCTTAAACTGATGCGTTCGCCGGTAGCCCGTTCTATCTCGTCCAGGAGGTCCACCCGCTCCCGCGCCCACAGATTGAGGTCGGCCCGGTTCTTCAGCTTTTGGAAATACAGGTTCAGAACCGGAATGTCGTAGCGGTTGGAGGCGAAGCCCACGATTTTGCCGGCGTCCTTAAAAAGATCCGCCAGTCCTTCCATCTCCTTTTCCTCAAAGCAGAAATATTTGTTTTGCAGATAGGAATAAGCGCCCACCACCGAAATCTTCAGGGCTTCAAAATTATTCCAGCCGATGCCCTCGTCGGTGAAAAAGTTCTGGGTCTCTATGTCGAATACCAGTGTATCCATGCGCCGCTACTATAAATTAATGCGCCGCCCGGGTCAACCAGAAATTAATTGCTTCAACTTGGGCAGTTCCCGGTTCAAAACTTCCTGATTCCGGGCTTCTACCGTTAACCGCAGCAGCGGTTCGGTGTTTGAAGCGCGCACATTGAACCAGTAATCCGGATATTCCACCGTGACGCCATCTATGTAAATCTGTTTGCCGTCCGCAAATTTGGTTTTAATTTCTTCTATTTTCGCTTCAATCGCCGCGCGGTCTTTAAGTTTGAAATTTATCTCTCCGGAATGGGCGTAGCGCTTATACGGCGCGATGGCGGCGGACAAGGGCTTATTCTGTTCCGAGAGCCACGCCAGAAACTTGGCCACCAAGACCATCGGCGCCTCAAAAGTGCCGAAAGGCATGGCGTAAAAAAAGTGGCCGGAGGACTCTCCGCCGAAAATCGCGCCTTCTTTTATCATCATCTCTTTTATAAGGGAGTGGCCGACCGGCGTAATAACCGGCTTGCCGCCGAGCTCCGCTATCATATCGGCGGTGATCCGGCCCGGGCGGATGTCATAAGCCACCGTGGCTCCCGGATTATCTTTAAGTTCTATCTGGGCCATCACTCCGCGCAAAATATGCGGCGGCATAATTTCCCCTTTTCCATCCACTATAAAGATGCGGTCCCCGTCGCCGTCGGTCGCGATGCCAAGGTCCGCATGCTCCGCCGCCACCCGCGCGCATAAATCCTTTACGTTTTCCGGCTTCAGAGGGTCGGCTTCGTGCGCGGGAAAAGTGCCGTCCAGGGCGAAATTCATCTCCACTATTTCTCCCGGCAGGTGCCGGAAAAGAGCGGCCATGTCCAGGGCGCCCATGCCGTTTGCGGCGTCAATCACGATTTTGAACTTGTGCGGCGCGGATGCGGCGGCGAAAGCCAGTTCCGCGACGACCTCTTCGTCCACCGCGTCCAGCCGCTCCCCGCGGCGGCCCGGCGCAGTGGCGGGCGGCGGTAGTTTGCCTCCCACAATCATGTCCCGGATGGCGAAAATGCCGGAATCCTTGGACACCGGCCCGGCGCCGCGGCGCACCAGTTTCACCCCGTTGTATTGCTTCGGATTATGCGAAGCGCTTATCTGGAGTCCCCCGTCGTAGCCGTAATATGCCGTGCCGAAATAAAAAGTGGGCGTGGATACGAGGCCCAGGTCATCCGCATCTGCTCCGGATTCAATAAGCCCTTCAATCGCCTCTTCTTTCAGGTTCGGGCTCGACAGACGCATGTCCATCCCGACGGCAACTTTAAGCTTCTTGCCGGGATTTTCCGCCTGGAGCAGAGCGGCAAAACCGCGGGCGATGTTCCGGACCGCTTGCTCGTCAATTTCTTCCGGGTACACGCCGCGGATATCGTAAGCCTTGAAAATACCGGGATTCATCATTCCTCTATTATATAGGAGCTCTTACTTCTTCCACTCCGTGATTTTACCGGCTTTTATCTCCACCGGACTCGCCCGCCGGAGGCGGGCGCCGAGCGCCGCCGCCTGATGCGGGGAACGGTCCAGCCGGCCGGACAAGTCCCAGAGGTTGCCGGAGGCGGCAAGCCAGCCGGTCCCGGCGCGGCGGAGGTCAAACGGTTCGGAAAAACTGCGCATGGTTTTGCGGCCGGAATCCAAAAAATATTCGTGGAAGTAAGACATCGCGAGTTCCCGCACGGATTTATAAACGGGGTCGCGGTAGCGCAGAACCGCATGGTTCGTTTTGCTCAAAGCTCCCCAGCGGCCGCGCTCGCGGAAAAGCGCCACTACGTGGTCAAAGTCCCCCGGCGCGGTTTTAATGTCCAAAAGTAGCGGCGGAAATCCGTGATACCAGAAGGCGGCGGCGGCAAGCAGAGCTCCTTCTATGCAGTGCGCTTCGCCATGCGCGAGGACCGCGAGCGGCGAGCGGCAGGTTTCCCCGCGGCGTTCGAAGTTCATCCGCAGGCCGTCCAAAAAATCCTGGATTTTGCCGGGCGTATCCAGTTTCCGGAAAACCCGGAATTTCTCCCGCAAATCCTCCGGAAAGCGGCGCATAGTGGACATTATATCAGTTTCCCCGGAGGCGGAATTGCTCTATAATTCACAGGAATTCACGTGAGTTCTTATCCCTGAAATGGCGCGCTCCAACGGCACCAAGCACCGCAAACCAAACGGCCGGCCGAACGGATTCACCTCCGGGCTGGACCGTCTGCACCCGGACACCCGCAAAAGCATCTCTGCGGTGATTTTTCTGGTCCTGGCGGCTGTTTTCGCCCTGGCCGGATTCCAGAAAGCCGGGCCGGCCGGCGACTGGCTTTACAATATCCTCCACACCCTGCTCGGGGTGGGCTATTTCATCCTGCCGCTCACCTTGTTTTTCGTGGCCGGGGTGTTCTTTATGGAAGAGCGGCGAAAGTTCCTCGGCATCACCTTCGCGGGCGCCGGTCTTTTGATTCTGTCCGTGCTGGGCCTCATTGACCTCTCTCTGCCGGGCCGCGGCGGCTGGCTCGGTCTGCCTTTGGGCGCGCTCCGCTATCCTTTCGGGATAACGGCCGCGGCGATTATCGATTCGGCCGTTTTGATAATCGCGGTTCTGATGACCGCCAACGTCTCTCTCCGCGTGCCGCAATTCCTGCGGACGGAGGAAGAGGAGGAAAGAGAATATGAAGAGGTGAAATCCGTCCAGGTAACCGGCGGGGAAGAAGAATCTGCGCCGAAAAACAAGAAGAGCGCTCCGCCGGCGGAGCCGGCGGAGCTCGCCGAAGTGGTGGTGGCGGAAGCCAAGGACGCCAAAAAGGGGCACACCCCCCCGAAACAATTCGTGGATAAAAATTACGTTCCGCCGCCGCTTTCGCTTTTGTCCGCGGAAACCACGCGCCCCACGACCGGCGACCTCAGGGCCAACGCCAATATTATCAAGCGGACGCTGGAGTCCTTCGGCATACCGGTGGAGATGGGCGAGATAAACATCGGCCCCAAAGTTACCCGCTACACCCTGAAGCCGGCGGAAGGCGTGAAGCTTTCCCGCATCACCGCCCTGTCGCAGGACCTGGCGCTGGTTTTGGCGGCCCACCCCATCCGGATCGAAGCGCCGATTCCCGGCAAGTCGCTCGTGGGCATAGAAGTGCCGAATAAGACCGCGGCCCTGGTCCGCCTCGGTTCCCTCATGGCCTACAAGGAATTTCAGGATTCCGGCGTTCTGGGCTTCCCCCTCGGACGGGACGTGACCGGCGAACCGATTTTCGCCGACATAGAGAAGATGCCGCACCTCTTAATCGCGGGCGCGACCGGCTCCGGCAAATCGGTGGTGGTGCATTCCATGCTGACCTCTCTTTTGTATAAGAACTCCCCGGCCACCCTGCGGTTCATCATGATAGACCCGAAGCGGGTGGAACTTTCCAGCTACGAAGGCATCCCTCATTTAATCAGTCCGGTCATCACCGAAAACAAAAAGGCTATCGGAGTTTTCCGCTGGGCCATCGCGGAAATGGAGCGGCGCTACGATATCCTCCTCCACGGCGGCAACCGCGACATTAAAAGCTACAACGCGAGCCACAAGGAGGAACCCCTGCCCTTCATCCTGATAGTGGTGGACGAAATGGCCGACCTGATGACCTCTTACGGCCGGGAAGTGGAGGGTTCGGTCGTGCGCCTCGCGCAAATGGCGCGGGCGACCGGCATTCACCTGATTTTAGCGACCCAGCGGCCGTCCGTGGAAATCATCACCGGCCTCATCAAGGCCAACATCACCGCCCGCATCGCCCTGCAGGTCGCGAGCCAGATTGATTCGCGCACGATACTGGATGCCGCCGGCGCGGAAAAGCTTCTGGGCGGCGGCGACCTCCTCTTTACCTCCGCCGAACTTTCCCAGCCGCGGCGCCTCCAGGGTTCCTATCTCACCGAATCCGAAATCGGCAAAGTCGCCAGTTTCGTCCGGGAAAATAATTCCGCGCCGGAAAACGGCGTGGAGTTCGAAAGCGGCAGGGTGGAAATCGCCCCCGGCGCGGCCGCCGGCGCAGCGGATATGTTCGACTCCCTCGGCGCGGATGGGGACGACGACGAGCTCTACGACGCAGCGGTGGAAACCGTAGTCGCCGCCAAGAAGGCCTCCGCGTCGCTTCTCCAGCGCCGGCTCAAAGTCGGCTACGCCCGCGCGGCGCGGCTCCTGGACCTCATGGAGGAACGCGGCGTAATCGGGCCCGGCGAGGGCGCCAAGCCCCGCGAGGTTTTCGCGGAAAACGCCGCCATAGAAGGCATTTCCGACAATCCGCTTTCCTAAAGCCCGGCTTTTTTATAAGATTAAGTCCGCGCTCTGCACCGCGCGTTTTGTAAAATGGATGAGGAACGGGAACTTTTATTCACCGAATTTTTCAATCAAAAATTAAAAGAGCGCGGCTGGACGCTCCGGCAGCTTTCGGATGCCTCCGGCATCTCCATGAAATATCTGGAGAGTTTCGCGCACGGGCGTTTCGAAAACCTGCCGCCGACGCCCTATGTCCACGGCTACTTTGTCCGCCTCGGCGGCCTGCTGGGCTTTGACCCGGAGGAATGGTGGCAGAAAGTGCGCGCGGAAGAACCGGCGGCGGCCGGGCAGCAGGACCGTCTGCCGAAAAACCGCTTCGCGCGGAAACAGAAACGCGCTTTCCTCGCAGGCGGCGCCGTTGTTCTTTTGCTTCTCGGCTATTTCGGACTCCGGGCCGCGAGCATTCTCGGCCAGCCGGAACTCACCGTAACCTCGCCGGAAAATATGAGCGTCAGCCAGCAAAACCGCATCACCGTCGCGGGGCGGGCCAAAAACGCGGATGAAGTGACTATCGGCGGCGCCCAGGTGCCGCTCCAAAGCGACGGCTCCTTTTCCAAAGACATCGCGCTGCTGCCGGGCTCGAACGACATAGAAATAAAGGCCAGTAAATTCCTGGGGCGCACGGCATCAATCGTCCGGACCGTTTACTACCAGGCCTCCACCTTCAACCTGCTCCAGGGCAGCGCCAGCGCCAGTTCGTCCGCAACCAGCACCGGACAATAATTGCGCGGGTTAGGGAAGAAGGTTATACACCATTTGTAGCCGCGGAAGGGAACTAGTAGAATTTAAGGACTCTATGGCTAAAAAACAGACCGCCTCGGAAAAGAAAGAGGAGAATCACAAGCAGCTTTCCGAACTGCTGTCTTCTCTCCGGGAAAAGTTCGGCGAAGGGGCGGTTATGACCCTGGGCGACGTCAAAAATATTGACGTGGCCGTCGTGCCAACCGGCTCTTTTTCCCTGGACATGGCCCTCGGCGTGGGCGGACTGCCGCGCGGCCGGATTGTGGAAATTTTCGGGCCGGAATCCTCCGGCAAAACGACCCTGGCCTTAAACGTGGTGGCCCAGGCCCAAAAGCAGGGCGGCAAGGCGGCCTTCATAGACGCGGAGCACGCCCTGGACCCGGAATATGCCGCAAAGCTCGGGGTCAAGGTCGGCGAACTCATAATTTCCCAGCCGGACAACGGCGAGGAAGCGCTGAATATTCTGGAAAGTTTGGTCCGCTCCAACATGGTCTCGGTCGTGGTGGTGGATTCCGTCGCGGCCCTCACGCCCAAGGCGGAAATTGAAGGCGAGATGGGCGCGCAGTACATGGGCCTCCAGGCGCGCATGATGAGCCAGGCCCTCCGGAAGCTCACGGCCATCGCCGCCAAGTCCGGCACGCTCATAATTTTCATAAACCAGATAAGGATGCAGGTCGGCGTTTTTTTCGGCAATCCGGAAACGACGCCCGGCGGCAAGGCGCTAAAGTTTTTCGCCTCGGTCCGGATTGACGTGCGCCGCATCGCCCAGGTCAAAAAAGGCGAGGAGGTCATGGGCTCCCGGGTCAAAGCCAAAGTGGTCAAAAACAAAGTGGCTCCGCCCTTCCGCGTGGCGGAATTCGACATCATGTACGGCGAAGGCATTTCCTACGAAGCCGATGTTTTGAACGCGGCGGTCAAATACGGCGTGGTCGCCAAATCCGGCGCCAGCTACTCGTTTGAAGGCGAAAAAATGGGCGCCGGCTTTGACAATGTCCGCAATAAACTCCGGGAAGACAAAAAGCTGCTGCACGAACTGGAAAAGCGCACCGCCGCGGCGGCCAAAAACTCTGCGCCTGCCAGTGCTGCCGTCGAAGCGGAATAGAAGCGTACTAACGGATAAACAGAAAAACGGCCGCGCGGCCGTTTTTCTGTTTCTATTTCAGGAAGAGAGGCACCACATAAAAACCGATGCCGAAAAGTATTCCCGCGCCGGCCAGAATTACGAGCGTCCAGATGAGGGGCTTCATCCAGCGCGCTTCCGGCTTGGCGCCTGCGGCCGGCGCGGCTGCGCCGGGCATCGGCACGCCCAAGGGGCCCGTCGCCGGGGAGTTGTCCGCCGGCATGCTGACCCGGGTGATATCCGCCATCGGCGCGCCGCCGCCGGACTGGCCCATGAGCGAAAGGTCCGACTGCATCGTGCGCATGCTGACCTCCGAAGTGGACGGCGGGACCACCGGCACCGCTTCCGCCGATTTCTGCGGCGCGGCTTCAAACGTATCAGCCATAATTTAAATATAGCATATCGCCGCGGCGCTATTTGGGGTATTGCGAAATGGTCCGGGCAGGAAGCAAAAATCCCGGCGCTATGCTATAGCATAGCGCTATGGCCGGTCATAGCAGCCGGTTATGTTTTGTCATTCCCGCGAAAGCGGGAATCCGGAAGTTTTCCGTTCTACTTTATGGCGTTGTAGATGTCCTACCCAGCCGCGACGAGAGCAAGTATTTCTGCCGCTATGCTATAGCATAGCGGTCGGGCTTCGGCGCTCTCGGCTCTGCGCTCTCCG
>VFSW01000478.1_pt1 | contig 58827 bp, 55 predicted proteins | sample 5358111 | NCBI WGS metagenome assembly VFSW01 (sample SAMN11554181, study PRJNA540505) | mine drainage metagenome | isolation source: sediment from site ElyBrook_90M | place: USA: Ely Copper Mine, Vershire, VT | collected 2017
AGCACGCCGGCGGCGACGCCGGTCTCCTCGATCTCGGAATTGCGGTACATGATGCCGCCGACCCAGCGCAGATCGACGTCGAGCGGGCCGACCGGCCGGCCGCCGATGACGATGCCGGCGGCGGCGCCGTTGTCGGACACGGTGTCGAAAATCTTGCGCGGGTCTTGCAGCCGCGCATCGACAATCTCGATCGCCGGCACAACGTATTCAGTGGCGCGCAGCACTTCCGGAAGTCCCACGCCGGGGCCGCGCAGCGGCTTGCCGAGGATGAAGGCGAGCTCGATCTCGACCCGCGGCAGGCAATAATTCTCATGCGCGACACGGGCGCCGTCGGCGACCATCATGTGGTCTAGAAGGTGGCCGTAATCCGGCTCGTCGATCTGCGAGGAGCGCTGCATCGCCTTCGAGGTCAACCCGACCTTGTGGCCGATCAGTCTGGCGCCGCCCGCGATCTTGCGGTTGGCCACTTCGGTCGAGATGGCGTAGGCGTCCTCCATGGTGATATCCGGCCAGGTCTTCGACAGCTGCACCGCCTGCTTGCGCGCCTTCTCGGCGGCGATGAGGATATCGGCGGCCTTGTTGCGATCGGCTTCTGACATCATGGCCGAAATCACACTCCGTTTTTGCTGAAACTAGCGGCGGATCACTGACAGACGACGCGGAGAACGACGGTTTCGAGCGGGCATTCGCGTTTGACCGGAGGCTTGCTGGAGCGCAACGTCGTGTCCGGACACACCTCGCCGGTGCGCGAGTCGAGCGGTCGGCCGCCGTTGAAACCTTTGCTGCGGCAGGCGTTCGCGGCCGCGGCGGCGCAGTCCGGCGCGCCATTCGCCGCGGTCGCACAGCGCTCGCGCACCTCGACGACGCGGGTGTTCGGCAGCCGGCTGATCGCGGTCGCGGCATCCTTGCTGGCGTCGAACGTTTTTTTCATACCCTCGCCGGTGGCGACTGCCGCACCCTTGGCCGCGTCGCCGGATTTTTTGCCGATATCTTCGAAGGTGCCGGGCGCAGCCGTTATCTTGTCGCGAAAATATCCGATCGACCCGTCCCACCAGCGCCCCATCTCCTGGAAGAAGCCCGGCTTGGCGGGGGCCGAGGGCTGCGGCGGGTTTCGCGGCGCGGCCACCGTCGGCCGGCTAGGCGCTGTCGGTGCGGCGGGCGCCTGCACCGCGCCGGCGCCGCCGGGAGGATTTTGCGTGTCTTGCGCGAGCACATAGCCGGTGGCGGCGACTGAAAAAACCGCGACGACTAGCCATCGCACGGCGGCGCCGCAAAGGCCCTGTTGGCTCGCAATTGTCGTCATGATCAGCATGCCTGCGCGCACGGAGCGGGCGCCAGCTGCCGTCAGAATACCCGCACGGCGACAATAAAGCCAACGAGGAGACAAGCGCCGCCGCGCTTGCCACAATTTTATGCGTGGTGCTCGCGCCAGCGCGACCAGACGAACCAGATGAGCGCGGCGAGGAAAACCACGGCGATGACCGCATCAAAGTCGTGGAACAGCTTGCGCATGGTCGGGTCGCTCTCCCAGCGTGCGCCGAGCAGATAACCGGCGTAGGCGAGCGCGAAGCACCACGGCCAGGAACCGAGGAAGGTGTAGATTTGAAACTTCAGCATCGGCATCCGCGCGAGACCGGCAGGAAAGGCGATGAACGTCCGCACCACCGGAAGCAGCCGGCCGAAGAATACCGTTGCGGCTCCATAACGGGCAAAAAACCGGTCGGTGCGTTCGAGCTCGGACCGGCTGATGAGGACGTATTTGCCCCAGCGTTCGAGGACCACCCTGCCACCTTTTGCGGCTACGTAATAAGCGATCGTCGACCCGACATTGCAGCCCAGCGCGCCCGCCGTCGCGACACCGATCAAGTTCGCCTTTCCGATCGAGACCAGATAGCCGGCGAACGGCATGATGATCTCCGAAGGGAGCGGGATGCACGCGGATTCGATCGCCATGAGAAATACGACGCCAAGATATCCGGCGGCGGAGATGACCTCGATAATCCAGGATGCCAGCGCTGAAATAACTTGGTCAATCATCACTAGCCCAAATGGAGGTTAAGGAAATCAGCGTCGCGCGTGTCGGTCGTGAAGGCGGGCGGAGCATGGGCGGCAGTGCTTAGCGGCACGGCACGCGGATGTCCAACAAAATACGCCACGAAACGGTGCGCCGATACGCGACGGGGTGGCTCCGGCGGTATCAAAGTTGACGTCGCTTCCCGCCGTTTTAGGTACATAATGGACGATGGACCGGTCGCTCATTCGCGATCGAAGTGCGCAAGGCTGTAACGTTGGCACGCAAACGACGCAAGTCTGCCGCCAAAAGCGGATCGCCGCCGAAGTCCGCCGGCGCATCGCCGAGCGAACTGCCGCCGGATGTGTCGCCCAGCCGGACCGAAAGCGGTCTGCGCTCGAAGCGCAAGATTTGGATAGCGGCATCGCTCGTTGCGCTCATCGTCGCCGCTGCCGGCTTCGGTTTCTATCTCCTCAACGGCAGCGAGAACGCCTGGAATGCGCGCGGCGCATCTGTGGCGACGTTCGTCGGCAGCGATGCCTGCGCGGGCTGCCATCGGGCCGAAGCTCAACGGTGGCGCACATCGCAGCACAAGCATGCGATGGATCACGCGACCGACAAGTCGGTGTTGGGTGATTTCTCCGATGCAACGTTCGACTATTACGGTTTGAGATCGCGCTTTTTCCGCAAGGACGGCAAATTCCTCGTGGAAACCGACGGGCCGGACAGCAAGCTCACCGTCTTCGAAGTGAAGTACACATTCGGTATCGATCCGCTGCAGCAATATCTGATCGAATTCCCCGATGGACGCATTCAGGCATTGTCGATCGCGTGGGACAGTCGACCGAAGGAGCAAGGCGGCCAGCGCTGGTTCCATCTCTACCCGAACGAGCAGATCAAGCACGATGATATCCTGCATTGGACCAAGCTCAATCAGAACTGGAATTTCATGTGTGCGGAGTGTCATTCGACCGGCGTGCATAAAAATTACGATGCGGCCAACGACCGCTTTAACACCACCTTTGCCGAGATCAGCGTGGGCTGCGAGACCTGTCACGGCCAGGGCTCTCGCCATGTTGCCTGGGCACGCGACCAACGGCGTTGGTGGCCGTTCGGAAAACATGAGGACAAGTCAGAGGGTCTCGCCGTGCGCTTCGATGAGCGCAGCGGCATCACCTGGCGGAGAGACCCCGGCACCGGCAATCCGCAGCGCAATTTTACGCCGCCAATTTTGCGCAAAGAGGTCGAGACCTGCGGGCTTTGCCACGCGCGGCGGGCTGAATTCTCCGAAGATTGGATGCCCGGTCAATGGCTGTCGGATACGCACGTCGTCTCGGAGCTCGGCCGCGGCCTCTATTTCGCCGACGGGCAAATGCAGGACGAAGTCTACAATTACGGCTCGTTCAAGCAGAGCAAGATGTTCGCGGCGGGCGTTACCTGCAGCGATTGTCACGACCCGCACGATGGCAAACTAAAAGTGTCCGGTGACGGGGCCTGTTTGCAATGCCACGCGCCGGAGAAATACGCTGCTGCGGCCCATAGCCACCACGAAGCGGTGAATCAATCGGTCGGCTGCGCCTCATGTCACATGCCGACCCGCACATTCATGATCGTCGATCCGCGGCACGATCACAGTTTGCGCGTTCCGCGACCGGACTTGTCAGTAAGAATCGGCACGCCCAATGCCTGCAACAATTGCCATACGGACAAATCTGCTGAATGGGCGGCTGCGGCCATCGAAAGTTGGCATGGGCCGAACCGGGAGGGTTTTCAAAACTACGCCGATGCATTCCACGCGGCGTGGCGCGATCAACCGGACGTAGCCGTGCTTCTTGCCGCCGTAGCCGCCGATGCGAACGCTCCCGCATTCGCTCGCGCCAGCGCCCTGACCGATCTCGCCCCGAACCTCTCAGCCGCCAACAGCAACGTCGCGCGCACAGGCTTGTCGGACCCTGATCCGATGGTGCGGATCGGCGCACTTGATATGCTCGAAAGTGTTCCGGCCGCCCAGATTTGGCCGCTCGCCTCGCCGCTTCTCTCCGATCCCAGTCGCGGCGTGCGCATCAGGGCTGCTTCGCTCCTTGCCGCGGTTCCAATCGCAAACCAGCCTCCCGCCGACCGCGAACGGTTCGAGCGGGCGGCTGCGGAGTTTATCGAGGCTCAGCGATTCAATGCCGATCGGCCGGAAGCACGCGCGGCGCTTGGAAGTTTCTTTGCCAAACGCGGCCGTCCCGCCGATGCCGAGGCGGAATATAAAGCCGCGCTGCGGTTGAGCCCGCAATATGCGCCTGCCGCTGCCAACCTTGCCGATCTCTATCGGGAGCTGGGGCGAGAAGCCGATGGCGAGAATGTGTTGCGGGCGGCGCTGGTTGCTTCTCCGCAAGACGCAGGCCTGCATCACGCGCTGGGTCTGGCCCTGGTGCGGCTTAAACGCGTTGACCTGGCACTTGCCGAATTGCACCGTGCCGCCGAGCTCGATCCCAGCCAGGCGCGATATGGGTATGTATACGCCGTCGCCCTGCATTCAACGGGCCAAGTCGACGACGCTATGACAGAACTCAAAGGCAACTTAGCGCGGCATCCGAACGATCGCGACACCCTGTTGGGTCTTATTTCGTTCAGTCGCGAAGGCGGCAATGCCGGTGCAGCACTTGAATATGCGGAGCACCTCGCTCGGATTGCGCCACAGGATCACGGATTAGCCGCACTCATCGAGGAGCTTCGGCGCCAGACCGGACAGCCGACTGCCCGGTGATTTGGCTGCCGCGGCTCATCGAATGCGAATCGCCGCCGCGGAAAGAACGGAAATACTTACTTAGCCGAAAGCGCCCAAGGCCGGTAATGTCGGCATATTGACCGTTTGTCGTACCGGGCCGCAGTTATCACGAGAGTTTGTTCCGGAACTTGCCGAATTTGCATAGCGAGCAAATCTATTTTCGTAACCCTGTCTTGCATTGCGAATAGTCGTGCGCGGCGAGTGTGGTATTCGATACAAAGCCGTTGATCTATCCCAATGTGCTGCGAGTGCGAGGCCCACTTTATAACCGGCAAGATTACTTCGCGGCGCGGCTCGCGCCGTGGCGAATGTCGCATCTAAATCAAGGCAAATCGATTTCGGGAGATTTTGCGATGCTCAAGTTCTACGTGCTCCCAATCGCCGTCGCCCTGGCGGCTGCACCGACATATTTCGAGCGGGCCGAAGCCAATCCGCTCGCGCCGGCCGGGCTGACTGCGCCGGCTCCGGTGTCCGACGCACAGCCTGTCTATTACCGGGCGCGCGGCTACTACCGTGGTGGCTACTACCGCGGCGGCTGGCGCGTCGGCGGCCGCTACTACGGCGGCGTCTGGTACGGCACCGGACGTCGTTGGTACGGCGGCCGCTGGTGGCCGTATGGCGTCGGCACTTGCTGGCGGCCGTCCCCCATCGGCTACGTCTGGATATGTGGCTGAGAGCGTCGGGCTTGGCGGGCCTCATGAGCAATGTCCGCTTACTCGTGATGCCGAATTTACTGCGCAATTCAGACTGCGGTCCGAGTGCCGAGGCGTTTTCGGCGGCCGCCAGGAGGGAAACAAGCATGAACACGACTCGGAGCTTCTTGAAGTATTGTTTGCTGCTCGCGACGCTGGCTGTCGCGGTTTTCGCCGGCCGCGCTGATGCCCAGGCGCAGAACGGCTGGACGCAAGTCGGCCTCCTGACCTGCAGGCTCAATCCCAGCATCGGCTTCATTATCGCCGGCCACCAGTCGATGGAATGCAGCTACAAGCCGAGCGGTCCGTACCCGCCGCAAGCTTATGTCGGAGCGATTAACACGGTGGGTCTCGACATCGGTGTCACCGGCGGCGGCGTACTCGGCTGGGCTGTGTTCGCGCCTACCCAGGGCATACCCGCGGGCGCCCTTGCCGGCGAATATGTCGGGGCCGCCCGCGGCAGGGGCGGCGGGGGGGGGGGGGGGGGGAACGGTGTGCTGGGGGGGGGGGGGGGGAGGGGGGCGCTGGCGCCGCTTTCGCTTGAGGGCTCCGTCGCCGTCAACATCGCGCTCGGCGTGTCAATGCTGAAGCTGCGCGCGGTTTAGGAACGGCGGGCACCGTCTTTCGGAACGGATACCGTTGCGGGCCGTCTAAAACGCCCGCCGGTTTGGAGTTAGGCAATCTGTTCCGATTGCGCGGAGCGTAAGAGTAAAACATGTCTGTTTGTTCTGACGGCAACCTTTACGCCCCGCCAAATGTGCGCGGCCGGAATATCGTCTGCAAGAGTTTCGCCGCCGGCCTCTCGACGGTCGTCGCGGGGCTGACGTCTGGGTGATTCCCATATGGGGATCGCTATCGGGCGGAGGCTGCCGGCCCCCCACGGGCAGCCAGCAAGGATGCAGATCATGAGTATGATCAGAAATATCTGCCTTGGTTTGCTTGCGTTGTTTGCTGTGGTGATGGCGGCGAGTTTGCCGGCTGCAGCACAGCAACAAAAGCCCAACATCCTCTTCATCATGGGCGACGACATCGGCTTTATGCAGCCGAGCATCTACCACCGCGGCCTGATGGTCGGCGAAACGCCGAACATCGACCGCATTGGCAATGAGGGTGCGATCTTCATGGACTACGTCGCCATGCAGAGTTGCACCTCCGGACGCAATGCCTTCTTCACCGGCATGTATCCGCTGCGCACCGGCATGATCCCGCCGCAACTGCCAGGCAGCCCGTCCTATTTGCAGCCCGGAACTCCGGCGCTGGCCAAGTTCCTGTTCGATCTCGGCTACTCCACCGGCGAGTTCGGCAAGAACCATCTGGGTGATCACACCGCGTCGCTTCCGACGGCGCATGGCTTCCAGGAATACTGGGGCTACCTCTATCATCTCGACGCCATGCAGGGGGTGAGCTTCCCCGACCTCAACAAGACGCCGCTTGTGCAGACTATCGCCCCTCCGTGCAAGAACACGCCGGTCCCGGGGCTGCCTGACGTCCCCGGCGCCGTGGATCAGAAAACGACATTGTGCTTGATGCCTCCGCGCCCGGTGGTCTGGTGCCATTCCGCCGACGGCACGGAGAAAAATCAGACCTGCAGTGACGAGGGCCCGTTGACGCTGGACCGGTCCAGAACAGTGGATGAAGAAATATCCGCCAAGGTTGTCGACTTCCTCGATCGCAACGACCCGAAGAAGACCAACAAGCCGTTCTTTGTTTGGTACAACCCGGCGCGCATGCATGTCACGACGATGCTATCGCCGAAATACCAAGCCATGGTGGGCGAGCCGGGCGGCAAGGACTGGGGTGTCAACGAAGCCGGCATGAAGCAGCTGGATGACAATATCGGCGTCGTCCTCAAGAAACTTGAAGACATTGGCCAGCTCGACAATACCCTCGTCGTCTTCACCACCGACAATGGCGCCGAGGCAATCAGCTTCCCCGACGGCGGCGTCACCCCGTTCAAGGGTCAAAAAGGGGAGGCGTGGGAAGGCGGCTATCGCGCCCCATTGGTCGTTCGCTGGCCGGGCCACATCAAACCGGGCACTATCAAAAACCAACTTTTCGCGGCGCTGGATTGGCTGCCGACGTTGGTCGATATCGGCGGCGGACCAAAGGACAACGCCTTGCGAACACAGATCGAGAACGGCCAGTACCCCGGCATCGTCAAGACCACTCTCGATGGGTTCGACCAACGTGCCTATCTCGAAGGCACGTCGGATAAGTCGGCACGGGACCACTTCTTTTATTACTCGGGCTCGACACCGTCGGCGGTGCGCTACAAGAACTGGAAGATGTACTACACCATGTCGCAGCCTGGGCCGGCCGGTTGGATCATGCCGCTCGTCCCCTTCCATTTCACGCTCGTGCAGAACATCAAGCGCGATCCGTTCGAGCAATCGGTCGGTATCGACCAAAAGTCGGCGATGAGTATGGGCGGCGCGCTCGGCAGTCCGTCAACCGCCTTCCTATACGATTGGAACATGCTGCCGATCGGCCAGCAGCTATGGCTTGGGCATCTGCTGTCGTACGAAAAATATCCGCCGCTGCAGGCTCCTGAAACCTACAACCTCAGTGGCATTTTAGAGCAGGTCAAGAAGGCCGCCGCGAGTCACGCGAGTGATTAGCAGCGACTGCAATAAACTGCCGCGTAGGCGGGGGCCCGCGCTGGGCTCCCGCTCGCACTGCCACGGCTTCCACATAGGGAACAAAACATGAGCCTGGTCGGGAAGATTTCGATCGGCGTGTTGACGTTATTTGCCACGGGACTGGCGGCCGTCGCGCCCGCATCCGCGCAGCAGCAAAAACCCAACATCCTCGTGATCATGGGCGATGACATCGGCTACTGGAATATCAGTGCCTATAACCGTGGCATGATGGGCTACCGCACGCCCAACATCGACCGCATCGCCAACGAAGGCGCGATCTTCACCGATTATTACGGCCAGCAATCCTGCACCGCCGGCCGCGCCGCGTTCATCACCGGCCAGAGTCCGCTCCGCACCGGCCTCTTGAAGGTGGGCTTGCCGGGAGCGAAGGAGGGGCTGTCGGACAAGGACCCAACACTTGCCGAACTGCTCAAGCCGCAAGGTTATGTGACCGGACAATTTGGCAAGAACCATCTCGGCGACCGCAATGAGTTTCTGCCGACGGTTCACGGTTTCGATGAGTTCTTCGGCAATCTTTATCACCTGAATGCCGAGGACGAGCCCGAACATCCCGACTACCCGAAGAATATGGAGTTCAAGCTGCGCTTCGGTCCGCGCGGCGTGTTGCGCTGCACGGCGACCGTCGCCGAAACCCCGGGTGAGGATCCGCGCTTCGGCAAGTGGGGCAAACAGACTTGCACGGATACCGGCCCGCTCACCAAGAAGCGGATGGAGACGGTTGACGAGGAATTTCTCAATGCGACGATGGATTTCATCGACCGTGCCAACCGGGACAAGAAGCCGTTCTTCGCCTGGTTCAATTCCAGCCGCATGCACATCTGGACCAGGCTGAAGCCGGAGTCGCAGGGCAAGACCGGCCTCGGCCTGTATCCCGACGGTATGGTGGAGCATGATGCGCAGGTCGGCCAGCTTCTGAAGAAACTCGACGATCTCGGTATCGGCAACAACACCATCGTCATCTACACGACCGACAACGGCGCCGAGACGTTCACCTGGCCGGACGGCGGCACCACGCCGTTCCGCGGCGAGAAGAACACCAATTGGGAAGGCAGCTATCGCGTGCCGGCGCTTGTGCGCTGGCCCGGCCTGGTCGCCCCGCGCACCGAGATCAACGGCATCTTCTCGGCGGAGGATTGGGTGCAGACCCTGACCGCGGCGGCGGGCGAGCCCGACATCAAGAACAAGCTGCTGAAGGGCTATGACGCCGCCGGCAAGACCTTCAAGGTGCATCTCGATGGCTACGACCAGCGCGACATGCTCGCCGGCAAGGGCCCCGATCCGCGCCGCGAGTTCTTCTACTGGACCGACGACGGCAACTTCGCCGGCCTGCGTTACGACCAGTACAAAGCAGTGTTCATGGAACAGCCGGCGCACGGTCTCGAGGTCTGGATCCAGCCGTTTGTTCCGCTGCGGGCGCCAAAGCTCTTCAACCTGCGCTCCGACCCGTTCGAGCGCGCGGAGCACGAGGCAGGCGACTACGACAAATGGTTCATTGAGCACATCTTCGTACTGGTTCCGGCCCAGACGATCGTGGGACAGTTCTTGGCAACATTCCAGGAATTCCCGCCGCGACAGAAGCCGGGCAGCTTCTCGGTCGACCAGGCGCTGCAAAAGCTGACGAATCAGGAAGGCAACAACTAGCGCGCAACCGGCAGGGCATCGGCTGCCGGCCCCTTTCGGGCAGCCACGGAAACAAAATCATGTGTTTGATGAGATCGGTCTGCTCAGGCCTGTTGGCTCTATCCGGCCTGATGCTGCTCGCCGCCGCACCGGCCGCCGCGCAGCAAAAACCGAACATCATCGTCATCATGGGCGATGATATCGGTATGTGGAATATCGGCGCTTATCACCGCGGTATGATGGCGGGCCGGACGCCGAACCTCGACAAGATCGCGAAGGAAGGCATGTTGTTCACGGACTACTATGCCGAGGCTAGTTGCACGGCGGGTCGCGCGAACTTCATTACCGGAGAGCTGCCGATCCGCACCGGCATGACCACGGTGGGTCAGGCTGGCGCGGCAATCGGGCTGCCGGCCGAAGCGGTGACCATTGCGACGGTGCTGAAATCCATGGGCTACGCCACCGGTCAGTTCGGTAAGAATCACCTTGGCGATCGGAACGAGTTTCTGCCGACGATCCACGGCTTCGATGAGTTCTTCGGTTATTTGTATCACCTCGATGCGATGGAGGACCCGGCACACCCCAACTATCCGCAGAACCTGTTGAACGTCGTCGGCCCCCGCAACATGGTTCATAGCTGGGCTACCGACAAAGATGATCCGACGGAGATGCCGCGCTGGGGGAAGATCGGCAAGCAGAGGATCGAGGATGCCGGCCCGCTGTATCCCAAGCGCATGGAGACGGTGGACGACGAGATTCGCGACCTTGCCATCAAATTCATGGACAAAGCTCAAAAGGATGGCAAGCCGTTCTTCGTCTGGCTTAACCCGACCCGCATGCACATCGTCACACACCTCTCTCCGAAGTATGAAGCAATGCGTAACGCGGAGAACGGCTGGTCGGAAGAGGAAGCCGGCATGGCGCAGCTCGACGATGATGTCGGCCTGGTGATGCAGAAGCTCAAGGACATGGGCGTCGACGACAACACCATCGTCGTATTCACGACCGACAATGGCACCGAAGTCTTCACCTGGCCCGACGGCGGTCAGACGCCGTTCGCGCAGTCGAAGGGAACGGTTCTCGAGGGCGGCTTCCGCGTGCCCGCAATCCTTCGCTGGCCCGGCCATGTGCCGGCGGACTCGGTGCAGAACGGAATCTTCTCCGGTCTGGACTGGCTGCCGACCTTCGTGGCCGCAGCCGGCAATCCGAACATCACCGACGAATTGCTGAAAGGCAAGACGATCGGCGACCGCACTTATAAGAACCATCTGGATGGTTACAACCAGATGGCCGCCATCACCGGTAAAGGGCCGTCAGCGCGTCACGAAATTTTCTACCTCGGTGAAAGCACGATCGGTGCAGTGCGCATTGACGACTACAAGTACCGCTTCATTGATCAGCCCGCCGGATGGTTGGGCGAAAAGACCCACCCGGACGTGCCTTACATCACTAACCTGCGACTGGATCCGTTTGAGCGCACAGGCTGGCCCAACAACGGGACGAAAGAAGGAGCCCAGCAATACTTTGATTGGTTCAAGTACCAATTCTGGCGCTTCGTTTTCGTCCAGCAGCTGATTGGCCGGGAAATCCAGACCTTCCTCGATTATCCGCCGATGCAGCGGGGCGCCAGCTTCAATCTTGACGCCCTCAAAGCCGAGATGGCCAAAAAAATGGCCGAGGCAGAGGCGGCGGCCAAAGGCACCGGTCAGTAATAGAAATGACTATCGGCGGGCGGCCTACGCAAAGCTCGCCCGCCGACGGCGGAAACCCAACAACCTCTTCATCATGCAACCTCTTCATCATGCATGTATCCGCTGCACGCCCGCCCGCGTGCAGCTCTGCATGGTGGTATGGTGCGTGAAAATTGGGCCCTCGTTGCTTCAATGAAGTACCGTTGTGGGATCGAGATCAATGTCCTTTAGCATCGACCGCCGCGCCCTGCTCACAAGCGCGGCAACGGTTGCAGTCCTGTTTGGCGCTGCACTCCCCGCCTCGACGCAGGCGCTGGCGCAGGCCGATCTGCTTCCTTCGTGGAACGACGTCGCAAGCAAACGGGCAATCACCGGCTTCGTCGCCCGCGTCACCCGGCAGGGCGGCCCGGATTTCGTGCCGCCCGCCGAGCGCATCGCAACGTTCGACAACGACGGCACGTTGTGGGTGGAACATCCGATGTACGTCCAATTGGCTTTCGCGCTCGATCGCGTGAAGGCACTGGCGCCGCTGCATCCGGAATGGAAGGACGCGCAGCCGTTCAAGGCGGTGCTTGCAGGCGACATGAAAACCCTCGCCGACTCGGGTGAACACGGGATGGCGGAGCTGGTTACGGCGACCCATGCCGGCATGACCACAGAGGAATTCGGGAAGATCGTCAGCGATTGGCTCGCGACCGCTCGCGATGCGAGGTTCAAGCGCCCATACACCGAGCTTTCATACCTGCCGATGATCGAGTTGCTCGCCTATCTGCGCGCCAATGGGTTCAAGACCTTCATCGTCTCGGGCGGCGGCATCGAGTTCATGCGGCCGTGGACCGAGCGGGTCTACGGCGTGCCGCCGGAGCAAGTCGTCGGCTCGTCGATCAAGACCAGGTTCCAGATGCGCGACGGCAGGCCGGAGCTGTTTCGTTTGCCGGAGTTGAATTTCATCGACGATAAGGCCGGCAAGCCGGTCGGCATCAACGAGTTCATCGGCCGCCGCCCGATCGCCGCATTCGGCAATTCCGACGGCGATCTTGAAATGCTGCAATGGACGACAATGTCCGGGGGCGCCCGGCTCGGCCTGCTTGTCCATCACACCGACGCCGAGCGCGAATACGCCTATGATCGTAACACATCCTTCGGCCGCCTCGACAAAGCCCTGGACATGGCAGCTACGAATCATTGGGTCGTGGTTGACATGAAGAACGACTGGAAGCGAATATTTGCGTTCGAGTAGCGCCTGGAAAGCACAATTATGAAGCGACGAATTGTTGCGGCCTACTTCATCTGCGTATTTGGCTTGAGCATCGAGACGGCGTACGCCGGCCCATGCAGTACCCAAATCGCACAATTCGAAAGCGCGGTGCGGCAATCCGCAGGCAGGCCGAACGCCGGACCGTTTGCGCCGCAATCGATCGGCGCACAGATCAGTCGCCAACCAACGCCGCGCTCGATCAAACAAGCCCAGAAACGGGCGCAGGCGGACTTTGCGGCGACCTTGGCGCGCGCCAAGCGGCTCGATGCCCGAGGCGATCGCGCCGGATGTGCACGGGCACTGTCTGCCGCCAGGGATATGTACAATCTGCAGTAATCGATCGGCGCACAGCCGCTGCGTGGCGCGAATTCATACCGATATCGACCGCAAAAATCATAAGCCCTTGAAGGTAGTGTGATTGACAATGGCGTCGGTGCCCGACTGAATCAGAAGGTCCACCTGTTCGGCCGGGAGTTTGAACCGGGTCGGAATGGACGACAATTTGGCGGCGCGCTGCGGGTCGAACTGGTCGAAACCCACTTCGGCAACGTCAAAGCTGATGATGCTGCAGCGCCAATCCCGCGGAGCCCCGAGCCGCCGGGCTTCGGCCGCCGGCAAGCCGCAACGCCATTTGCGTATTGCCTCCTGCCATTCGCGAATGCTCAACCGAAAGGCGTCAAAGCCGCTGCGAACGGCGGAATCCAGCGCAGTGCTGGTCACCGCGCCGAGCAATTCTGCGCCTGCGGGCCCGTCGACGGTGCGAGCCCAATTTCCGGCCGGTGCTTGACCGGCATTGACCACAACGAAGATCAAACGGCGCAATTGCACGGCCTTTTCCGGCGTAAGCGGCATGTATGGCTTGTCCGCCGCCGCCCGCGCAATCACGAGTCCCGAAAGGCCAAAATTGTCGGTGATGCCGCCGTCGGCAAGCTTCACATATTTGATCTGCTCAGGATCGCGGTAGCGCTTCAGCGCTTCGGCAAAGGCGCGCACTTGCGCTCCCGCATTGCGATCCGCCAGGACGCGGTTGACCCATGGCGGCAGCGGGGTCGCACAAGCCGCCGGAAAACTCTCGAGTACGATGGGCACAAACGCAACCGGCACCGCCGCCGACGCAGCAACCGCCTGCGACAAAGGGTAGTTCCGGATGTCGCTGCATAATGCTGCGAATGTAATCGGGGCAAAGAGAAACGGTGTCCTGTTGTACAGGTCCGAGGCGTTGATCCAGACAATTGGCCTGCCCTGCTGAAATAGAGCGCCGAGGGTTGCGTGGTCGAACAGGTTGCGATCGAGCCAGCCGGTCAATCTACTCGCGTCATTCACCCCGCCACCCAGGCCTTGCGCGATATTTCTCAAATTGACAGCGGTGTTGAGATCCTCCTCCGCATTGCGTATCAGAAAACGCTCGCGGAAGTCGGCCAGCGCCGCGCGGCCCTTGAGGCCGAAATAAGCGGCGGTGACTGATCCGCCCGAGACGCCCGAGACGAATACTACTCGATCCAGATAGCTTTTACCGTCCTTTGTCGGAAGGCGGTCGAGGCCACGCAACACGCCATAGGCAAAGGCGGCGGCGCGCGTTCCTCCACCGGAGAATGCGAGCGCAACAGCGGTATCCCCGCCGACCTCAGGTGTTGTCAGTTGCGCCATCGGACTTGAGCCGCCGGCTACCGGCGTATTCACGGGCGGATCGAACGTAGCGCAGCCCGCCAGCAGCAAAAGACAGCAGCCGAGCGGCCTCGCGTCAGGCCAGACCATAGCGCATCGCGCCGACAGCGATCGCCGGCCCGTCATGAAGATAAGCTGTAACGGCCCATGCGCATCGGTACTGCCGTCGCGGTTTGGATTGCTCATCGCCCGCGCACGACGCCGCGTTGCAGATGCTTCATGATTGGCAGCGCCTGATCGTAATTTGTCTGGTGCCGCCTTCTTCTGATGGAACTGTCCGGGTCTCCTGGCTTCGATGGCAGCTCAGCGCGCGGGGCGCCGCGCGCAGAACAAACACCGGCGCCGGCAGGCCGTATGACAGCGCGTAAAGCGGGGCTGCGCCGAGGCCGCTATCCAGCGGCCATCCGCCAAAAGCGACGTAAGGCCATATACCCCAGCCACCGTAACCTTCCCAGCGACGGTAGCCCCAATTACCATAACCCCAGCCGCGGTAGCCCCAACCGCCATAGTCCCAGCCACGGTAGCCCCAACCAGGGTAGCCCCACCGACTATAGCCCCAGCCTCGGTAACCCGAACCGCTATAACCCCAGCCGCCGCCGTGGCCCCAACCACCCCCGGAGCGAGCGTCCGCCGTGCTCGGTGTCGCCAATGCAGTCGCACCGATGGCACTTGCTGCAACGACTCCGATCAGAATCTTCTTCATCGCATGCCCTCGTTACGACTAATTGGGCATCAGTGGACCATCGCACGAAAGGGCGTATCCATTACTGGGCGCAAATTGCAGCCGGATAAAAATTTCAGCGGCCACTACGTACCCGACCGTGCGGCTACTGCCTGCACACACCATCAAAAGTATGGCAATATTGTCCCGCACGACAAAGCTGACCATGGCTTGCCGCCGCCGCGGCGTGACATACGCACTTTGCGCTGGTCATGCCGTCGGCGCAGCGAGGAAAATACTTATGGGGGTTGGCAGAGCCTGCGACTCTTGCATCGGCCGATCCGGCGGACATGGCAATCGCGACTAGCGCTGCGGTAAAAACCTTCAACATATTTCTCCTTGCCGTATTTCTTGTCTGTTGAACTCTATATTGGCGGACAGCATGCCGCAATGTCGTTTGCACCGCCGCCGGATGGCACTGATCGCGGCGCGTTTTGCGCAGCTATACGTTGTCGGCAAATTCCAAATCACCGATTTTGCTCTCAGGAAGCTGCCATAGTGTGGCGGACGGCTTCTCCCCGAAGATCGTCCGATAGTATGTGGCAAAACGTCCAAGCTCCGAGAAGCCGTAGCGCTCGGCAAGTTCCGAAACCTTCGCTGTCGCGGGATCGGCATGTTGAAGCGCGCCGTGCACGAGGTTCAATCGCCGAAGCCGAACATAATGGTTGGGACTCATGGCGAGGACGTTCAAGCAGCACATTCGCAAAGTGCGTTCGGCCACACCGATAGCTCCGCATAGTTCCGGTATGGGCACCTGCCGGTTGGGTTTTGCCGCCAGCACGTCCTCGAAACGGCTCATAATGATCGCGCAGTGACGGCGCTGTGCCGTATCCGCGCGCACGGCACCCGCCGTCAGGCAATTGACAAGCGCATAAACCAGATCATTTTCGATTGCGCGGGCGATTTGCCGGTGCGCGACGATTTTACGGTTGATTTCGGCGAGGCGGCACGCTCTTGCATGGAGCCGCCGCAATTGGTCCGCGTCTGCCTGCGAAGCTTGAACAATTCGGCCGACCAACGGCGGGACGATTTCCGATCCGGCGAGAGCCTTGCTGGAGCCGGCGAAGAACTCCGGGTCGACCGATATAATTCCCCACCCGCCGGCGCCGGCCGTGCGCTGATGGGTGCTTTCGCCCACACCGTGGAACGTCAGATCGCGTGATTTCATTTTTGTGCCGCCCCATATCGGGGACGGGTCGGTACGCGTCGCAAACGTAAAGTTGACCGATTTCGAGGGCAGCGAAACATAGGCGATGCGCGCCAGATTCTCCTGCACCGAATGCAGCTCCAGGTGCGGGAGGCTGACCGAGGTCACGCGGGCGCTGAATATTCCCGGACCGGTGAAAACCAGATTGATCGCCGCGCCGTGAAAATCCGCCTGGAACAAACTCGGATCGGAAAATGCAGTTGTGCCAGTTGCCGGCATGAGCGCTGCTCTCAAATCGGCCAACGCTCGCCGAACGATCGTCGCGAGGCCGACTGGATCTGCGGTATCGCAGTAGTGAATGCAGTGTCCGGGAAGCGCTTGTCGCTGGCTATGCAGATTCGGAATCTGCCGGCCCAAAGTCGCGTGGCGGCTGGTGCAGCGTCTCGGACGGTGAAGCTCCAAACAGGGCTCGATACTCGACCGAAAAGCGTCCGAACTCCCAAAAACCGTGGTCGGCGGCGATCCCGGTCACGGTCGCTGTACCTGGCGCGGCCTGCACCAGTGCCCGCCGTGCCAAATGCATTCGCCGGAGCCAAAGATACCGGATCGGACCCATGCCAAGCTGCTCATGGCAACAGGCACGCAGGGTGCGTTCCGATACGCCAATAGCCGCGCAAACTTCCGCCGCGTACAACGGCACAGATTCATGCTCGGCGAGGAATTCCTCAAGTCGCGCCATGACGACCGAGTGACGGATATTACCAGCGCTCCGTTCGACGGGAATATTTTCGGTCAGACACATGATCATCGCGTGCGTGAGTGCGTTTTCCAGCGATCGAGTCACTCCGGGGTTGGCGAGAATGTCGGGTGCGGTTTTGGCGAGACGGCCAACAGTCTCATGCAAGCTCGACAGCCGTAACATGTGCTGCGGAGATGGCCTGACCACCGTAGTGACCGACGCGCGCAGCAATGGACGGCCGGCGATAGCCTCTCCGGCGGCGGCAAAATCCTCCCGCGTCAACGACATGCCTCCCCAGCGGCAAGACGCTGTGGTCTGTCGGTGCATCTCATTGCGGTCGTTAACAATGATCTCGCCGGGTGACACCTTCGTACCGCAGTGCCTGATTTCCGGCTGATCGGAATCGGTCAGGAAGCCAATCGCGGCCCATCGCGCAGACACTGCGCCATGAAAAACTCGCGGCAGAGTTTCACTACCGCGCTGCATCCAGAGGCGATGCAGGTTGATCGTCGTCAACTCCGCGCGGAAGTCCCCTTTTCCTGTCGGCAGAATCTCAAACTGTGCGGCGTGGATGGCCGCCTGATAGGCGCTCAGATCGGTAAAACTACGAACTGAACTCCACGGCAACAGATACGCCCCACGTTGACCGTGCAACCGCAAAAGGCGTTCAGCGCTAAGTGAATCTAGAAATCGTCCACAAAAACCAGCACGTCCGCCCCGCCGTTGCCAAATAATGGCTGGATATTCAAAGCCTGACCTTCGTCGTGAGTCAAATAATTCTCGAACGTTGATGGATCGGACTACCGCGGAAGTGCCGTTTTCGGACACAATTCGCGCAAAACCGCTCTTATCTGCGTCGATTAAACGAAATTGCCGCGTTGGAGATTTAAAAGCCGCGCGCTCCGCAAAAATGCATGGCGCAGTCCCGGCTCCTTTTGCCGTTTTTGCATAGCTGGCTCCTGTTTTTTCGACCTAAGAATAAATCGGAGATGCCGTTGGTTGTCGCCGCAAGGCGGCATGTTGCGTTTGTCCGGTTGTCCAACCGGATCATTCAGTCGTTCTCGGCCGGATGCCGCAATCGAAGAGCCGGGAATGGTCGTGAACAAAATCCGATCGTCAATCGCTGCTGCAATGTTTTTTTTGGCGACGTGCATCGCCGCACAAGCTGCCGATATGGCAACGGAGCCGATCTACAAAGGACCGGTTGTCGCACAACAGGTCTACAATTGGACCGGAATCTATGTCGGCGCAAACGGTGGTTACGGATGGGGTCAACAGGATCCTTTCGGCGTGTTGACCAATCGTTTTGACGCCTACAGCGTTCCGTTTTCCGGTTGGATGCTTGGCGGCACCGCCGGTGCGCAGATTCAATCGGGCCATGTCGTGATCGGTGTAGAGGCGGACATTGATTGGTCGCAGATCACTGGATCGTCGAAGGTGGTTCCCACCATCGGGGGCATTCCTATCCCCGGCGGCACGGCTGCGCTGACAACCAACATCAACAATCTCAGCACCGGCCGATTTCGGGTCGGATATGCGCTGGACAACTGGTTGCTTTATGCGACTGCGGGCCTGGTGCTCGCCGACGCGAACACGAACGTCTCTACCGTTGGTGGGGTCGCATGCACTACCGCAATTCTCTCGGCGGTTTGTTCGGGCACCAATTACCGGATTGGTGCAACGGCTGGAGCTGGCATCGAATATGGATTCACCCCCAGCATCAGCGCAAAGCTTGAATATTTGTATATTACCGCCGCTTCGTTGGAGCTCTCACGCATCAATGTGGTGCGTGCCGGCCTGAACTTCCGCTTCGGCGGCATTTGATCCGCGATTTTGTGCGCTCGCACCGGATGAATCGCCGCCCTGGCTGCGGCAACGAGAAAAAAGAAACCCAGCCGCTACGATTGTTACTGAACTGCAACTGTTGAGTAGGACCACGTCGGGGAGGGTGACATGAAGCGAATTTTGATTGCCGGGACATTAGCGCTTGCAGCCGGGGGACAGGCACTCGCCGCCGATCTTCCGCCGGCGCCGCCTCCGCCGCCGCGGGCTCCTGCGACCTACATTCCAGCTCCGATTCCTCTCTACAACTGGACCGGCTTCTATATCGGCCCCAATGTTGGTTTCGGGTTCACCAGCTCGAGCACCCTTTCGGACTCGCAGGCAAGCACTTTTACCAACACGACCAGCAACGCCTTCCTCGGCGGCGGCCAGGTTGGCGTCAACTGGGAGTTCGGGCCGGGCGTCGTGATCGGCGCCGAGGCCGACTTCGAGTGGCTTCCCAATACCAAGAACACCGTTACCGCCACTGGTACGGGCCTAAATGCCGGGTCTACGGCAACGGCGAGCATCAACAGTCGGTGGCTGACGCTGGCCGACGCCAGGCTCGGCTATGCGTGGGACCGTCTGCTGGTTTACGGCAAGGGCGGTGGCGCCTTCGTCGGGGCGAACAATTCTGCGCTGACCGTCAGCCCGGGTGGCGCGGTTTTGCCTCTTTCCGGCCCGGCCAACAATATGGGCTGGAACGCGGGCATCGGGCTTGAATACGCATTCTGGGGCACCTGGTCGGCGAAAGTCGAATACGATTATGTCCGGCTGAACAGCGCATCGTTTACCGCGGCGGGGCCGGGACCAGTACCGCCGGCAGGGCCGTTCAACCAAGACGTGATTTCGTCCAACAACCGCGTGATCAACCTCGTGACTATTGGGCTGAACTACAAGTTCGGCGGCTGGTGATCGCTGGCACGGAACGTGCGGGGGCGTTGTGAGACGCCCTCTTACGTTTCGATGCCCGCTTCGGCTTCGCCCTGTTGCGCTACGGCAAGCGCGGCGGTGCGCCGGTCTGGATGTGCAATTCCGTCATCATCATACGGTGCCGTCGCGGCATTTTGCAGGGTCCGCTGAACATACCAACACTTGCGTAAAAGCGGGGGAGCGCGCGAGCAATGATCGTTTGTGAAGGAAGACGTGACCCATGAATGCCTTGGCGATCGGGGGGCTGGTTTTTGTGCTCGCTTTTGGCGGGGCATTACTCGGCATGTATCTCCGTGCCGTTCTACCCCAGCATCACTTGAGCGAGGATTCCAAGGACATCGTCAGGATCTCCACGGCCATGCTGGCCACACTGGCGGCGCTGGTGGTGGGCTTGTTGATAGCCTCGGCCAAGAGTTCTTTCGATAACAAGAGCAGCGAATTGACGCGCTCCGCTACCCACTACGTTCTGCTTGATCGCACGCTGGCCGAATATGGGCCGGAAACGCGCGCGGTCCGCGATCTGATTCGCCAGGTCGTGGTGACGAGGCTCCATCAGATCTGGCCGGAGCAAAGCGCTGGAAATCTCAATCCGGCGGTTGTCAACCAAGGTCCGGGCGTCGAAGGTATTCAACGCAAGCTTCTCGATCTCGCACCGCAGAACGATGCTCAACGCTGGCTAAAGTCGACGGCCTTGCAGCTGAGCAGCGACATTGCAGAAGTACGCTGGTCGGCTGTGGAGCAGATGGGAAGCAATATCCCGTGGCCGTTTCTGACCGTTCTGGTGTTTTGGTTTACTGTCATCTTTGCAAGCTTTGGTCTGTTTGCGCCCACCAATGGAAGCGTGATCATTGCGATGCTTGTCAGTGCGCTGTCGGTGGCCGCTGCGATCTATTTGATTGTGGAGTTGGATCAGCCCTTCGGCGGGCTGATAAAGCTCTCCAGCTCACCGGTGCTCACCGCTTTGGATCAGCTTGGCCGGCCATAGCCGCGCCGCTGAAATACTGAACCGGCTTGCGTAGCGGTAACCGGAGCATCCGCTTTGTCACCGCGGGACCAGAGATCGGTATGACGACGCATGCCTCCGGTTTCGTGCTAGCGTCGCTGGGCGTGAGTGTCGGGTTACGAGATCGGAGGGCTTCCTTAGTCCTTGCGATTGCAATCGCGGGGGCTGCCGTTGTCTGCTGCTCACTCCCGGCCCTCGGCGAGGCAACGCCGGGCCAGGGGCCGCAGTCACAACAGTCCGCCCCTGCACCGGAAGACCCCGATTACAACGGCGAAGACTTTACTCGCCCGGTGAGAAGCTTCGAGACCCGTTTTCTTTATCAAACATCGCCCGGGATGACAGCGCCGACACAGCAAGGAAACTGGCTGCTGAGGCTCAACTGGAAGGCCGAACTTGATGGCGGCTGGAGGGTTGGACTTCTGGGTCAGATTCCGGTCATCGACAAGATGACATTCGGCCCGACCGGTGCCGACAACGAATTTGGCAACGGCGATACGACGTTTCAGGCTGCTCTTATTCACGACATCGACCGGCACTGGGCTTTCGGTTTCGGTGCTCGATTGGTGGGGCCTACGGCCGAGGACTCGCTCGGAAGCGGCAAGTGGCAGATCATGCCGGGCGTCGGGGTACGCTATTCCTTCCTCGAGATCGGGCCCGACACCTATTTCGTACCCGTGGTCCGGTACGCGATCAGTTTCGCCGGGGATCCGTCGCGCCGAAATATCAGCGAACCGCAGATTGCTCCGACCTTGAACATCGGACTGCCGGATCGCTGGTTCGTGACCCTCTATCCAAGCAACGACATTCGCATCAACTTCGGGGGCCCGGTAACCGGCCAGACCGGCCGGCTCTTTCTGCCGTTCGACTTTGCAGTCGGCCGCAAAATCACCGACAGCTTGATCGTCTCACTGGAGACCAGCGTGCCGATGATCAACGACTATCCGGTTTACAACTTCAAGACCGAGTTGCGGATCGTTATGCAGTTCTGATCGCTATGGGTGATCCATCGTTCAATCAGTGGGTCGATCATTCTCTTGCCTTGACCTCGATGGCTCAGGCGTGCGCGGGACGCTGGCTGCCCCATGGTTGTGGCGCCGGTGAGACCCCACGCGTCTGCCGGTTGCTTTCGCCGGCGAAAGTCCGAGAATACGCTTCAACGATAATAGGGAGGCAGCATGGTTGCCGGGAAAAAACTCGTCGTTCTGGCCGCAGTCAACGGCGGCGCGCAGCAGGATCGGGAAGGCGCTCGGGTGCCGATCACGCCGGCTGAAATCGCCGAAACCGCGCACCAGTGTTACAAGGCCGGCGCGTCGGTGATCCACGTCCACGCCCGCGCCGCGGACAAGGGGCCGACCAGCGATATCAAAATCTTCAGCGACATCATCAAGCGGATCAGGGATAAGTGTGATATCCTGATCCAGACGACCAATGGCTTCGGCGTCCGCCGCGATCCGGTGACTAATGAATATGTGTGGCCGAACGACGAAGAGCGGCTGGCGCTGCATAACGTCGAGCCGAAGCAGGATCTGTTCTCGATCGCCACCGGCTCTTGGGATTTCTATCATCCGGCAGGCGGCTATCCCGGCACCGTATCTTATGTAAATTCGGAACGGTTGCTGCAGCAGAACATCAAGTCCGTGCTCAAGCGCGGCGCTTCGCTTGAATTCGAAATCACTGAGGTGAGCCAAATTCATAAGCTCAGCCGCTACGCCGATGAAGGCGTGTTTGACCGCAACACCAATAACCTGTGGCTCGATTATTGTCTTGGATTTGGCGCCATGGTGCCGACCGTGCGTACGCTTGCGCTTGCCGCCGAAGATGGCGCGCGTCTGTTCCCGCACTGGAAATGGGAAGTGCTGGCCACCGGCCGTGACCAGTTTCCGATGAACACCGTCGGCGTGGTCATGGGCTGCGACATCGTCCGCGTCGGCTTCGAGGATAATATCTATCTGCCGAACGGCAACCCGGCGCAGCATAACTATCAGCTGGTCGAGGCGATGGCGGACATCGCGCAGAAATTCGGCAGGGAGCCGGCAACCGTCGCCGACGCCCGGAAGGTTTTCAACGTCGGCAACGCCTGAATTTTCCCCCGGGCGATGGACGACGTCAGCCGCCGAGATAGAGCCGCTTGAGTTCCGGATTGTCGCGGACCTCCGCGGACTTGCCCGCCATCGCGATGCGGCCGAGATGCATCACCACGGCCTCGTCCGCCAGTTCGCAGGCCAGCCGGACCACCTGCTCGGCGACGATGACGGTGATGCCGAGCGACTTGAGCCGCTTGAGGGCTGCGAACAGGGTTTCATTGACCTTTGGCGCAAGGCCGACCGACGGCTCGTCGAGCAGCAGCACCTTCGGCCGCGACATCAACGCTCGGGCAATGGCGAGCATCTGCTGCTCCCCGCCTGAAAGCGTGCTCGCGACTTGTCCCGCTCGTGCTTTCAGCACCGGGAACAGCTCGTAGACCATGTCACGGCAAGCGCTTACGTCGGCGTCTCTGCCTGCCTGATGCAAAGGTAAGGCGCCGATCTCAATGTTTTCCATGACCGTCAGGGGCTTAAACAGATGCTTTCCTTCCGGAACGTGACTGATGCCTTGCCGAACGATGTCGTGCGGCTCTAGGCCGGAGATTTCACGGCCCTCAAACTGGATCGAGCCGCGCCGCCTGACCATCAGTCCGGAAATGCCGCGCAGTAGCGTGGTCTTGCCCGCGCCGTTCGCTCCCAGAACCGCCAGGCTGGTGCCAGCGCCGATCGAGAGATTGATGTCGTCGAGGACGCGAACCGTGCCGTATGCCAGCGATACGTCGGTGAATTTGAAGAAACTCATTGCGTCAGGCGCCAAGATAGGCCTCCAGCACCTGCTCGCTTTGCCGCACCTCCGCCGGTGTGCCGTCGCCGATCTTCTCGCCCAGATGCATCACCACGACGTGGCTGCAGATTTGCATGATCAGATTAACGTTGTGCTCGATGACGAGCACCGTGGTGCCGGTTGCCTGCACGCGCCGAATGGCATCGGCAAGATGTTCGACTTCCCCGCCCGAAAGTCCTGCAGCCGGTTCGTCCAGCAGAATGAGTTTGGCGTCGCCCGCCAGAGCCCGCGCCACCGACACCAGGCGCTGCTGCCCAAAGGTCAGCTGTGCGGCGGGGGTTTGCGCCAGCCGACCCACTCCGACAACGTCCATGATCTCTCTCGCGCGCTTTCGCGCCGTCTCGAGATCCACACGATAAACGCCCAGATGCGTCGCCGCTGCCAACAGCTTCCGGCGACAATGATCCTCCGCACCGATGAGAACGTTCTCTTCGACCGTCAGCGAGTCGAAAGTATTAGCGAGCTGGAAGGTCCGGACAATTCCGCGTCGCGCCCGTTGATGCATGGCGAGCGCGTTGATCTCATTGCCGCCAAAGACGATGACTCCGGCCGAAGGCGCTTTCGCGCCGGCTATCAAATCGAACAGTGTGGATTTTCCCGCGCCGTTCGGTCCAATAACGCCGCAGATTTCGCGTGGGCGCACCTCGAATGACACCTCGCGCAGCGCAGCGAGTCCGCCGAATACCTTCGAGACATTTTGCACCGAAAGCAGTACGTCCGGTGCGGGCTTCATGGACGTGCACGTCCGACCGATCCGGTCCTGACCAAATCCGAAAACAGTCCGACCAGACCTCGCGGCGCAAACAGCGTAACCGCGACCAGAAGAATGCCGATGACCAGGACGGTCTGGCCGGCGGCAAAGCCAAGAAATTCTGGCGCGAGCGTCAGCAACACGGTGCCGAAGACCACGCCCAGCATGCTGCCCAGTCCGCCGACCAGAACCATAAAGAACCACACGAAGGTCAGTTCCGGGCTGAGGATCACCGGATTGAGCGTCAAATAATAGAAAGTGTGCAGCCAGCCGGCGGCGGCGGCGACCGACGCGGCGATGACCAGTACGGTAAGCTTGGTCGCGGCCGGATTGATGCCTGCCGCCGCGGCCGCGTCCGGATGATCGCGGCTCGCCACGATTTCGCGGCCAAATTTGGAATTGAGCAGGTTGTTGAGGATCACAATCGTGACGATCAGCGCCGCGAGCGCGACCAGATAAAACGATTTTGGCGACAGCCGTTCCCCGAACAATGCGGCGGGCGGGATGTCCTGAATGCCGTAGCCGCCGCCGGTCACTGCGCCGCCCTGATTCACCAGCACCTCAACGAACAGGCTGAAGGCGAGCGTGGCAACGGCGAGGAACAGGCCCTTTAATCGGGTGACCGGCAGGCCGATCAGCGCGGCGAGCGCAGCAACCGCAACGATGGCGCAGGGCAGGCACAGCCATGGCGACAGGCCGACTTGTTTGGCGAGGATCGCCGAGACATAAGCGCCGGTGCCGAAGAATGCGACGTGCGAAAGGTGAAACTGTCCGGAATTGCCGACAACAAAATTCAGGCTCAGGGTCAAAAGCAGAGTGATGCAGAGATTGACCGCCAGCGTGAGCTGATAGGGATTAGCGGCGAGCGGCAGCAGCGCAACAACGCCGGCGCCGGCCAGTCCCAGCAGATAAAGCCGGCGCGTGCCCACGATCGCGCGCATCGTTATTGCGCCCGCCGTGCAGCAATTAAGCCGGTGGGGCGCAGAAACAAAATGATCATCAGCAGGGCAAACGCGATTCCCTCGGCGTAGATTGACGGCAGATAACGCGCCGCCGCGACTTCCATTACCCCGAGCAGAAGGCCGCCGATGAGCGGCCCGAGCGGAGAAGTCGTTCCGCCAATGAACAGGGCGATGAAACCCTTGATGCCGGGAATGGCGCCCGTGAGATATCCGACGGCATAAAGCGGCGCGTAGAGCCACGCGACGATAGCGGCGATGACAGCGCCGACGCCGAAAGCCACAGTCCGAACCGTATTCAGGTTGACCCCAACAAGGGTCGCCGCCATCGGATCGATTGCGGTCACTCGTAAGGAGCGGCCAAGCCAGGTCAGGCGAAGCCAAAGCACCAGGCTCAGGAAAATCACCGCTGTCGTGCCGTAGATGACCAGCGATTGGGAAAATACCAAGACATTGGTCCCAAGCCGGAACACATGATTGCCGGTCGGGCCCGGCAGCGGCTCGTCGAGGCGGCCATGAATCGTGCCGGTGCCGTAGCGCACCACGAGCATGACGCCGAACAGAGCAAGGAGCGTAATCGCTTCCGAGGCGTGGCGCTGCTGCAGCGGTCGAATGATCAATCGCTCCGCGGCAAGGGCAAGAATGGCGGCGCCTGAAATGCCGGCACAGAAGGCGATCGGGTAGGGCACTCCAAAACTGAGAAAGGTGACGCCGAGTACGCCGGACACCATCATCCATTCGCCCTGCGCGAAGTTCAGAATACCCGTGGCGATGATGATGACGTAGTAGCTGAGTGCCAGCAGGGCATAAATGCTGCCGATTTGAAGTCCCGACAGCAGCACCTGAACAACGGATGCCAGGGTCAAGAGGATGGCCCCGCCGGTTCCGGTCTAGCGCCAGCGCAACGCCGGCCCGAATTCGCCATTGCGGACTTCGCGCAGGACGACTTGATCGGGGCTGGTGAAGAGGTCGTGATTGGCCGGGCTGTAGGTCAAGGTCGTTCCCGGCGGACCGATGGCGATCGGGAAGTCTTTGGTCGCTTCCATGGCGTCGCGGATCTTTTCGCGGTCGTCACTGCCCGCCCGCTTGATGGCATCGCAGACCAGCCGCACATACTCCCAGGCTTGCAGCGCTACCGCCTGATTTTTCAGCCGGCCGCCGTAAGCTTTGACCAGCTTGGCATCGATGTCCTGAATTTCCTGCCGCGACGGATCGATCGCATCCGGATAGACGAAGCCCTCGGCGGCATTGCCGGCGAGCTTGAGGAAGCCGCCGGCCGTGAACAGACTGTTGCCGATCAGGGGCGCGGGATTCTCAAAAAGCTTGTGGGCTTTGATGTAGTTCGCCAAATCGGGAATCGAGCCGCCGACGACGATGACGACATCGGCGCCGGAATCCTTTACCCGCAACGCCTGGCTTGAAGCTTCAGTCGAGCCGGGCGTGATCTGTTCCTCAGCGGCGATGGTGAAGCCGTCTTTTTTCAGATCTTTGATCCATTGATCCGAAATGACGAGACCGGTCTGCGTGGTGTCGCGCACGACAGCGAGCTTTGGCGCACCGTATTTCTTGTGCAGATATTGGGCGATGGCTGCGAGCTCGTATTTTCCCCGCAACGGAATTCTAAAATAGTAGCGCTTGGGCGGGTCGGTGGTCAGCTGTTCGGCGAGATTTGCCGGTGCGCCATGCGCGATTTTCAGTTCGCTGGCGCGCGCCTGTGTCGCCAGGCCGGTCGCCGACGAGCCGATGGAAATGATGTAAACGACGCCCTCAGACGCGAGCTTGTCGACCTTGGTGGCGGTGGTCACCGGATTGTTTTCGTCGTCTTCGAACAGCACCTGCACCGGCCGTCCATTGATGCCACCGGCGTCGTTGAATTGCTTGACGAACAAATCGATCGCGTCCTTTTGCAGGAGCGAATAATACGAAGCCTGCTTTGCCTGATCGAGATGCGCGCCGATCAAGACCGGTTTTCCGGTTGCCGGCTGGGCAAACGCGCGCCACGGCAACGCCAGTGCGGCAGCTCCGCCGAGGAGGCCGGTGAACTCCCTTCGGTTCATTTGTTCTTCCTCCCCGTGTTTTAGGATTTGGCCTCCCTTTATGGTTGGGGAGGATATTTGTCGCGATGTTGGGGAATGCCGGCATTGACGTCAAGATCGTGTGCCGCAACGCAGCCGCGGCGTTTAGCGCGTGGCCGGTGCGGAGCCGATGAAGTTGTGGAGTATGACGCCGGTGCGGCGGCTTGCGGCTAGCGCCGCTTGCGCAGACGGCGGCTTTCAAGCGCGATGATCTTGCGGCGCGAGGTGTCTTCCACGACTTTCTTGGGTACTTTCTCGGCAATGCCGAGCAGCCGCTCGCGGCGGTCCATTTCCTTCCAGACATCCTCGGGGCGAATGCCGGCCGAGACCCACAGCACGACAAGGTTGTAGAGAAGGTCGGCGCTCTCCTTCACCACGGCGTCGCGGTCGCCGTGCATGGCATCGATCACGACCTCGACCGCTTCTTCGGCGAGCTTTTTCGCCATCTTGCTGCGGCCGGAGCGCAACAGCCGCGCGGTCCGCGACGTCGACGGATCGTCGTGCCGGCAGGCCAGCACTGCTTGATAGAGCCGGGTGATCGAATCAGGCATCGCGCATCAGAATAACGCGATAACGTCGCAATTGTGTTAAAGTTATAAGATGCCGGCTTAGGAGCCTTTATCCGGCGTTAATGTTGGTCTTATTCGTCTTCCTGGGCCAAGAGGCTCGCATTGCCGCCGGCCGCTGCGGTGTTGGCCGTGACGATCTGCTCGGCGGCAAAGCGGCGCAGATAATTCGGCCCGCCGGCTTTAGGGCCGGTGCCGGACAGATGGGTGCCGCCGAACGGCTGGGTGCCGACCACCGCGCCGATTATGTTGCGATTGATGTAAACGTTGCCGTGCGGCAGCCGTACCGCGATCCGCTCGATGGTGAGGTCGATGCGCGAATGGATGCCGAGCGTCAGCGCGGTACCGTTTGCGGCGATGCCATTCAGTAGCGCATCGAGTTCGTCCGCCCGCCAGCGCACCACATGGAGCACCGGGCCGAATACCTCCGCTTTCAGGTCGGCGGCGCTATCGAGTTCGATGATCGTTGGCGCGACGTAAGTTCCAGAGGCCGGGAGCGCCGCGTCGCGATCCCGGCGGAAGCGTACGCGGCCGGCGCGGTCCATATCCGCGATCCAGGTTTCGAGTTTTTGCCTGGCTTCGACGTCGATTACGGGGCCGACATGGGTTGCCGGCTCGCGCGGGTCGCCGAGTTTCAGTTCGCGCGTTGCACCGATCAGCATATCGAGCATCGGCTCGGCAATGTCTTCCTGCAGGCAGAGCAGCCGCAGCGCCGAGCAGCGCTGGCCGGCGGAACGAAACGCCGACGCGATCACGTCATCGATCACCTGTTCGGGCAGCGCCGTGGCGTCGACGATCATGGCGTTGATGCCACCGGTCTCGGCAATCAGCGGCACGGTCGGGCCGGCTTTTTCGGCGAGGGCCCGGTTGATCGCGCGTCCGACTTCGGTTGAGCCGGTGAAGGCCACTCCGGCAACGCCAGCATCGGCAACCAGGCTCGCTCCGACAGTCCCGTCGCCCGGAACAAGATGCAGCGCTGTTATCGGGACGCCGGCCTGATGCAGTAACGCAATCGCGCGCGCGGCAATCAGCGGCGTCTGCTCCGCAGGTTTGGCGACGACGGTGTTCCCGGCCACGAGCGCCGCGCTCACCTGGCCAAGAAAGATTGCGAGCGGAAAATTCCAGGGACTGATGCAGACAAAGACGCCGCGGCCCCGGTAGCGCAAGGTATTGCTCTCGCCGGTCGGCCCCGGCATTGGCTGCGGCGCCAGCGAAGAGCGCGCCTGTGCGGCATAATAGCGGCAATAGTCGGTGGCCTCGCGTACTTCCGAAAGCGCGTCATCGAGCGTTTTGCCGCCTTCGTTTTGCAGGAGTGCGAGCAGCACGCCGCGATTGTTCTCCAGGAGATCGGCGGCGCGTTCGAGTATCAAGGCGCGCTCCGTATAAGGCGTCGCCTCCCAGGCAGAAAAGCCCGCCGCCGCGGCCGCCATCGCGGCGTGAACGATCGCGTCATCTCCCTCGCGCACGATCCCGATCGCGCGTCCGTCGATCGGCGAGTTCACCGCTCGTTCGCTTCCGCTGAACACGATGCCGTCGATGATTGGGGCAGCTTCGGCGCCTGCGCCGCCGCCGCTGCGAACTTCGGCCACAAGTGCATCGAGGCTTGCGCGGTCACCGAACTCGACGCCGGCTGAGTTGCGCCGGTCGGGTTGGTACAGATCGCGCGGTAACGCAATCTTTCGATTGCGCGCGTCGTGCGGCCCGGCGAGCCGGCTTTGCGGACGGCGCAAAATGTCTTCGATCGGCACGCTTTCGTCGGCGGCGACGGAAACGAACGAGGAGTTGGCGCCGTTCTCCAGTAGCCGCCGCACCAGATAAGCGAGCAGATCGCGGTGGCCGCCGACCGGCGCGTAAACCCGACACACCGCCGCCGGCAGCTCGGCAAGCAGCGCCGCATAGAGCGCTTCGCCCATGCCGTGCAGGCGCTGAAACTCAAAGCCCTCGACGCCGCCGGCGTCCTCAATGACGCCGGCGACGGTGAGCGCGTTGTGGGTGGCGAATTGCGGGTAAAGGCGATTGCGCGCCGCGATCAGCTTCTTGACGCAGGCCATATAGCAGAGGTCGGTCATGGCCTTGCGCGTGAACACGGGATAGTCGGGAAGCCCGCGCTCCTGCCCGCGCTTGATCTCGGTATCCCAATAGGCGCCTTTCACCAGGCGGACGGTTATTCGGCCGCTTACCGCGCTGGCCACCTCTTCGATCCAGTCGATGACCGAAAGCGCCCGCTTTTGATACGCCTGCACCGCAAGCCCAAATCCGTCCCAGCCGCGCAGCGACGGATCGCCGACTACCGCGCCGATGATTTCCAACGATAATTCCAGCCGGTCCGCTTCCTCGGCATCCACGGTAAATTGCAGTTCGTGCGCCTTGGCCATGCGTGCGAGTTCGAGCAGCCGCGGCGTAAGCTCTCTGATCAGGCGTTCGCGCGAGATTGCTTCAAAGCGCGGGTGCAGCGCCGAGAGTTTGACCGAGATACCGGGCCGCGCCGGCAGCGCCGTATTGCCGGCGCTCGCGCCAATGGCTTCAATGGCTGCGGCATAGGCGGCGAAATATTTCTGCGCATCCGCGGCAGTGCGCGCCCCCTCTCCGAGCATGTCGAACGAATAGCGAAACGCGCCATGCGGGCGGGCGCGGCCAAGCGCTTCCTCGATGGTCTGCCCGAGGACGAAGTGCGAGCCGATCAGCCGCATCGCCTGGCGGGTCGCCGTGCGCAAGGTCGGCAACCCCAGGCGGCGGACGATGGTGTCGAGGATCGTTTCCGGCGTTTCGCCGGGATGGATGATGCGGGCAGCAATGCCGAGCGTCCACGCCGATGCCGAGACCAGAAGCGCGGTGGATTTTAGTTCGCCGTCGAGCCAGCGCCCGGCGGCGAGCTTGTCCTCGATCAGGCGGTCGGCGGTCGGCGCGTCGGGCACCCGCAACAACGCCTCCGCCAGCACCATGAGCGCGAGGCCCTCTTTGGTCGACAGCGAGTACGCGTGCAGAAAGTCTTCGACGCCGCCGAGCCCGCCGGCTTTGGCGCGGATCGCCTCAACGAGTGAGCGGGCCCGTGCGTCAACGCGGCGCTCCGCGGCGGCGTCGCGGCTGGAGTCGGCAAGAAGGCGGGCCGCCAATTCCTCGTCCGGCAGCGCAAACGGCGCCCGGAATATGGGCGGACTGAAGGCGACTTTGTCCATGGTCGGCCCGGCATTGACGGCGTATGGCTTGGACGCCGCGGAAAATGCAGTTAGGCAGCCAAACAGCGAACCGGGCACTATCTTTCCTGCCGCGAGCGGCGGAGCGCAAGGCTGGCGAGACCGCATCGCGCTCGGCAACGCTTGCTTTGCTATTTCAGTGCAGCGCGCTTAGGTTCGTCATGTCATGAAGCGCGAGAATTTTGCAGTCGCCGACATTTACGTTCCGGTCAAGCGCCGCGCTACGCTCGAGCAAAAGCGCGTGGATGAAATCGCGGCCAGCATGCTCAATGATGGGCAGCAGACGCCGATCCTGGTACGACCGGACGGCGCGCGGTTTGTGCTGGTCGAGGGCCTGCATCGGCTGGAAGCGGCCAAAGCGCTCGGCGAGAAGACAATCGTCGGGTTCCTGGTCGACGCGCGCAAGCACTGAACAGCGGGTGTTCACGCTGTTCTGCTGGGGCTCGCGGGGGACCAGCCCGGTGGCTTGCGGATTGTGCTGGCGGTCGATGCCCGTGATGCATACATACGTAGCTTCCCCCACAAAGGAGTACCGAATGGCCTCGCGCCAAATCAAAATGCCCGTGAAAGACACTTCCGACAACGAAGTCGATGTGATGCCCTCGCAACGCAAGCGGGCAGAAGCCGGTCGCTATTTGCTCCAGGTCGACCGGCAAACCAAGGGCTCTTATCCGACGCGGGAAGCGGCTCAATCGGCGGCCCTGCTGATCAAGAAGGGTTATCCGATCGTTCAGGTCTCCGTTTATGACAGCGTGGAGTACAGCCACACGCTGGTCGAGGTGCCCGCAGCGTCATCGTGACGGAGGCCGCATCGCGCAATGGAGCGCCGGGGCCGGTTCTGAGATAGGATCGGCGCCGCCATGGAAGACGAGGCGCCGGCATCTACGGTTCTGGGCGGCGCCATCGTCGCGTGGCTGGTCGGAGAGGCGCTGCCGATCCCGAACCCAAGGTGCTCTATAGCGCTGGCGACGGCTCGGTTCGCCGACGCTATTGGCGAGTATCAGTTGCGCGGGTTTGAGACGCCGCCGACGATCCTGGCGTTGTCGTCCTGCCAGGTTCGGCGCCTTCGCGCTGCTTACCCGCTACACGATTTTGCTAAGTTTCATGTCCTGGGCGCTCTGCGTCACGAGCGCCTGCAAGCGCTCCAGGCTCTGCGTCCAGCCGGCCTCCATCCCCTTGATGAAAGCAACTGCGTATTCGACCACAGCCGCGCCGCGCGTGTGCAGCGTCAGCTTGGTCTTGCCGTGCTGCTCGGCAAAGGTCACCGTGGTGAATCCCTCGATGATGTGATTGCCGGCGTCATCTATCGCAATGTTGGTGAACGCCAGCCGCTCGGGCGGAACGATTTCGCGGACTTCGCCTTTCATTTTATGGACGACCCCGTCGGGGCCGCGCATGTGAATGCGAATGGCGCCGCCAACGCGCGGCTCGATCTCGCAGACCGGATTGTTGAAGCCGTGGGGGCCCCACCATTGCGCTAGGTGCTTGGTATCAGTCCAGGCAGCGAACACAAGTGCACGCGGCGCGTCGAACACGCGGGTGATCGTTATTTCCCGTTCGGCAAATGGCAGTTTTGCTTGGGCTTGAGCGGTCATGGCTACCCTCACGCGCGCTTTTGCCTGCATGCCGTCGAGATAGGTTGCGAGCTGATCGAATGTGTCCCCCCAACCGCCGCGCATACCGTCGCGCGCTGTATCGAACGTGCGGCGCTCTTCTTCGCTGGCGTCTAGCGGTGACCAGTGTAGGCTGAGCCTTGTCTTGCCGCCCGGCGCCTCTTCGAAGGTGACCGTGGTCAGAAGTTTGAGCGGCCAAGTCGGACTCAGTGGATGCCGGGTGAGGCCGCCCGCTTCGTTCGAGAACGAATGCTCCCACACCAATAATTCCGGGGTGACGATCTGGCGATAGACGAATTTCGCCCACATCACGCGACCTTCAGGATCGCGCATCGCGCCGTGATAGGTTCCGCCAACGCGCCAATCCATTTTTGAGGCGATGATTACGGAGCCCTTCGGGCCCCACCATTGCTTCATGTGCTCCGGATCGATGAAGCATTCCCACACGAGCGCACGCGGTGCGGCAAAGATGCGCGTGATGGAAAATTCGCGCGCTGCATGCGGTTCGTTGCTTTGTTCACTGGCATTCATGGGTGTTGCTCCTGTCATGGGATGCGACCGATCAAGGTCGAGGCGCTTGTTGCGCTGACACGCGTTCTCCTATTTGCCGCGCCGGCGGCGTTCCTTGGCTTTTACCGGTTTGGTTTGCAGCGTCTTCAGGTGTCGATCGAGACGATCGAAGCTCTCGTCGAAAAAACGGCGGTAGTGATCGAGCCAGTCGTCGACGTCTTTGAGCGCACGCGGCTCGATCCGGCACGGCCGCCACTGCGCCTCGCGCGCGCGCGCGATCAGACCGGCCCGTTCCAAGACTTTGAGATGTTTGGAAACTGCGGGAAGACTTATGGCGAACGGTTCCGCCAGATCCCGCACCGTGGTCTCGCCGCGCGCGAGCCGCGCCAGGATGGCGCGGCGGGTGGGGTCCGCCAAAGCGGCGAAGGTGGCATCAAGGTTCATTTAGCTAACCGGTTAAATAACCTATTGGTTAAATACAAGGCGCCAATGCGAGTGTCAACCTCATGTTGCGTCCCGCGTGCCGGGCTCAGTAAGTTCGCTCCCGTGGCAGGTGTGCTTGTTGTCAGAAAGCGGGGACGCGTCAGCGCCATCCCGAACGCGGGGGCGGATGCAAAGCCGCCCGCGAGGGTCGTGTCGCAACCGAAACATGAGACTCAACAGGGAGGAATCAATCAATGAAAGCGGCAGAGATGTACAAGGTGGAAGGCTACGGTGCGATCGTGACCGGCGGCGCGAGCGGTCTTGGTCTGGCCTACGCCGAGGTGCTCGCCGAAAACGGCGCTCGCGTCACCATGCTCGATATCGATCGCAGCGGGATCGACCGGGAACTCGCTCGTCTCCGAGGGCTGGGATACGACGTCGACGGCAAGGCCGTCGATGTCACCGATCGTTCGGCGGTGCATCGCGCCTTCGACGAAGTCGCCGGCAAATACCGCCGCCTCGACGTGGTTTTCGCCAATGCGGGCATCGATCCCGGGCCCGGATTTGTCGCCTTCGACCGCAAGAGCCGCAAAGACGAAAACGCGATCGAGCATTACACGGACGAGCGCTGGGATCATGTGATCGACACCAACCTCAATTCCGTTTTCACCACGATCAAGGCGGCCGCCAAACACATGAAACCGCGGAAATCGGGCCGCATCATCATTACCACCTCGGTTGCCGCCTTTGTCGTCGAAGGCGCGATCGGCGTGGCCTATATGGCGGCGAAAGCGGCTGCCGCTCATCTGATGCGCAACGTGGCGCTCGAACTCGCGAAGTACAACATTCTGGTCAACGCGATCGCGCCTGGGCCGTTCATCACCAATATCGGCGGCGGCCATGCCCACACGCCGGAAGTTCAGGCCGGCTTCTCGCAAGTGGTCCCGCTTCACCGCATGGCTTCGACAGAAGAGATGAAAGGCCTGGCTCTGTTCCTGGCTTCGCCCGCCTCGAGCTACATTACCGGCTCGCAAATCGTCATCGATGGCGGCATGCAGGTTGGCGTTGCCGATTAGGCCGCAGGAGCGGGCTTTCGCGCAACGCCCAACCGGGACAAGATCGGTGTCGTAATCATCAAAATAATCATCCAACGGGGAGGGGACCATGAAGCACGTCGAGGGAAAGGTGGCGTTCATCACCGGAGGCGCCAGCGGCATCGGATTTGGCATGGCGCAAGTGTTCCTCAAGGCGGGGATGAAGGTCGTCATCGCCGACATTTTGCAGGAACGTCTTGACGAAGCTGCGCGCATCCTCGCCCAGAGCACCAATCGCGACTATCATTTCATCAGGGTCGATGTGACCGACCGCAAAGCGATGGCTGCGGCGGCGGCGGAAGCCGAACAGGTTTTCGGCAAGGTGCACGTGCTCTGCAATAACGCCGGCGTGTTTGGAAATCTGCCGATCGAAACCTCAAGCTACGATGATTGGGACTGGGTGCTCGGCGTCAATCTCGGCGGCGTCGTCAACGGCATCGTCAGTTTTCTTCCCAAGATGATGGCGCACGGCGAGGGCGGACACGTCGTCAATACGTCGTCGATGGCCGGTCTTATTCCACTGCCGTCTGCGGGCGGACTGTATGCCACTTCCAAATTCGCGGTTCGCGGCCTGACCGACTCGCTGCGGCTGGCGTTGGGCGCGCACAACATCGGCGTTTCCGTGCTGTGCCCGGGGATGACGCGGACGCGAATTTTGCAGGCTGAAATGCATCGCCCCGGGTACCAAGCAGAGGAGGCAACCGATGCCGAGGCCCACGGGTCCTTCACCGGCGATATGACCGGCGGAATGGATCCGGTCGAACTCGGCGAGCGGGTCTTGCTCGGCATTCAGCGCAACGACGCCTACATCCTGCCGCACGGCGAATTCAAGGACGAAGTGCAGGGTCTGTTCGATGAAATCATTTCCGGCTTTCCGGAAGGACAGGACATCGATCCGGGCAGAAAGGCGTTCGAGGACGGTCGCCGTCAGGCGACCGCCGAGGCCAAAGCGGCGATAAAGAACACTTGATGCCGTGACAATGAAGTTACGCCGCCTTCGCGAGATAGGCGGCAAGCCGATCGAACGTGCCGTTCCAGGTCGCCTTCATGCCGACGTGGGCGGCGTCGAAGGTCTTTCTTTCGATCTCCGTGCAGTTGTGCGGCGCCCAGCGAACGTTGAGCCTGGTCTTGCCGTCGGGCAACTCCTCGAGCGTCAGCGTCGCCATGGTTTCAAGCGGCCATGTCGGAATGATGGGGTGGCGGGTGACGGCGCCGGCCTCGTTGGAGAACGTATTGATGAACACCAGCCGCTCCGGCGGTACGATCTCCACATATGCGAACTTACCCCAGATCTTGTAGCCCTCGGCCGACCGGATGCCGCCGTGAAAGAAGCCGCCGGCGCGCAAATCGAGCTTCCCGGCGATCATGGTGAAGCCTGCAGGGCCCCACCAATGTTTCATGGCTTCGAGGTCCGTTAAGGTCTGCCAGACGCGCTCGCGCGGCGCCTCCAGTACGCGGAAAATGACAAAGTCCGCCGCTGCCGGCTCTGTACTCATCACGCCTGCCCCCGCCCACCATGGGCGTGAGCCTAGTTTGCCACATTGATCATCCAGCCGACACCGAATTTGTCGGCCACCATGCCGAACCGCGGCGAGAAGAACGTCTTGCCCATCGGCATCTGCACCTGACCGCCGTCGGCGAGGCCGGCAAAAAGCCTGTCGGCGTCGGCCTCGCTGCTGGCCGAAATCGACAGCATGATGCCGTGAAAGTTCGGCTTGCCGCCGCCGCGGCCGTCGGACGCCATCACCGTAGTGTCGCCGATCTGGAACTGAGAATGCATGACCTTGTCGGCGTTCTGGGGCGTGCACATCGTCTTGTCGGGGCTGTCCTTCCAGCGCATCAGCATGCCGACCTTGGCGCCGAGCGCCTTCTGGTAGAACGCGAGCGCTTCGTCGCAGCGGCCGTTGAAATCCAGATACGGTTGAACGTGCATGGCAGTCTCCCCACGGCTGTTAGGCCGGAATTTAACTTGACAACTAGGTTGATATCAACATATTAGGCTAATGTCAACACGCGACCGACTGCCGCTCGCACTGACGCACCAGGTGCGTGACCATTGTCTGTGCCTGCACGTGCAGCGCGCGGCGCGGGCGCTGGCGCGCCGTTTCGACGACGCGCTGCGGCCGGTCGGGCTGACGCAAGGCCAGTTTTCGTTGCTGATGTCGCTCAACCGCCCGGCGCCGCCAAGCATCGGGGAAGTGTCCAGTCTGCTCGCGCTCGACCGGACCACGCTCACCGCCAATTTGAAGCCGCTGCAACGGCGCGGCCTGGTAAAAGTGAAGGTCGATGCCGCGGACAAACGCGGCCGCCGGCTGATCCTGACCGCCGCCGGCCGTACGGTGCTCGTCGCAGCGGCGCCGATCTGGAAGCGCACCCACGTGCAGACCGAGCGTCTGCTCCGCAGTTCAAGTGCCGATGATATGAGCGCCGGTCTCCGCGAGTTGTGCTGACAGCGCCCGCCGCATGGCGTAGATCGAAGCCGCACCGTCAACGCCTGCGATAGCTGCGATCATGTCGTTTCTGCGCATTTACCTGCGCCTGCTCGGCCTTCTAAAACCCGAAGCACGGCTTGCCGTCGCGCTCGCGGCTGCCAACATCGCGCTGGCGGTCGCGCAGTTCGTCGAGCCGGTTTTATTCGGCCATATCATCGATGCATTGTCCGGCACGCTTCCCGCCGGCCTATGGCCGGCCGCGTACTTGCTGGCGCCGCTGCTCGGCGCATGGGTCGGGGTAGGCCTGTTCATCATCGTCGCCGGCGCGCAGGTGGCCAGGTTCGGCGATCGCCTGGCGCACCGGCGTCGTAACCTCGTTCTCGCCGACTTCTTCGAGCACGTGCTGCAATTGCCGCTCGCCTATCACGCCGGCGCGCATTCCGGCCGGCAATTGAAGATCATGCTCACCGGCACCGATACGCTGTGGTGGCTGTGGGTGTCGTTCTTCCGCGAGCATTTTGCCGCCTTCGTCTTCATCGTCGTGCTGCTGCCGGCGACGCTGATCTTGAACTGGCGGCTGGCGCTGCCTCTCATCGCGCTTTGCGTGGTCTTTACGGCGGTGACGGTGCTGGTGATGCGCCGGGCCGACGCGATGCAGCGCGCGGTGGAGCGGCATTACTCCGATCTTGCCGAAACCGCGGCCGACGCGCTGGGCAATGTTGCGGTGGTGCAAAGCTTCGCCCGCATCGAGCTCGAAGTCTCGGCGCTGAAGGGGCTGGTGAACTCGCTGCTTCGCGCCCAAATGCCGGTACTGTCGTGGTGGGCCGTGGCCGCGGTGCTGACGCGCACCGCCACCACGCTCGCGCTCCTGACGATCCTGTTGGTCGGAACCTGGCTGAAGCTCGTCGGCCTCGCCTCTGTCGGGCAGATCGTCAGCTTCATGGCCATTGCCGCGCTCCTGATCAGCCGGCTCGAGCAGGTGGTCGGTTTCGCCAACCGCCTGTTCATGGACGCACCGAAACTGGCCGAGTTCTTCGACGTCATCGACACCGTGCCGGCGGTGCGCGACCGGCCGGATGCGGTCGATCCCGGCCGTCTGCGCGGCCTGGTCGAATTCAAGAGCGTGTCATTCTCCTACGACGGCAAGCGGCCCGCGGTCGCGGACTTAAGTTTTACGGCTTTGCCAGGCGAGCGTATTGCGCTGGTCGGTCCGACGGGCAGCGGCAAATCGACGGCGCTCGCGCTGCTGCATCGCACGTTCGATCCGCAGGCCGGCGTCGTCACCGTCGACGGCATGGACGTTCGCGCCCTGACGCTCACCGGGCTTCGCGGCAACATCGGCGTGGTGTTTCAGGAAACGCTGCTCTTCGACCGTTCGATCGCCGAGAACCTGCGGGTCGGCAAGCCGGATGCTAGCGACGCAGAGCTGCGCGAAGCCGCCGCGCGGGCGCAGGCGCTCGATTTCATCGATCGCAATCCAAACGGTCTTGAAGCACGGATCGGCGAGCGCGGCCGGCTCCTCTCCGGCGGCGAGCGCCAGCGCCTCGCCATTGCCCGCGCGCTCCTGAAAGACCCGCCGATCCTCATTCTCGACGAGGCCACCAGTGCGCTCGATCCGCTGACCGAAGCGCGGGTCACGGCGGCGCTCGATGAGGTCATGAAAGGCCGTACCACCTTCGTCATTGCCCATCGCCTCGCCACGGTGCGCAATGCGACCCGCATTCTGGTGTTCAACAACGGACGCGTTGTCGAGACCGGCGTTTACGACGAGCTGGTGCAGCGCGGCGGGTACTTCGCGGAACTCGTGCATGCGCAGTTCGCGCCGGTGACGCAAGCTCTGCCGACAGTCGCGACGGTGCCGCAGGGCCAAGTCGCAAGAACGTGAATCAGAACGTGATCCGCAAAACGGTTTTCCGACAAGAACTGCGCCTAATCGCTCCGCATCTCGATCTCTTCTCTCACGCAACTACGCGGCGGCGCAGCTCGATGATGTTTGCTGTAGCGCGACCCGGTTGAGGAGTTGAGGGCATGAGTTCATCCAGGTACTCGTGACACAGTGCGTGTCTGCGGCGCGAGCCGACAAAATGACCGTCGAGATAGATGTCAAAGCGTATGATGCTCTTGACCGCGCCGTCTGGCGCGCGGTCGAAAACGGGGTCGAGGCGGTATCGAGTCATGTCGCTGTCAAGCCGCGACGGCTTCCATAACGTTGACCGCTGACTCCGTCGGCACCACACGAGCAAGGTGGAAACGGCCTTTGCTGAGAAGGCGGTCGTATTCCGCCAGTGTACGTTCCTGACCTCCGGGCCACACCAGCATGGCAATGTCGAGCATCTTACCCGGATGAGGTGTGTCGCCCGCAGGCAATACCATTTCAGTGATGAGCAATCGACCACCTGAGTTCATGGCCTTGCGGATATTTCTAAGGATCGTCAGACACTGATCCTCGTCCCAGTCATGGATGATGTGCGAGAGCAAATAGGCATCCCCGCCAGCGGGCACGCTTATGAAGAAATCACCGGCTTCAATCGTTACACGATTGTTGACGCCCTTTGCCTTGAGTAACGAGGATGCTTCCGTCGCCACATGTGGCAAATCGAACAGCACGCCGCGCGGTCCAGCATAGTGGGTGAGGATAGCAGCCAGCAGGTTTCCCGTCCCACCGCCCACATCGACAATGGTTTTGAAGGTTGAAAAATCGTAGGCGGCGGCGACGGCTGGCGGCTCTTGGCTGTGGAAGCCCACCATCGTCTCGTTAAACAGGGATGCGGCCTCGGGATGTCGAGCGAGGTAGTCGAATAGCGGCATTCCCTGCGCTTTTTCAAAACCGGTTTTGCCGCTCTGAACAGAATAGACCAGATGGTCCCACGCGCTTTGAGCCCACGGGCTACCGAACGTAAGGACAGTCGATCTTGCCGAGCCGGGTGCGTTAAGCTTCAGCGCCTCGCCCAAGGGGGTCAGGGAGTAACGCTGCTCTTTTTGTTCGGCCAAGACGCCCAGGCTCGCCAAGGTGCGCATTAATCTGTGCAGGGACGGTGCATGTGCGCGCAACGGTCCAGCTAGTTCCGCGGCAGTTTTTGGTCCGACCGCGAGTTGATCGGCCAGCCCCATCATGGCGGCGGCGTGGAGCGTTCTGGCGACCCAGGCGCCGGTGGCCATTTGGATCAATTGAACATGTGGTGGAAGCGCGCGAGACGCAGCTTGATAGTCGCTCGGCATATCAGCCTCCAGGAATAGCCAGGCTCTTGCCTCGATTCGGTTGTATGAGCGCAAGAATGCTTATTTGCCGGCGGTTTGGCTTTAAGCGGACCTTGATATTTCCTTACGATGAGCTTGATTTTGCCCTGCAGGCATTTGGGCTAAGATGCACACGCATCGCGCGATCCGGCTTCGGCGGGGTCAGAAATGCTTTATTTCTTTGAAGATTTTGTGCTCGACCCGGATCGCCGTGAGCTACGTCGCGGCGGCGCGGCGATCGCCATTCAGCCTCAGGTCTTCGACTTGCTGGAATACCTCGTCGCCAATCGCGACCGCGTCGTCAGCAAGGACGATATTCTTCGGGCGGTCTGGGGTGGCCGCATCGTGTCGGAATCTGCGCTTACCACCCGCATCAATGCGACCCGGACCGCGGTCGGCGACAATGGTGACCAGCAAAGGCTGATACGCACCCTGCCGCGCAAGGGCATCCGCTTTGTTGGAGAGGTGCGGGAACGAACGAGGCCTTTGGATGAGGCTGCCTTGGCTCCTGCGGTTGTCGACGCGAAAATGCAAGAACGGGGAGCGGCTTACTGCGATGAACGAGCGCCGGCGGAGCGCCGCCAGCTCACCATCGCATCTTGCGAGCTGTTGATCGGGGCGGTGGCCGCCACAATGGACCCGGAGGATTTAAGCGAGATTACTGAAGGCTATCACCGCTGTGTCGCTGAGACTTTCGGTCGGCACAACGGATTTGTGGCCCACGCGTACGGCAACACTGCCGTGGTTTATTTTGGCTATCCTCACGCGCACGAGGACGACCCTGAGTGCGCGGTTCAAGCGGCGCTTGAGTTGGTTGCGGCGGTGGCTGCACTGAGAAACCGCACGCCACTGCAAACCCGCGTCGGGATTGCAACCGGCCTCGTGGTCGTCGGCGATATGACCGATGCGGAAGGCACACAGCAGCGCAGCATTATCGGCGAAACCCCGAGCCTCGCCGCGCGACTCCAGGCGATCGCCCAGCCCGGCACCGTTGTTATCGCCGAGAGCACACGAAGGCTTCTCGGCAATCTGTTTGAACTCAAGGATCTGGGGACAAAGGGCTTCAGCGGACTTGTAACTCCCGTGCACGCTTGGGCGGCATTACGACCAAGTTCGGCGACAGGCCGTTTTGAGGCGTTGCACGGGACGGGCCTCACGGCACTGGTTGGCCGCGAGGAAGAACTCGAATTACTGCTGCGGCGCTGGTCGAGGGCAAAAGCCGGCGAAGGTCAGGTGGTGTTGCTCTCCGGCGAGCCCGGGATCGGCAAGTCTCGACTGACCGCGGCGTTACTCGAAGCCGTCGCGCCTGAGCCGCACACGCGGTTGCGCAATTTCTGCTCGCCGCAGCACACCGATAGTGCCCTTCATCCGACCATCGGCCAAATCGAGCGTGCCGCGGGATTTGCCCGCGATGACACCTTAAGGGGAAAGCTCGACAAGCTCGACGCGCTACTCGCGCAAAGTTCAACGGCGACTCGAGATGCCGCACTCTTCGCTGAGATGCTGTCGTTGCCAAACGATGGGCGTTATCCCGCGCTCGAACTGAGTCCCCAGCACCGCCGTCAGAAAACGCTGGAGGCGCTTGTGGCTCAAGTGGAGACGCTGTCGCTGCTAAATCCGGTGCTGATGATTCTTGAGGACGCGCAATGGATCGACCCCACCAGCCTCGAATTGTTCGGTCGTATCGTGGACCGGGTACCGACACTCCGCGTGTTGCCGATCGTGACGTTCAGACCGGAGTTTGAGCCGCCCTGGGTCGGACGGCCCTACGTCACCGCCCTCACGATCAATCGGCTCACAGAGCGGGAGGCCGGAGTGCTGATCGACCTCATCGTCGGCCAAAAGCCGCTTTCGGCGAACATCCGGCAGGACATCATCGAGCGGACCGACGGCATCCCGCTTTTCGTCGAGGAGATGACCAAGGCGGTGCTGGAGGCGGAGAGCGAGGGTGAGGCGCGGCGGACTGCGGCGGCTGTCCCGTCTTCGGCAGTCGCGGTACCCGCGAGCTTGCACGCCTCGTTGATGGCGCGGCTCGACCGGCTCGGCCCTGCCAAAGAGGTGGCGCAGATCGGAGCGGCGATCGGGCGGGAGTTTTCCCATGCTCTCGTGGAAGCGGTCATGGGCGCGTCTAAGACGGGGCTTAATTCTGCGCTCGACCGTCTCATCGAAGCCGGTTTGCTGTTCCGGCAGGGTACTCCGCCCTACGCAAGCTACCTATTCAAGCACGCGCTGGTGCAAGACGCCGCGTACGGCACGCTGCTGCGCGAGCCGCGTCGCGCGCTGCACGCCCGTATTGCCGAAACTCTTGAAAATCAATTCGCCGAAATGACCGAAGCTCGGCCGGAATTGCTGGCGCGTCAGTATACAGATGCCGGTCTCATCGAAAAGGCCGTGGGTTTTTGGGGCAAAGCCGGACAGCGATCATTGGAGCGCTCAGCGCTGGTCGAAGCGGTCGCGCTGTTCACGCGCGCCCTCGATCAAGTCGCGACGTTGCCTGCAACGCCTGCGCAGCGCCGCGAACAGATCAAATTGCAGGTGGGACTTGCAAACGCGCTCTATCACGGCAAGGGGATGGCGATCGCCGAGACGACGGCGGCGTTCGAACGAGCCCGCGAGATCATCGAACAAGCCGAGAAGCTGGACGAGCACATTGAAGATCCGCTCCTTCTGTACTCCGTCCTCTACGGCTTCTTCATCGTTAAATTCAGCAACTTCGACGGCGACGCTGCCTGCGCGCTCGGGCGCCAATTCCTTGCGCTCGCCGAGGAGCAAAAGGCAGTCGCCCCCATCATGATTGGACATCGGTTGCTGGGCATGACTTTGCTGTTGATGGGTAATGCTACCGAAGCGCACTCACATCTCGATAGCGCTCTGGCGCTTTACGACCCAGCCGTCCATCGTCCGCTCGCGACACGATTTGGCCATGACGTGGGCATGGCAACTCTCGCCTTTCGGCCGTTGGCTCGGTGGTTGCTAGGCTATCCCGAGGTAGTCTTGATTGAAACCGATCGAGCGATCGCCGCAGCGCGCGAGACTGATCACTTGCCAACGCTGCTGTTTGCGTTGTCCTGCACTGCGTTTACTCATCTCTGCAGCAGAGATCATGCGGCGGCGACCATACATCTGGAGGAGTGCATCGCTTTAGCGCGGGAAAAGGTGCCCTTCTTCAAAATGTTAGCTTTCGCTCAGCGGGGTAGCGTCCTGGCCCAAATTGGCAACGCGGCCGATGCAATCGATGCGATCAGCACCGGGATCGCCGGGCTGCGCGCAATCGGCGCTGCGACATGGGGCACCTCCTGGCTGTCACATCTGGCGTCGGCCCATGCAGAGATTGGGAGACTCGATGATGCGCGCCATTGTGTTGGCGAAGCGATGACCGCGGTCGAAACAACCAAAGAAAGGTGGTACTTAGCCGAGATCAATCGCATCGCTGGAGAAATCGCGCTGAGATCGCCTAAGCCGGATGCCGCGAAGGCAGAAGCCTATTTCGAGCAGGCGCTCATGGTTGCCCGCGCGCAAAAAGCAAAATCTTGGGAACTACGCGCGGCTACGAGCATGGCGCGGCTCTGGCGCGATCAGAGCAAACGGCATGAGGCCCGCGATCTCCTCGCACCACTCTATGGCTGGTTCACGGAAGGCTTCGACACGCTCGATCTGAAGGAGGCGAAAGCGCTGCTCGATGAGCTGGCGTCGTGAAGGGCGCCGACGACTTTCCGTCGCAGCACTTCGCTAGGGATAAATGATCCTCCGCTTTTCGCTCGGAAGCGTAATCCGTGTGTGCCACCTAACGGCACGAATTACCGATCTCACGTCCTACCGCAGCCGTTCAAGAATACTGACGTAATTGGCGACAGCGGCGCCGCCCATGTTGAAGATGCCGCCGAGGCTGGCGTCCTTGATCTGCATGTCGCCGGCCACTCCGGCGAGCTGCATCGAGGCAATTGCGTGCATCGACACGCCGGTCGCGCCGATCGGATGGCCTTTTGCCTTTAGTCCGCCCGAGGGGTTGATCGGCAGCTTGCCGTTCTTCGCTACGGTGCCTTCGGCGATGGCGCGTGCCCCTTGTCCCTCCGGCACCAGGCCCATCGCTTCATATTCGATCAACTCGGCGATGGTGAAACAGTCGTGGACCTCGGCGAAAGAAAGATCGGACAGTGCGAGACCCGCTTCGGCGAGTGCCCGCTGCCACGCGACTGCACAGCCTTCGAACTTGAGAATGTCGCGCCGCGACATCGGCAGGAAATCCTGGACGTGCTCGGCGGCGCGGAACACGATTGCCTTTTTGAGCTTCAGCGCGGTCTCAACGTCGGTGAGCACCAAAGCGGCGGCGCCGTCGGAAACGAGCGAGCAGTCGGTGCGCTTGAGCGGGCCCGCCACGCGCGGATTCTTGTCGCTCTCGGTGCGGCAGAACTCGTAGCCAAAGTCTTTGCGTATCTGTGCGTACGGATTGCCGACGCCGTTCTTGTGATTCTTAGCGGCAATCTGCGCCAGCGCATCCGACTGATCGCCCCAGCGCTGGAAATAAAGGTCCGCGATCTTGCCGAACACGCCGGCGAAGCCGCCCTCGATGTCGGCCTCCTCGCGCACATACGACGCCTTCAGAAGGTTGCGGCCGATCTCGGCGGCCGGCGTCGTCGTCATCTGCTCGACGCCGACCACGAGCACGATGCGCGCCGATTTGGCCGCGATCGCTTTCAGCCCCTGATGCACGGCGGCGGAACCCGTGGCACACGCGTTCTCCACCCGGGTCGCGCGTTTGAAGCGCAGATCGGGCGACGCCTGCAGCACCAGCGAAGCGGTGAAGTCCTGCGCCGAAAAGCCGGCGTTGAAGTGGCCGAGCACGATCTCGTCGACGTCGCGCGCCGCAATTCCCGCGTCGGTGAGCGCTTGCCCCGCGACCTTGACGATGAGGCTCTCGACGGTTTCGCCGGCCAGCTTGCCGAAGGGCGTATGCGCCCAGCCTACAATGCATGCGGTCATAATCACTCCCTCGATGGCTGCCTTGCCGAACTTTGGTCGCTTTTCCTTGAGCTATAACGCGGGTGGTAAATCGAGGCGATCAAATGGCGTCAATCTCATGTACTACCACTCAATGATACCGGCGTTCACCTTTGCGTTCGAGTGGTTCTTGGGGTTAGATAGTTAGGCTTAGATAGTTCGCTAACCGGACTTCGGGAATCCTTTGTGAATATTCGCGGCCCTTGTCGGCCCTCGGGCTTCGCCTGAGACGACAGCCGGGCCCGACCAACCGAGCGGACCGCAACGCGTGAATCAATCGCAGACTTTTCGAGTGCTGATGCTGGCTATCGCTCTTGGCCCGCTCTGTACTGTCGCCTTACAACCGGTCCCGGCGCACGCCGGAGCGTCCATTCTGGTCGAGGCGGATACCGGTAAAGTGCTCCGTGCCGAGAATGCAAGCTATCCGTGGTATCCGGCCTCGGTGACCAAGCTGATGACCGCTTACGTGACGTTGCGTGCGGTAAAGCAGCAACGGATCACGATGGACACCTTGTTCACCGTCTCGCGCAACGCTTCCGCGCAGGCGCCGACCAAGATGGGTCTCCCGCCGGGCACGCAGGTCACGGTCGACAACGCGCTCAAGATGCTGATGGTGCACTCGGCGAATGACATGGCGGTGCTGCTTGCCGAAGGCGTCGACGGCTCGATCGAAAATTTCGCCGATGACATGACGCGCACGGCGCACGCGCTCGGTATGACCGAATCGAATTTCGTCAATCCCAACGGCTTGCCGGCCGACGGCCAGATCACCTCGGCGCGCGATCTCGCCATTCTCGCCCGCGCATTGCTGCACGATTTCCCCGAATACGATTCCTACTGGCACATCCCGGCAATCAAGTTCGGCAGGCGCGTCATGCGCAACACCAATTCACTGATCGGGCGCTATCCCGGTATCGACGGCATGAAAACCGGTTTCATTTGCGCATCCGGATTCAACGTCGTTGCCACCGCCACCCGCAATGGCAGGCGGCTGATTGCGGTGGTGCTCGGCGCGCCGTCGTCGCCGTCGCGCGCGGTGAAGGCGGCGGAGCTTCTGGAAGCCGGCTTCACTCAGGACCGTCTGTCGTGGCTTACGCCGTCGCTGGGCTCGGGCGAGTCGCTTGCGCCGATCGAAGCGGCTCCGCCCAATCTGCATCAAGAAATATGCGGGCCGCATCGCAAGAAGCCGGCCGCAGAAGAGGAAGAGGCGACCGGGAGCGAGGAGAACAGCGCTGAAGCCGGCACGCCATTCTCGGTGTTGCTCTCAAGCCTGCGGGCGCCAATGCCCAAGGGCGCGGCGCTCCTTTCCGAGCAGGGCGCCGTCGCGCCAATCGTCGTCTATACCGGGCCGACCCGGACCCAGTCTCAGATTGCGACGTTGAGCGCCATCGAGGAGGCGGCTCCTCATCGCAAGAAAAAAGGCACCAGGACGGCAGCGAAGCCGGCTGAAGAGGAAGCGACGCAGACCAATTCCACGCACGGGAAAAACGGGGAACCCAAGGCCACGGATAGCAATAAGCCGAAGGCCAGATGGACGCCGACGTCGTCCTCTTCGCTCGCCACCAGCCCGCCCGCCGAATTGGAGACCAAGCCCGCCGCCGACGCGCCAAAGAAAAAGCCGAACAAAGCCGCCAAAGTGGACAAGGCGGATCCGGCAGCCAAGCCCGCGCCGGCGCAGTGAAGCACCGGCGTGCGACCGCAACTTTGGCTTTCGAGCGCGCCGATTGACCTGAAGTCAATTCGCCATCTTCAACGGCGCGTCGGTCACGTCCTGCAACGCCTCGAAGGTCAAGCCCGGCGCCATGTCGCGGACGACGAAGCCGTCTTGGGTAATGTCAAGCACTGCGAGATTGGTGTAGACGCGCTTGGCGGCGCCGGGGGCGGTCAGCGGGTAGGTACATCGGCGCATGACTTTGCTGGCGCCGTTCTTGGCGGTGTGCTCCATCAGAAGCCAAACCGCCTTGGCGCCGACCGCCAGGTCCATGGCGCCGCCGACCGACGGCATGTCGGTGTCGGACATCGACCAGTTGGCGAAGTCGCCGTTCTCGGCCACCTGAAAAGCGCCGAGTACGCACAGATCGAGATGGCCGCCGCGGATGATGGCGAAGCTGTCGGCGTGGTGCATGTAAGCCCCGCCCGGGACCAGCGTGACGTATTTTTTGCTGGCGTTGATCAGCCAGCGGTTGATCTTGTCCGGCTCCGGCGTCGGCCCCATGCCGAGGACGCCGTTTTCCGACTGCAGGATGACTTCGCGTTCCGGCGGCACGTAATTTGCGAGCAGGACCGGAATACCGATGCCGAGATTGACGTAAAAACCTTCGGGAATGTCGCGGGCAGCCCGCGCGGCGATTTGCTCCCGCGTCCACGGCGAACACGTGGCCAAGACGTTCGCATGCACGTTCATTCTCAGCCTCCTACGTTATTGTCGGTTCGCCATACGGCACGTGCACCACGCGATTAACGAAAATCCCGGGCGTGGCGATCTTCTCCGGATCGAGTGCGCCCAAGTCAAGAATGTGCTGCGCCTGCGCGATGGTCAACTTCGCCGCCGTCGCCATCACCGGATTGAAGTTTCGGGCAGATGACCGGTAGGTGAGGTTGCCCCAACGATCGGCTTCCCAGGCCTCGACCAGCGCGACGTCGCCGAAGAACGCCTCCTCCAGCACATAGTGCCGGCCGCGAAATTCGCGAACCTCCTTGCCCTCCGCGAGCTTGGTGCCGACCGAGGTCGGCGTATAAAACGCCGGGATGCCGGCCCCGGCCGCGCGCATGCGCTCGGCCATCGTGCCTTGCGGCATGACCTCAAGCTCAATGCGGCCGGCGCGGTAGAGCTCCTCGAACACGACCGGGTCAGTCGTGCGCGGGTACGAGCAGACGATCTTGCGCACCCGGCCGACCTCCATGAGCCGCGCCAGGCCGACGTGACCGACGCCGGCATTGTTGGCCACCACGGTCAGCTCCTTGGCGCCCTGCTCGATCAGGCCGTAGATCAGCGCGTTCGGCTGGCCGATGCTGCCGAAGCCGCCGATCAGCACCACCGCGCCGTCGCGGATTCCGGCCATCGCCTCGGCCATGGTCTGTACGATTTTGTTGATCATCGATTCCCCATTATCCTCGAGGCGCCAGCCAACGGATCCGGGCCAAAGTGGCCGGCCGGATGGCAAGCTCCGCGAGCCTCAAAGGATGAACGGCTGAGGCGCCCGAGACGTCGCGTGGTAGCCGGCGCCGCAGCCGCGATTTTGTTACTCGACGATTTGTAACCTTGGCCAGGATTGGCTTTAGCTCCACCGCCGAGGGCGGCGACGCTGTCGAAAGGAAGGAACCGCATTGAGCCATCTCATTGAGTAATTTCAATAACCTAGCCGGTAAATCGGCGATTTGAAACCACGCCTTGGTCTCAAGCCGGCTGATGCCGGAAGCCGCAGCCTCAATCTTTAGTTAACCCTATAGAACGATGATGAAGTGGCGGCTCGCGGACTTGGCCATTCGCGCCGCCAAGGATCGCCCAAATGGGTTCGGATACGCCGGCGATGACCGCCCAACTCGGTTTCTTCAAGGAAATCGATGGCACCATCACCGGCGCCTCGCTTGACCGCCGCAGCGAAATGCTGCGCAAGATTACCGATCTGTTCGTCGCCGGCTCCAGTGACTTCGCCGGCGAAGACATTTCAATATTCGACGACGTCTTCGTTCGACTCGTTGCCAAAATCGAACAATCCGCCCGGGAATTACTCGCGAAACGTCTTGCCCGGATCTCAAATTCACCGCCGCAGATTATTCGCGCTCTGGCGTTCGACGACACGCTCAACGTAGCCGGGCCGGTGCTGACACAATCCGTGCAGCTCGATGACAAGACCCTTGTGGAAATTGCGAGGACAAAAGGCCAGGGTCACATGCTCGCCATCTCGCAGCGCGCATCGCTAAACGAGCCGGTGACGGACGTGTTGGTGGAGCGGGGCGATCGGGAGGTCTTGATCAGCGTTGTCGACAACTTCGGGGCAAGTATTTCCGACAGTGGATTTTCGACGCTTGTCCACAGGTCCGAAGGCGACGACATGCTCGCCGACCTGGTCGGCTCGCGGCCCGAAATTCCCGCACCTTTGCTCGGCGCTCTGGTCGCGAAAGCATCGCTCGCCGTTCGCACCAAACTCGAAGCGGCACATCCGGAGGCCAAAGCGGAAATCCGCCGGGCGGTTGCGGAGGCCGCTGGTCGCGTCGAAGCGCAAATTGGTTCGCCCTCGTTCGACTACACCGCCGCTGCGGCAGCGGTCGAGAGCCTGAAGCAGTCCGGGAAACTTGACGAGAGCGCGTTGGCGTCATTCGCAAAAAGCGGCGCCTACGCGGAGGTCACTGCCGCGTTGGCGATTATGTGCGATGTATCGCTGCAACTCGCTGAGCGGGCGATGACGCGCGACCAGTCGGACAACCTGGTGGTCCTCGCCAAGGCAATCGGTCTGTCGTCATCGACGCTCAATGAAATTCTGTTGCTGCGCGCCAAAAGGGGCTTCCTCGCCCAAGGTGAAATCGCTCAGCGGTTGGCGCGTTTCAATCGCCTGCAATCCGGCACCGCGCAAGAAATTGTGCGGCAGCATCGAACGCGTGCGCAGATAAACCCATCCATGCCGAAGTGATCGCGCCGTCCGCGTCACTTGATGTGCTCATCAAACGCGGCCGCTTCACGCCGGCTTGAACATCGGCACCGGCGGGCCGTTCTCGGTTTCCTTGAACACCACCGTAACCGGTTGCCCGATGCGCACCGTCTCAAAATCGCAATCGACGATATTGGTGAGCATGGTCGGGCCCTCGGCCAGCGTCACGTGGGCGATCACGTAAGGCTCCTTGACGCGACGCATATAGCTGAACGTGTAGATCGTGCCGTTACCTGAAGCTTCGCGCCATTCGACCTTGTCGCTGGCGCAAAACGGACAGATCGCGCGCGGATACCAATGTGCTTTGCCGCACGCGGCGCAGACCGGAATCATGAACCGGCCCTGACGCGCGGCATTGAAGAACGCCTCGCTCTCGGTGTTCACCACGGGCGGAGTGAGCTTGCGGGTCATCGCCTCACTCCCGTTCCATGATCAGGGTGGCGCTGCCGTGGCGGGTGGCGAGCTGAAACCCGGTGCCCTGCGCCAGTGCCAGATCGCAATTCTTGACCTGCACGGCGGGATGGGCCTCACCGCGCAGCTGACGCACCGCTTCAATGATCTTGGTCATGCTGCCGCGATTGGCCGGATGGTTGTTGCACAGCCCGCCGCCGTCGGTGTTGAACGGAAGCTTGCCGGTGCCCGAAATCAGATTGCCGTCGGCGACGAATTTTCCGCCGGCGCCCTTGGCGCAGAAGCCGAGATCTTCGAGCTGGATGACGACGGTGATGGTGAAACTGTCGTAGATCGAGGCGTATTTGATGTCGGCGGGGGTAACGCCGGCTTCGGCAAACGCTATCGGCCCGGAGCGCGCGGCACCGGAGCTGGTGAGATCGAACTTTCCGCCGGCGAGGTGTTTCACCGCTTCACCGGCGCCGATGATCTTCACCAGCGGCCGCTTGAGCTTTTTCGCGATCTCCGGCCGCACCAGCACCAGTGCGCCGCCACCGTCGCTGATGACGCAGCAGTCGAGCCGGTGCAGCGGGTCGGCGATCAGCGGCGAGTTCACCACCTCCTCGACGGTCACGACCTCAGGCAGCATGGCGTGCGGATTGTGCTGGGCGTGATGCGAGGCCGCAACCTTGACCCAGGCCAGTTGTTCGCTGGTGGTGCCGAACTCGTACATGTGACGCATGGCGCACATGGCGTAGCCGTTGGCCGTGGTGATGGCGTAAGACACTTCATATCCCGCCTCCGGCTGATCCGCCGGGCGCGCGCGGGGCGCGGTGCCTGTCGCCATGCCTTCGCTGCGCGGCCGCCCGGCAAGCGTAATCAGCGCCACGTCGCATTTGCCGGCGGCGATCGCTTCGGCCGCGTGCGAAGCGAGCGTTACATAGGACGTGCCGCCAAGCTCGGTGGACTCGGCGTGGCGGACTTTGAGGTTCATATACTCGATCATTGACGCCGGCCCGGGGCCGGGCGCATCGCCGGAGCAGAAATAGCCGTCGACGTCCTCGCGAGACAGCCCGGCATCGGCGAGCGCCCCGAGCGCCACCTCGGCGTGGAGCTGCGCCACCGTCTTATCCGGCGCATGCCGCGTCGGGTGCTCGAAGGCGCCGGCGATATAGGCCATGCCCTTTACGCTCATACCGGGAATTCCCCCCTTTGTTGCGGGGGCAACCTTATCGGTCTCCGCCGCCGGCTCCAACACCCGCTCGCGCATGTATCCGGCTTTCGGACGGCATGGCTCTTGCGTTAAAACGTAGCGAGGTTTCAAGCATGAAGCGTGCGCACGAAGTCAAGGCCGCCGGCCAATGGGACGCCGCCAGCGCCATCGATTCGGTCACGCTCGATGCCCATGAACGCCATCGCCGCCGCGTGGTCTTGAGCGGCGAAGGCGGTACGCGATTTTTGCTCGATTTGCCGCAAACCACAGCCTTGCATGACGGCGATGGCCTCGTTCTTGACGATGGCGGCATCGTCCGGATTGTCGGGCGCGCCGAGCCGCTTATCGAGATCGCGGCGGCGAATGCGCGTGAGCTGGCGCGGCTTGCGTGGCATATCGGCAACCGGCACATCGACGTGCAGATCGCCGGCGACCGGCTGCGCATCCGGCGTGACCACGTGATCGAAGACATGCTGCGAGGGCTTGGCGCGCGGTTGTCGCCGGTCGAAGCGGCGTTCGATCCCGAGCACGGCGCCTACGATCAGCATGGCAACGCCCACGGCCACCATCATGGCCATGACCATGACTAGGGCTCTGCTTCGCTCATCCCAGCGTAAACGAGGCACCCGAAAACGGGCGAAGAATCCTGCTGACCGCCCGCGCGGGAGTGCGCTGACGGAATCCGCAGCAATTTACCGCCTGATGGCCTGGCTGTCGCCGGCCTATCCGGTCGGCGCCTTCTCCTATTCGGGCGGAATCGAGTGGGCGGTCGAGGCCGGCGACATCAACAATGCCGAGACGCTGCGGGCGTGGCTTGAGGTGACGCTGAGTGACGGCGGCGGCTTCCCGGACGCCGTGTTTTTCCTCCACGCCTATTGTGCTGTCGCCGCCAACGACGATACCGCGCTGCGCACGGTCGCCGAGCTTGCGGCAGCTTTCGTTCCATCGAAAGAACGATTTCTGGAAACGACCGCGCAAGGCCGCGCCTTTATCGAAGTCACGGGCGCAGCGTGGCCCTGTCCGGCGCTCACGCACTTTGCCGATATCTGGAACCGACCGGTCGCGTTGCCGATTGCTGTCGGCGTTGCTTGTGCCGGCCATGACATCGCGCGCGAGACCGCACTGCACGCTTTCCTGCATGCGCTCGCGGCCAACTGGATTTCCGCCGGTGTACGTCTTATCCCGCTCGGCCAGACTGACGGTCAGCGTGTGCTGGCCGCGCTTGAAGCGACGATCTCAAATACCGCAAAGCGCGCGCTGGCGACGCCGCTCGAAGAAGTCGGCACGTGCGCCTTCCGCGCCGACCTCGCCGGCATGCGGCACGAGACCCAATACACGCGATTGTTTCGATCGTGACAACCGGAGAACAATAGCAGCGCAATCGCGGCGGTTGCCGCTGCGAGCGAAATCAAGATGGCGCGTCCGGGCCGGCCTGGCTAAACTAGCGCTTGCAAATTCCTCAGCTTCGCAAGGGTAACGGCATGGCAAAGGCACATCGCAGTCTGGACGGCCGCCATCGCGACAAGAGTGGCAGGATCGAGAAGAAGCACGGCAACACCAGGGTCGGTTCGCTCCGCAAGGAATACGGCCCGGGCTTCGCCAAGGGTCTTCGCAAGGACATGATGCTCAAGACGTTGCTGAAAGAGTCGGGATCGGAATCGTTGCACGATTATCTGAAGCATCATCACCGATAGTCGACTGGCTCAGCCGGCCTTCGCACCGGCATAGACTGCGCTCAGGAATTTCGTCATCGTCAGGCCCTGCACCACGATAGTGAAGATGACCACCGCGTAGGTGACGACGAGGAGTTCGGTGCGCCAGGCGGAGTTGGGCAACGTCAAGGCGAGCGCGATCGAAATGCCGCCGCGCAGGCCCGCCCAGGTGAGTACTGCTGTATCACGCGCTTTGTTGCGCAGACTCTCACGCGTCGTGAGAAGCGGCACCGCGACGCTGACAGCGCGCGACAGGACCGCGAGTGGAACGGCAAACGCGATCGGCAACAGCTCAATGGGCCGGATGATCAGGGCGAGAAGCTGTAACCCAATGAGCAGAAACAGCATCAAGTTCAGCAACTGATCGAGCAGAGACCAGAAGCCGGCCAAGACGGTACGCGCCTCCGCTTCCTCGAACGACCGCACCGAGCGTGACCCGATGCACAATCCGGCGCTGACCACGGCGATCGGGCCCGAAAGTTCAAAGATGTCGGCCAGGCGGTAGCTTCCGAGCACCAGCGCGAGCGAGATTAAGAGTTGCAGGCCCTGGTCGTGGACGCGGCGCAGGAGCAGGACAGCGGCCCAGCCCGTGATGAGTCCAAGCACGGCGCCGCCTGCGATTTCACGGCACAAGATCAGCAACACGTGCCCATGACCTAGCACGAGTGTGTTACCTTCGGTGACGCCGAGCGCCAACAAGAACAAAACGACGCCGGCGCCGTCGTTGAACAAGCTTTCGCCGACAATGGCAGCGCGCAGTTCGGACGGCAGAGCCACTTTCTGCAACAGATTTTCCACCACAACCGCATCGGTCGGGGCGAGAATGGCGCCCAGCACGAAGCACCAGGCGCGCGGCACCGCCACGCCAATAGCGGCAAAGCCAAACCACATTCCGACGCTGAAGATGACTGTCGATAAAATAACGCTGGTGGTCGCCAGTAGCAGGATCAGCGCTCGTCTTCGGCTAAGACTTTTGATATCGACATGCAGGCTTCCGGCGAACAACAGCAGCGCCAGCACACCGTCGAGAAAGAAGTGCGGCAGATCGGCCGCCGTGAACGTGGCGCGGAACCAGCGCATGATATGCAGATGAAAGACATGATCGCTCGTGACAATGACCGCCGCCAGCGCCAGTGAACCGAGCAGCATGGCGATCGCCGGCGGCAGCTTCACCCACAAATAGTTGACGCAACCGATCACCGCTCCGAGCGCGAGCAGGATCGCCAACAGGTTGGCAGGTTCCAGCGCTTTTCCCATGCCGCAGCGATTTCCGGCCAAGCTTCGTCGAAACGAGCGGCTTTGCCTAGCCGCGTCGGCGCACTAGATTGACTACAATAGGAGTTTTCGCATGTCGATTTCGCAAAACGGTCCCTTGCGCGTCGGCGTCGGCGGCCCGGTCGGTTCAGGCAAGACCGCGCTGATGGACGCACTGTGCAAGCGGCTGCGCGAACGCTTCGAGATCGCAGCGATTACCAACGACATCTACACCAAGTGGGACGCCGAATATCTGGTGCGCTCCGGCGCGCTGGTGGCGGACCGCATCGCCGGCGTCGAGACCGGAGGCTGCCCGCACACCGCAATCCGCGAGGACGCGTCGGCCAACCTCGCGGCTATCGCCGATATGCGGCAGAAATTCCCGGCGCTCGATCTGGTGCTGATCGAATCCGGCGGCGACAATCTCGCCGCGACGTTTTCGCCGGAGCTTGCCGATCTCACGATCTACGTCATCGACGTCGCCGCCGGCGACAAGATCCCGTCGAAGGGCGGACCGGGGATCACCCGCTCGGACCTCTTGGTGATCAACAAGGTCGACCTGGCGCCGTACGTCGGGGCGTCGTTGGAGACGATGGAGCGCGAGAGTAAGCGCATGCGCGGGGCGCGGCCGTTCGTGTTCACGAACCTCCGCGCCGGCGAAGGCGTCGACGAAATTGCAGGTTTCATCGAGGAGAGGGGCGGCCTCGGCACGGCCTAAGGCTGCCCTGAATCACTGAGGAGGGTTGCGATGGCTGGAAACGTTGGCTCCCGCTTGCTGATCGGTGCCGTGTTTCTGGCTTGCATCGGCACACAGGCTTCCGCCCAAGGCCGACGATATTCGCTTTCGCCGATTGCTCCGTTCCCGTGCAGCGCGGTGACCGTAGAAGGCAACAGCATTACGTTTCGCGAGACCATTGTCTTTGTCTGTAACGGCAAGGAACAGCTGGAAATGCCGGCCGGCAGCATCATGGGTATCAATGCCGTTTGTACCGGGACGACGCTCATTCTCCATCACGACTTTGGCCAGAGAAACAGTTTGTTCGATATCCTGCACCGGCGCTGCGGAAGGTCCCGATCGCGCCGGTGATGCGGTGTTCCCGGTTTGCGAATAACCCGCGTCCTTGTTCGCCCTGACGAGACCTGGGCCTGCCCGAAATTATCGCGGTTACCGGCTCGGTTAACGGTATCGAAGCACTCATTGTGTATTGATCGGCGCTTAGGGAAGGCGCGACTGAGCGTCAGGCCTTCGAAGCTGCCGGTGTCGGCTGCCTGAGAGGATTCGAACACCAAATGACCGAAGGTCAGCTGGCCAACTTGGTGGAAAAGCTGGAAGCTCGCGTCTACGAGGTAAGCCAAGGCGTACAGGCATGCCGGCGTGGTCCCAACCGGGCGGCCAGGGACGCGCTCGAACGGCGGCTTAATGAGCTGTCCGATACATACGTCCGGATATTGAGCTTGTTTGCAGGACAAATTGCGGGGGTGGCTAAAACCGCCTTCGAAATTGTCGCGGATATCGATCGTGAAGCTCAGATTGCGCTGAAGATTCTTGAGCAATCAGATAACCCCGAAGCAGAGGCCTCCGATCTTCCTGCGCGCAGCGCCGCGGCGCGTTCATTGCGCGTCGCCTAGTCTGCCGCAACAGAAAGTACCCAATGTCAACGCCCGCCGCAGCGGGAGTTAAGCCCTCCCGGTGTGCTTTCGCGCCGCTTCGAGGTGACCGAAGCTCTGCACCGGCGCGCACATCAGGAAGCGGTAGCCTTCCTTGACGATGCGTTCGGCGTTGCTCTGCTCGACGTGTGGATGGCCGACAACGACATTGTGCTTTTTGCAGGTGTCGACAACGCGCTTCATCCATTCCAGCACGACCTTGTGCTCGTATTGCCGCGGATAGCCCAGTTCCTGCGACAGGTCGCCTTCGCCGATCAGGATGCAGCCGATGCCGGGGACATTCTTGAGCATATCGTCGAGGTTCTCGATGCCGCGCGTATCCTCGATCTGCAGGATGCAGAAAATCTCGCCCTGCGGATTGAGCGGCCAGACGTCGGCCTTCTGGTAGTATTCCTGCTGGGTGAGCCCCCAATAGCGCGCCGCCGTGGTTGGGCCGTCGCCGCGGATGCCGGCCGGGTGAAAAAATGAAGCGTCGCTGAGCCGCGGATAACGGCAGGCGCCGACCGCGTTGGCCGCTTCCTCGACCGTTGAAATATGCGGGAACACGATGCCGTAGCAGCCCATGTCGAGCGCCTGCTTGGCGTGCCACTGCGCCATTTCGACGCCGTTGACGGGCACCCGCGCCAGCGGCGTGACGCCCGGCACGACGGAGGCGGCTTTGGCGATCTGCGCCCGGTTGAGCATGTATTGCAGGCAGTCGCGCAGCAGGCGGCCGTCCCACGGCTGGTGTTCCATCTCGAATACGCAGCCGTCGAATTTCGACGTGGCCATCGCCACCGCGCTGGTGATTTCGGCAGGCGCGAAGCACGTCAGGGCGTGCTGGCCGGCTTCGAGTGCGCGGATGATACCGTTAAGGCGCGGTAGGTCAGCCATTTCCTCTCTCCCGTGATCCCGGCGGCATCCTATATGAGCGCCGTTCCCCTTTGACAATCGCGCGGCGCCCCGTAGCATCAGCCGCGCCAAAAACTCCGGAAAAAGACGTCATCATGATTATCGATTGTCACGGCCACTACACCACCGAGCCCAAGGACCTGCACCGCTTCCGCAAGGAGCAGACCGCGGCGGCCAACGCCAAGGACAAGGCGGCGATGCCGTCGCGGGCGTCGCTGAAAATGCCCGACGACGAAATCCGCGAAAGCATCGAGCAGAACCAGCTCAAGCTGCAGCGCGAACGCGGCACCAATCTGACGATCTTCTCGCCGCGCGCGTCCGGCATGGGACACCATGTCGGCGACGAGAGCGTCAGCCTCGAATGGTCGCAGATCTGCAACGATCTGATCGCGCGCGTCGTCTCGCTCTACCCGGCGAACTTCATCGGCGTCTGCCAGCTGCCGCAGTCGCAGGGTGTGCCCCCGAAGCACTCGATCGGCGAGCTCGAACGCTGCATCAAGGAGCTCGGGTTTATCGGCTGCAATCTCAATCCGGACCCCTCGGGCGGCTACTTCAACGCGCCGCCGCTCACCGACAAATGGTGGTATCCGTTCTACGAGAAGATGGTCGAGCTCGATGTCCCGGCAATGATCCACGTGTCGGGTTGCTGCAATCCGGCCATGCACACCACCGGATCGTATTATCTGAACGCCGACACCATGGCGTTCATGCAGCTCATTTTGTCGGATCTGTTCAAGGATTTCCCGACGCTTAAGCTGATCATCCCGCATGGCGGCGGCGCGGTGCCGTTCCACTGGGGCCGGTTCCGCGGGCTGGCGCTGAACAACGGCCGGCCCGAGCTTGTGGACATCATCAAGAACAACATTTTCTTCGATACCTGCGTCTATCACCAGCCGGGCATCAATTTGCTGACCGAGGTCGTGCCGGCCGACAACATTCTGTTCGCCTCGGAGATGGTCGGCGCGGTCAAGGGCATCGATCCGAAGACCGGATTTAATTTCGACGACACCAAACGCTACGTCGACCACGCGCCGAAGCTGAGCGACGCCGACCGGCAAAAGATCTTCGAGGGCAATGCCCGGCGGGTCTTTAGTCGTCTCAAGATCAAAGCGCCGGCGCAGGCGGCGGTGTAGGACGTCACCGCATTGGCAAAGACGCGACGAAAGCGCAAGGAAGCAAAATCCCAGCTCGTCAGATTCGGCCACCGCGAAATCGAAACCCTGGGCTTAAACCAGGGGTTCTGGACCGATCTCTATCACCGGGCGATGACGGTTTACTGGCCGGTGTTTTTCGGCAGCGCCGCATTGCTGTTTGTTGTGCTCAACGCGGTATTTGCCTTCCTGTATTTCCTCGGCCACGAGCCGATCGCGAACGTCGCCGACCATAGTCCGCTGGAGTTTTTCTACTTCTCCATCGAGACCCTGGCGACCGTCGGCTATGGCGACATGCACCCGCAGACCAACTACGGGCATCTCATCGCCACCATCGAGATCTTCACCGGCATGTGCTTCCTCGCGGTGCTGACCGGATTGGTGTTCGCAAGATTCTCGCGGCCGCGCGCGCGGGGGGGTTTTTGACCCCCACCACGGATCA